>Ga0209978_10001237_pt1 | contig 10589 bp, 8 predicted proteins | sample BentaG_FD_182805 | JGI IMG/M metagenome (GOLD analysis project Ga0209978, IMG submission 182805) | Deep subsurface microbial communities from South Atlantic Ocean to uncover new lineages of life (NeLLi) - Benguela_00093 metaG (SPAdes)... | ecosystem: Environmental > Aquatic > Marine > Oceanic >...
GTTCTGAAGGTAAGAATATACTCAACGAGCATTTAATTAACCTAATTATTTCAACAAAACGACAGTTAAATATTGTATCTCCTAAGATTGATAGATTTTATGCCAGCGAGCTTAAAAAGCTATCTCAGAAGGGCATTCCCATTTTAATAATTACTAACGATAGAGGGGGTATTCCGAAAGATTTACAGGAAGTTTATGATGATTTAAAAGCGACATCTGGGGTGAATATTATAAATAATCCTAACGTTAGATATTTATTAGTTTTCAATTCGGAGGAAGCTATATACTCAGGGGGATCGCTAGTTAAAGAAGAGTTAGAAAAATCAATTTTGATAATTACATCAATTAGAGAAGCTGCAAAACTTAGAAAAATAGCAGAGATTTTTAGCTTGATGCTCCCTTCATTTATGCGGGGGAGATAAAAAATCGTTTTTTTAATTAAATAGGTCGAACAAATAAATACTCTTTTGATTTATTGTATTTAGAAGTGGAAATGAGCCAAAGTTAGTATATGAATGAAAAAAAATAAAGCTGGCAAGAAATTAGGAAAAAGAAATAATGAGGAAGAGAATTCTGCAGAGATAAATAGACGCGGAATAACTAATTTTACGGATAAATATGATTGGGATTTTATACTTGATAGAGAATGGTTGAGAATAAAAAAATAATTAAATCTAAGCAAATTACTGAATTATTTGGTTTAAGTTCAGAGATTTATAGCGAAACCGCGAAATTTCTAAAAAAACAAGCACAATTGAAGAAAATAGAATTTCAAAAAAAATATCGTCTTTGGAAATCTGTCTTCAACAATATATATGGTAAAGAAATTGACAACACACTTTTTCTTAAACACTCTTACTTTGCTTCAATTTTAAAGGTTTTAATAATAGTTAAAGCAGACAATCTAGAAGAAAAAAATCTCATTGAAAAGTGCAATTTGCATGAATTAGAATATTTTTTCTGTCTTGAGATGGAAAGAGATTTTGTTAATGAAGTACATAAATTACTAGAAAATTCTCGCTTTTCTCCTCAAGATATCTTTCAAGAATTATATCAACAATTTTTTCTTGTGTTAACAAGACATAAAATAGGAGAATTTTACACGCCTTCAAACCTTGTTAAAGAAATGATTGATGATGCCTATAAGGTTGGAATGAGAACGTTAGATCCTTCCTGTGGCTCCGGTAGTTTTTTAATAGAGCTCATAGTTAAAATTTTAAACTCCAATATTAAAAAATCATTAAAATTTGAAGCAATCGATGATATTTTTGGATTTGATATTAATCCGTTAGCAACACTAACGGCGAAAATAAATATCTTATTATTGCTTATTGAAATTTACGGAGTGGAGATAAGTAAATTTCCGAAAATCAATATTTTTTTAATAGATGCTCTTTTTCCTGATCAATACGAAGAAAATTTAGAAATAAATTTACCAGAACTTTATTCTTCGTTTGATTTAATCATTGGTAACCCCCCTTGGTTAACTTATAAAGATATTACTAACAAAAAGTATCAAGTTAAAATTCGAACATTATCTGGAACTTTAGGAATTAAACCTACAAGCCAATACATCACGCACATCGAGCTAGCTTCGATTTTTTTTTACGCCATACCTTTATCATTTTTAGAAGTAGGAGGAAATATCTTTTTTGTGCTTACTAAAAGCGTTTTAAATGGAGATCATTGTTTTAAGTTCCGTGCGTTTTCAGTTTTTAATAAGATTGAAATTTGGGATTTTCCAAACAGTAACATCTTTAATGTAGAGCATATTTGTTTGAAAGCAGAATTTATAGGGAACAATACCAAGATTCGAATTTCTGAGAAATATCCAATTAAAACTAAAATTTTTGATAGCGATATTAAACTCCAGCAAATAACCAATTATACTAGTATAGAGTTTGATGTAAACGGAGCCAGAGTTATTTTACCTGAAGAAGAAATAAAATTTTTAGATTCACTTTCACCAAGTAAGTATAAAACCAAATTTTTTCAAGGAGCGACTTTGGTCCCCCGAACTTTAGTTTTTTTTAAAATTAATAAAGAAGATGGTGATTATTTAGATATTTCTTCTGACCCCGAAGCTAATTTGCGCGTGAAGAAAATTTGGAAATACACATTTCATGAAGTAAAAATTGAAAACAAGTTCAGATTTAAGGCTTTCTTAAACAAAGATTTAATCCCTTTTTATATAAAGCGGTTCAAAAATGTTTTTTTACCAATTAACCCGAATTATGAATTGGACGAAAAATTTCTTAGGGAAAATCCACGAGCTTTAGAATTCTATAATGCCCTCAATTTATTTTACAAGGAAAACAAAAAGGAAACAAGCGCTATTAATACGCTTTTTTCAAATTTAAATTATTGGAATAAATTAACAAAACAGGTTAAAAATAAGCAATATATTGTTGTGTATAACGCAAGTGGCTCACAGTTAAAATCAGCAGTTATCGATAATGAAGAAAAAGAGATAATTATCTGTTCAGAAAATTATTATTATTCTACAGATTCGCAAAACGAGGCGTATTATTTATCAGCTATCTTCAACTCTCCAATACTATCGAAAAACATTAAGCTAATTAAATCCAGCAGGCATATTCATAAAAGACCTTTCTTGTTTCCCATCCCAGAATATGATCACAATAATGAAATTCATAGAAAATTAGCACAAAAGAGTCAAAAATATCAATCAATAGTACGAGATTTAGTATATAACAATCCTAAGATAACCTCTGAGAAAGTTAGAATATTCATCAATCGTAAGCTAAGTAAGTTAGATAACATGACGAAAGAAGTTGTTTTTAAGAGTTAATTTAATAAGATAATATACTATCTAACCGTTTTTATCAACAATTTGAATTTTACAAAAGTTTATCTTTCATAAACATATTATACAATTGAATAAGAGTGAAAAAGTAAGAACTTTTTAGTGAATAAATAAATTGAATTTTACAGAATTAGGAATTAACGATCATAACGTTAATGAGTTAAGAAAAAATAAAATTGTTAAACCCACACCTGTCCAACAAAAGGCTATTCCTTTAATTTTAAAGGGCCAAAATATTATGGCTCAAGCGAGAACGGGTAGTGGTAAAACATTAGCTTTTGTACTTCCAATAATCGAAAGTTTGAATTACACGCGTAATGAAGCTATAATTTTAGTCCCAACTAGGGAACTAGCAATGCAAATATACGAAGTAATAAGAGATTTAGGAAACTCAAAAGTAAAGGCGCTTCCAATTTATGGTGGCGTTTCGATAAATAATCAAATAACCAAATTAGAAAATGGCATAAACATTATTATCGGGACACCAGGAAGAATAATCGATTTGTATAAGAGGAAGAAGCTGAGATTAAACGATATGCGATTTGTTGTCGTTGATGAAGCTGATAGAATGTTTGACATGGGGTTTACTCCCGATGTGAAGTATATTTTAGATCAGATCCATAGCGAATACCAATTCATGCTTTTCTCTGCTACTTTTGACAACGGAATTCGAGAATTAGTGAAGAGATATTCGAAAAATCAATTCAAATTCTTAAATTTAAGTAGAGATCAATTAACTGTTGGAAATACCAGACAGTTCTATTATATGATTGAGCAATACAGTGATAAGTTTAAAACTTTTCTCAAGATTCTTAGAAGAGAAAAGCCTACACACCTTCTTGTATTCGTTAATACAAAGAGAACAGCTACATGGTTAAGCAACAAGTTAAGACGCTTGAATAACTTCGATTACAAAGTGGATCTCATTTCGGGAGATTTATCTCAATATCAGAGAGAAAAGATATTAAAAGCTTTTAAGGATCATAGGATAAATTTACTCATCGCAACAGATGTAGCGGCTAGAGGATTAGACATTAATAACATTTCTCATGTTTTTAATTACGATATTCCAAAATATCCAGAAAATTATATCCACCGTATTGGAAGGACTTCTCGTATGAATAAACTCGGAGTTGCAATAACTCTATGTGTAAAGGATGAATATGAATACTTATGCCATATTGAGGGATTGATTGATAAGGAAATTAAATTAAGAACTTTACATTCTCAAGAAAGTAGTAAATATCATAATCCTTTTTATTAAGGCTAACTGAGAAGAAAAAACTTTTTGATTTACAAAGTTTAATAAATAATTATTATTATTAGTTTATAAAATCAAACTTGACTTTTAATTGTAAAAGAGGTCATAACCATTGCCAAGTAGACGAGGAGACGGTACTTTAGTATTTAAAATTTGTTTTTATGGTCCTTCTCTCGGGGGTAAAACCACAGCATTAGAATGGGTCTATAACCGCGAAGGACTTGCTAGCGGTGATATGCAACAAATACAGGACCCTACTGGACGGACACTATTTTTTGACCGAGTAGTCGCAAGAGTTTCTAATGTAGTATTTCAGGTTTACACCGTAGCCGGTCAGCGGAGACACAAATTCCAACGGCAAACAGTGTTAAAGGGCACGGACGCAGTGATATTCACCTGGGACAGCCTAATAGATCAATGGGGTGAAAATATATGGTCTCTTAAAGAGCTCCTTAGATTTTACGGAGGTAAATTAATTCCATCCGCACCTTTCGATCCACCTGAAGTACCAATAGTTGTTTTAGCGAACAAAAGAGATTTAGAAGATATAGTAGAGATTTCTAAGTTAAGACAAGTATTAGACACAGCAAAACTCGATCATTGTTTAATTTATGAAACTATAGCTATTACCGGGGTTAACGTAAAAAGAGCTTTTGTCTACGCTGCTCGACAGGCTGTATTAAATCATTATAAGAAGTTAAGCGGAAAGTCAATGGATTCAAACGCATTCTAGAAAAAAGTTTTTACACTCTCTTGCCAGACATCTTTTTTTCTATTTAGTTTGTTTTTTTTTACAAAAATACTTTAATATTAAAGGTAGATAATTTCAGATTCTACTTTTTCATTTGAAATTCTAAGATAACCATAGGAACTTGTTACAGTAAATTTGTTATCTATAGGTGTTGTCGTACCTGGATTGAAAAATAATATTCCGTTGCGCTTTTCATTAACTGGTCTATGGGTGTGCCCAAAAATTACGATATCATAATCGGAATTAGGTAGATCTAGTTTTTTAATCAATCGTTTTATAATAATGTTTGGTCCACCCATTCCATGAAGCATTATGACTTTAAAATTATAGATTTCAAATTCTAATTTCTCAGGTAGAGTTTGCTTTAAATTAGCATCAAAATCCATGTTACCTCGAACTGCTACGACTTTATCAGTTCCAAACGTTTCAATAAGTTTCTCATATAGTTCAAAAGTGGTGAAATCTCCCATATGAAATACGTAATCAACATTTTTTTTCTTAAAATCATCTAAGACTACATCTGGTAGGTGGTTCGTTCTTTGGGGGACATGCGTATCAGACAATAATCCGATTAAAATTTCATCTTTATCTGTTTTTATCATTCAGTTAACCTATAGAAATTAAATTAGGTAAATTTATATCATCTAAATTTATTCCGCTTAACTATCTTGTTTTCTTATCCTAAATTTAACGACTTTAAGCGCAAAATTTACGATTTCTTCGACATTTTTCCATCGTTCTTCGCTAAGTTTTCCTTTCATCCAATAATACAAATCTTGTTCAATTGGAACTGTTAAGTATATAGGTTGGGACAATTGAGCTTCTTGAGAATGGGCTTTATTCATAAGCCAAGATATTATGTTAGCTATCAATTTAAAGTTATCCGCAGCGTGAATACCGTATAAAGCGTGAAAACCAGAAAATAGTGACAAGTTTCCAATAGCTACAATTTTCCCCATACCATAATGCCCTATTGCGATTATAGGAGCACTTTCTACGGGTTCGTCAACCCATTCCTCTCCATCAAAGATTTTATGCCAAGCAGATTCTTTAGAGGAGAATCCAATTGCGGAAACATCGATATCTTCAGTTTCAACTGATTTATCAATCTCAATAGTACATCCATTAGAGTGAATAATTTGGATTATATCTCGAGTAATAAAATGCTTTTTAAATTCCTTAATTGTTGGACGAGAAATGTCCTTTGAATAATTTTCATTATCAAAAAGCTGATCAGGATTGAATTTAATACCAAAAATTTTGGTCAGGTCATTTAAATTATTTTTATTTTCGATTTCTCCTCCTTTGTCATTTAAAATGAGAAGAGATCCCCCATCTTTAACATATTTGGTTAAATTTTCAATTTCTTCAGAACTTAAGTGAGAATCAGCAAACGGAACTCCGATTATAAACACGTTGTAATCTGATAATTTTTCGTAAGTAAGTCCTGCTTCAATTTTTCCCAACTTTAAATCTGAATTGAAGAGATATTCTATAAAATCATTAAAGCCAGGATCCTCAATCGTTAATTTATTCTGATGAGAATAATCAAATCCAATATTAAATTCAGTCTTCATAAGTCAAAACCCTTGACATGAATATCAATTAATATATGATATTATTTTATTAGATTAAAAATTATGTCACTTATGCGAAAAAAAAATTATCAAGAAGTGGAGAATAAACCTGCAGTATTAAGCGACGGTACTCCGGTTAAAGATATTTACGTTAGATGGTTAATTGATGACGAGCATGATGGAGCACATAATTTTGCTATGCGTCGATTTGAGATTAGGCCAGGTATCAAAGTCCCCTTACATAGCCATAAACAAGATCATGAAATTTATATACTAAAAGGAGAGGGACGCTTTTACAACGATTCTGGCGAAGATGAGAATGTTATAAGCGGAGATGTTTTATATATTCCTCCTTATGAGAAGCATGGAATTGACAATTTAGGCAATTCAGATTTAGTATTCTTATGCTCAATTCCCTATTTTAAAAAGAATATAGAGCCGTTAAAATCAATACCGAATGAATAAAGGTATTAAAAAGATAATGAATAGAATTTTAATGGGAATTCAAAATTTTATTTTTCTTCATCGTCATCAATTTGGGTTGCACACTTACCAATTGCAACAACAGAATCCTTAGCGTAAAGTTTTATTACTCTAACGCCCTTGGCTTTTCTATGTGTAATTCTTATTGAATCCACGGGCACTCTAATAACTTGACCCTGCTCTGTGCCTATTAGAATGTCCATAAGTTTAGCAATTTTTATCGCAATTACTTTATCATTTTTAGTTGGGTTTAATGTAATATTTTTTACGCCCTTCGCGCCACGACCTGTTTTTCTATATTCTTTGAGGAGAGTTCTTTGCCCATAACCTTTTTCAGTTAATGTTAGAATAATATTATCGTCAGTAACAAGTAAACTCTCAATTACTTCGTCTCCTTCCCTTAACTCGGCTCCTTTCACACCCATTGATGTTCTTCCTAATTCTCGTAATTCCGATTCGTCGAATCTGACCGCATAACCCATCTTAGTTGCGATAAAAATGTCTTGGAGCTCGTTTGAAAGTCTTTTCACGCTTATTAATTCATCATCTGGTCTTATCCGTTGAGCTCTAACACCTGTGCTCTTGAATTTGGCAAATAATCTTAAGGGGCTTTTCTTAATGATTCCGTTTTTCGTGGTCATAATAAGCATTTCGTTGGTGTTAAAGTTATGTATAGGGATCATCTCGGATATTCTTTCTCCTTCTTGTAGAGGAATCAGATTAATTATAGGTTTTCCTCTAGCAGTACGTTGCTGTAATAGGATTTCAAAACATTTTAATGAATATACGCGACCTTTAGACGTAAAAATGAGGATGGTATCGTGAGTATAGCAGACAAACAAATTGTCTATGATATCTTCCTCACGTACGGTCATTCCTTTTTTTCCACGTCCACCCCGTCCTTGAGAACGATAATCTTCTACCGAGATTCTTTTTATATACTGATTTTTTGTAAAAATTATAATTGTTGGCACATTTTTGACTAAATCTTGTCTTTTAATCTCTTTTATATCTTTCTCCTCGATTATTTCAATTCTCGTTTTTCTTTTATCCCCATATTTTTTACTTAAATCTGTTAGTTCTTGTTTAATAATATCTAATCGTATTTTTTTGCTTTCTAATATCTTTTCATATTCTTTAATATTTTCATTCAGTGTTTTTGCTTCATCCACTAACTTCTGTTGCTCTAAATTAGTCAAACGCGATAAGGGCATGCTCAGTATAGCTTGAACTTGAATATCGCTTAATTTATAGACGACTTTTAATTTTTGTTTTGCATCATTGGTATCGCTGGCACTCTTTATTATTTTTACAACCTCATCAATATTACTTAAAGCAATTAAAAGACCTTCAACTCTATGGAGTCGAGCTTTGGCTTTTTTAAGGTAAAATTGGGTTCTTTTAGTAGTAATATTAAGGCGGTGTTCAATGTATTCGTCGATTATTTCTTTTAAATTGAGAATTTTAGGCTGTTTTCCATCGTTTATCAAAACTAGATTATTTATGCTAATATTATTCTGAAGTCTAGTTCTTTTAAATAAAATGTTTTTAATTATTACAGGTTGAGCATTTTTACTTAAATCGATTACAACACGCATTCCTTTCCTGTCAGATTCGTCCCTTAAATCACGTATATCTCTTAGGACTCCATCTTTAATTAGTTTAGCAATTGATTCTATAAGGGTTGTTTTATTCACTAAATAGGGGATTTCTGTAATGATTAGACTATTTTTATTTCCTTTAGTCTCAAGTTCAACAGTCCCTCTCAAAGTAAGACTTCCTGTTCCAATTGAATAAGCATTGTATATACCGTTTGCATCTATAATGGTTCCTCCTGTGGGGAAGTCAGGACCCTTAATTATTTCCATGAGTTCTTCTACTGATATTTCGGGATCATCAACAGTGGCCATTATTCCTAGACATATCTCGGTCAAGTTATGCGGGGGCATAGATGTTGCCATTCCAACTGCTATACCTTTTGTTCCGTTGATTAAAAGATTTGGAAGCTTGGCAGGTAAAACCACAGGTTCTTGAAGACTATCGTCAAAATTCGACTGAAAGTCTACGGTTTCATTACCTAGATCTTCTATTAACTCATTAGCTATTTGTGCTAATCGTGCTTCGGTATAACGCATAGCAGCAGGAGGATCTCCATCAATTGAACCGAAATTTCCTTGAGGGTGGATTAATGGATATCTCATCGAAAAGTCTTGTGCTAAGCGAACTAAACTATTATATACTGCAAGGTCTCCATGAGGATGATACTTACCCATCGTTTCTCCTACAATTCTCGCAGATTTCACATGAGGGGTATTGTAGAGCTGATTATTATCTGTCATCGCATATATAATTCTACGATGCACTGGTTTGAGTCCATCCCTTACGTCAGGAATAGCGCGTCCGACGACGACTGACATTGCATAATCGATGTAACTACTCTTCATTTCATCTTTTAGAGAAATCTCTTTAATATTTTCTGCAGTCATATTCACAACCTAAATTTTAAATAAAAAGATAAAAGAACAAAATTAAACATCTAAAACATTAACCTCATCAAAATTGGCGAAGATATACTTCTTACGGGATAAAACCTCTTTACCCATCAATTTTGTAAAGATTAAATCATTTTCAATATAATCTTCGTACATAACCTTCTTTAAAGTTCTTGTTTCTTTATTCATTGTCGTATCATATAATTCTTCAGGGTTCATTTCACCCAAACCCTTATATCTTTGGACTTTTATGGAATTTGAATCCTTTAATTTGTGTTTCATTATGATTTCTTGCACAAATGTATCTTTTTCACTATCCGAAAAAACATATTTCTTAGATTTTCTATATGATACTTTGTAGAGAGGAGGAACTGCAATATAGAGAAAACCCCCATCTATCAAGGCTCGCATGTATCTAAAGAAAAAAGTCAGCAGGAGAGTTTCAATGTGGAAGCCATCAATGTCCGCATCACACATTATAATGGTCTTATGATACCGCAATTTACTTAAATCTAATTTCGGTTCTGTTTCTTCGGAATCCTCACCGTCCCCGTTACCATTAGATGTGCCATTAACTCCATTAAATCCTTGTATTCCTACTCCTAATGCTTTAATAATTGAAAGTATTTCATTATTTTGCAGGATTTTATCCATTCGTGCTTTTTCTACATTTAATATTTTTCCCCTGAGAGGTAGTATAGCCTGATAAGCTCTATCTCTTCCTTGTTTTGCTGATCCACCTGCTGAATTACCTTCAACTATGAAAATTTCACATTCTTTTGGATCATTTGACGAGCAATCAGCTAATTTGCCAGGCATTCTCGCACTATCCAATACGGATTTTCTACGGATCAATAATCTCGCTTTTTGGGCAGCTTCTCTTGCTAATTTTGCATTAATCGTTTTTAATACTATTTTTTTAGCTACCTGGGGATGTTCTTCTAAGTATTGAGTCAATTTATCAGTAACTATTTGACTTACGATTTGCCTAACATCGGGATTACCCAGTTTGATTTTAGTCTGGCTTTCAAATTGTGGATCTGGCAATTTAACAGAAATAACGGCAGATAAGCCTTCTCTAGTATCCGCACCGCTTAGAACGTGTTCTTTATACTTCTTTTCCATGAAGTTTTCAACATAGGAATTAAACGTTCTTGTAAGTGCAGATTTAAATCCTGTAAGATGAACACCTCCCTCC
>Ga0209978_10001239_pt1 | contig 10586 bp, 12 predicted proteins | sample BentaG_FD_182805 | JGI IMG/M metagenome (GOLD analysis project Ga0209978, IMG submission 182805) | Deep subsurface microbial communities from South Atlantic Ocean to uncover new lineages of life (NeLLi) - Benguela_00093 metaG (SPAdes)... | ecosystem: Environmental > Aquatic > Marine > Oceanic >...
AATTTTCAAAGATGTTGACGAAATTATACACGCAGGAGATGTTTGTGAGGAATTTTTGTTAGATATTCTAAAAAAAATAGCACCAGTCCGGAGTGTAAAAGGTGATTGTGATAATATAACTGGTTTTGAGGAATTTATCAAATTTCCGGTTAATTATTACAATATCGGTGTTATTCACAAGAAACCTGAAAATTTAGAAGATTTTTTTAAAAAAAATAACATCCATATTCTTGTTTTTGGGCATAATCATCAACCACTCATAAAAGGTACACCGTATAACACTTTATTGGTTAACCCAGGAAGTCCAACAAAACCTAAAGCATCACCACCAAAAAGAGGATTTGAAAAGCCAATAGCTAGACCGACAGTTATTACGCTAAATATTGACGAAGATAATATTTTATCTACTTATATAATAAATATCAAAAATTCATAAAAATAAAGTTAAATATTATATAGTTCATATTAATTATACATAAAATAAAGAAAACCGATAGTATATAATAACTATAATAGCTGAGTGTTTATCCATATGGTCTCAAGGCTAGAACTTGTATTAAAAGAACTAAACGAGAATGGAAACTTTAGAGCATCCTTGTTTTCAACATCAACGGGTTTAGTCTTAGCTTCCCAAAAAGTAGAGGATGTTGATGACAGAGTAGTTGCCGCCATGAGCTCGTTATTGAGCGATGCAGCATATAAAGCTTCTGAGGAAATGGATTTGTCCCTCCTATCGAGTTTAAAAATTAAATATATAGAAGATTATATTGTGTGTAGAAATATAATTATGCCAGATAAAAAAACACAGTTCATCTTAGCAGTTTTATCTAAAAACCCCGAATCATATGAAATTGAATCTTATTACGATCAACTTCTCGATTGGGCTGTAGATAACGCGACACCAGATTTAGAAAAACTCTCTTCTATTTAAGAAACATTTAATTTTCTAAATCTTTCTCATCTTTGTTCAAATAAGAAGGAGTATAAATTCTTTTATAACTTAGAAATGTTAAATTTAATAATTATAATTTTATTTTGTAATCAATTTATAGAATTTATATGCTTCTTGAGCGACTTCTTCTTCGAATCCTACATAAAAATGGTCAGCTCCCTTAATTATTTTATAATTCTTTGGTTCTAAGTAAAAATTAAAATACTTATTAAAATTTTCATAAAGAGCTAGCGTATCTCGATTTCCTTGAATGAATAATTTTGGTTTTTTACTTTGAGAAAGCTCTTTATATTTTAAACCCATAAAGTCCCAGGGAAACGAAATAGCGCAATATGCAATGATCTTTTTAGAATAATTCACTGCAGAGCAACCTATAGCAGCACCGTAGGAGTAACCGCAGATTATTATTTTTTCGAAATTTTTCTCGTTTAAAAGAAAATCTATACAAGTTTTCGTATCAATTAATTCTCCAGTTCCAACAGTGTGATTTCCTGATGAATTTCCAACTCCCCTAAAATTAAACCGTAAACATGAAATTTCATTTTGAGTTAATTTGTTAAAAACACCAGATACTACATTATTATACATATTGCCCCCATATTTTCCCTTTTTAAGGATTTAAACCCCGAAAAATTGAGGATGTGGGTGACAAATTAAAACGACAAAAGGTAAATTTTCTGTGTTCGATAGAAACAACTCGGCTTCAATTCTATTTTCATTATTAGTAATAAATATTTTATCAATTCTATGCATAATTTTAATTAGTTTTTAATCTATAATAATAATACTGTATAAAGAATCTGGTGAAAATGAGTTATAATCGTATCCTAATTGAAAAAAAATTAAGAAAATTCATAATAGAAGACAATTCATTTGTTGACATTAGTTCAAAATCAATTCCTACAAAAGCTATCTCACCAGCAAAAATTATAGCTAAAAGCGATGGCTATATATCTGGATTAGAAGAATTGGAGATATTATTTCAAATTCTAAAGGTTGACATTACAATCAAGAAAGAAGATGGTGATCAAATCCAAAATGGAGATGTCATAGCAGAATTGTATGGAAAAACTAAAGATATCTTGTTAGGTGAAAGAGTGGGATTAAATCTTCTGTGTCATATGAGTACGATAACAACAACTACTCGTAAATTTGTAAAAATAATCGAGGAATCCGGAAAAGGAGTGAAAATAGCCTGTACTAGAAAAACCCTGCCTGGTTTACGATTGTTTGAAAAAAAAGCAGTAGAACTCGGAAAAGGAGACACCCACCGTTTTAATTTAGATGATATGGTTCTTTTAAAATCAACCCACTTAAAATTCTATAACGGAAATGTAGCAGAACTTCTCAGAAATATGAAGCTTAAAGTCAGCTTCACAAAAAAAATAGAGATTGAAGTGGAAAACGTTGATGATGTCATAATAGCTGTAAAAAATGGAGCAGATATAATAATGTTGGATAATATGAACCCTGATAAAGTTCAAGACGCTATAAATTTGTTAAAACAAAAAAATTTACGCGATCAGGTTATTATTGAAGTTTCGGGAAACATAACACAAGATAATATAGTAGATTATTTAATTTCAGAACCAGATATTATAAGTACGAGTATTCTTACCCAAAAACCTACTGAATTTGTAGATTTGTCCCTTCAACTTGGTTAAATATGATTATAATTAATCTATAATAACTTCATGAATTGAACTAATTACATCTTTAATCTTAACAATCGCTTGGTAAAGATCCTTAATAATTCCGAATTCTCCTACTACTAAAACAATTTCAATTTTTTTTTCTGCAATTCTCCAATCAGTTACAGCCTTAATTATCGAGTGATATTTATGATAAAGCTCAGAGATCTCATCTGCTATCGGTTCTTTAAACGGATAGACAAGATTTATATTCATTATTCGATATCCTTCTAAGTTTTCGAAACTTTCATGAATTTCAATGAATTTCAAGATGGAATCTCTTAATGCTTCGCTTTTAGAATTAAAACCACTCTGATTTCGAACTTTCTCAAACCTATCTAATAAGTCATCGCTAATTTGAAGAGATATGATTTTCATTATATATTTTATAAGATTGTTTCATAAATAAGTGTTTAAAATTTCCATTAAACAAAATATAGTCAATATTATTGACTATGGTTTGTAAAAATAGTAGTTTCGTATAATGGAATATTTGCATTTGCTTATAAAAATCGGTTAATATAATCGATGCTCTCTTGTAAGTTCTTATTGGAGGATATTTCTATAACTAAAGCCCCTTTATAGCCGTAGCTGTTGATTACATCTAGAATTTCTTTAAAGTTAACCTTCCCAGAACCAAGGTTCGGATGAGTATCGGAATCAGTTGTAAAGTTTTCAACGAGATGAACATTTCTTATGATCTTGTGATATCGTTCCCATAATATATTTACATCTCCATCATTGGTGTAAAAATGACTAGTATCATATGTGAGGAATAAATCTGATCTGCTGATAGAGTTTAAAATCTCTTCGATATTATCTTGATCTAACATAATATGCGTATTTTTAGGCATATTCTCTAAACAAATAGTTAAATTAAGTTTATTTGTAAAATCTAATAAAACATTTATTGTACTAGCTAACTGTATTCTATTATAATCTCTTATCGACTCCAACAAAAAATTAGCCAAACCTGGATGTATCGTCATCAAGTCAACATTGAATTCTTTACATAATTTAGCAGTCTCAATATAAACTTCTGTTGAAGCTTTAGAGATTAAATCATTATGAGAGCATAAGTTAACATCGATGAATGGACCATGTATTTGCTTTTTCATTGAATAAGAGTTTAATAGATCAATAAACTCTTGTCTTTTAGTATCTATAAATATATCTTGTGGATCTACTACTATTTCTACGACATGTATTCCTTTTTCTTCAGCAAAATTAAGGCAATCTTCTGTAGATTGGTAAAACATATTGGTAATATCTTTATACTCGCTATTAAGGCCATAGTCAATAATATGACCTAACGAACTTATCCCTAACTCCATCTTAACATACACTCAACCCTATCTCTTTCGTAACCTTTTAGGATAACAAGCAAATAAACTAGTAAACATCTTTTCGTGTTCTTCAAGGTTTTTTTCAGGGATAGGTAACGGTTCTCCAATTTGCAAAGCGCCCCAATACACTTTTGCCAGCTTTTCTAATACAACAGAAAACCTAACTGCGTGATCTAAAGATTTACCACATATGATAGCTCCATGATTAGCCAGTATCGCTGCGTTATTTCTACCTAGCGCTTTCAACGCACTTGGTCCCATTTCTTCTGTGTGGGCTTCAGTAATTTCAGTACATCGAATTTCTCCACCAAGGAAAATCAATTGTTGTTCCATTATAATTGGAATGCCTCTTCTTAGAACTGAAAGCATAGAAATATAAGGAGAATGATTGTGGATAACACATTTAACTTTAGGTCTATCCTTATAAACGAAAAGATGCATTTTAACTTCCGTGGAAGGAATTTTACCTGAGCCTAATACAATTCCATCTAAATCCATATGTACAATTAGCTCAGGACTTAACAAATTATACTTGGTTGAAGTGGGGGTGACTAGTATTTCATTTTTATTGATTCTTATACTAACATTACCTTCTCCATCCTCAACTAACCCTTTACTATATATCTCTTGAGCTCCTCTTACAACCGTTTTTCGAAGGTGTTCTAACTTATCCTTTTCCATATGATTTTAAATTAAAGATTGATTAAAAAGGTATTTTCATAGAATTAGATATTAATTAGAGTTTAATTATGTCATTTTGCACTTTTAAATTAATAATTCAACATAGTCTAACTTTTTTTATTTTATTTGGAAATACTAACAATGTCTAAATTAATACAATTTATTAAAAATGATTAAAAATGAGCCGTTTTATCTTACATTGCGACTTAGATTGCTTTTTTGCTGCTGTTGAGGAACGAGATAATCCAAAATTTATAGGGAAACCTATAATAATAGGAGCAGACCCAAAAGATGGAAAAGGGAGAGGTGTAGTCAGTACTTGCAACTACGAGGCTCGGAAATTCGGACTCCATTCTGCGATGCCTATATCCCAGGCTTATAAAAAATGTCCTCATGGTATCTATCTTCATCCCAATTTTGAGAAATACCAAAAAGCCTCAAAAGAAGTAATGGAGATTGCTAATTCCTATTCAGATATGTTTCAACAGGTAAGTATTGACGAGGCATATCTAGATGTATCAGATAAGTGTATAAACTTTAAAGAGGTTAGAGATTTAGCTGAAAAATTAAAAGACGAAGTCCAAAAAAAAGTAGGCATTACAATCTCAATAGGCTGTGCTCCAACTAAATCAATTGCTAAAATTGCCTCAGATTGCAATAAACCAAATGGAATTACTATTGTCGAACCACATCAAATAAAAAATTTTTTAAAAAATTTAGATATTACCCGTATTCCTGGAATTGGGAAAAAGTCCAAACTATATTATAACAAAAAAGGGATTAAAACTATTGGCGACATTATTAATCTTACACTTTCAAAAATGGTTCAGTTGTTTGGAAAAAACGGAGAATGGGTGTGGAATGTTGCGAACGGTTTTGATACTAGAGAAGTAAAAGAATTTCACGGCGATAGAAAATCTATTAGTAAGGAAAGAACTTTTTATGAGGATACCGACGATCTTAACGTAATTTTATCTAAACTGGAAGAAATGAATAATAGAATTCATAAAAATGTATTTAAAAATAAGATTTATTATAAGACGGTAACTCTTAAAATAAGACTTGAGGGATTTATAACATACACTCGTTCAAAATCCTTTACTCATCATGTTCAAGACAAGAATCAAGTATTAAAAGTAATTATTGAGCTATTTAATCAATTTTCTACAGTGAATAAGAAAGTAAGGCTTGTTGGAATAAGATTATCAAATTTAGAAAAAGCTCCAAGTGTAGCACAAACTACATTGATTAATTATTTAGAAGTATAGTTCACATTGTTTAACTATTTTTGAGAATTTCATTCGATTTTAGAGCATTTAATAATTCTTCGTGCCAAATTCCATTTGAGGCAATTAGGCCAGGCGCAGAAATCTTACACTTATCATTTACATATTGAATTGAATTGCCTCTTATATCTGTGATCATTCCTCCAGCTTCTTTAACTAACAATTCACCTGGTAAAAAATCCCATGTAAATGAGCGTTGCATATTCATTGGTTTAATGTATATTTCAGAAGAACCATCAGCAACCATACATAGTTTTGCCATGCTGTCTAATGGAATAAAATTTGTTATACCGAGTGACCGGGCAAAATCCAACACCCAGGGTTTATTATAATGTAGAGAATGACATATTCGAAATTTCTTAATTTCTTTTTTATTGCTTACACTTATCTTAGTAAAGTTTTGGTCTCCATAGGATACTTTAGCTCCATAGTTTTTTTCAGCTGAAAAGATCGTTAAACTTGTATTTTTATAATTAGGCACACCTATAGCACATACTGTTGGTTCGGCTTGGATCATAAATCCCATCCCAATAGCGTATGCTAAACCCTTTTGGAAGCCTTTAGTACCATCAATTGGATCAACAGTCCATTGACGCTTAGAATTAGAGCCACGATAGTTTAGGGTTTCTTTAAGGTTTCCCTCAAAAGTTATATTTAATGAGTTATAACACTTTTTAACTATATTTTCAGCATCTGGGCCAATAAAAACACTACTTTCCTCTTCGGCGATGATTTGATCTTCTGGGAAATATTTTTTAATATTAGATATTATAAATATTTGAGACGTAAAATCCGCTAAAGTAACTGGAGAATCGTCCTTCTTTATAAAAGAGGAGAAGTTTTTAGTTCTAAACCATTCTGTAATTTTCGAAGCCTCTTTAACCAAATTAACCGCTAATGATAATTCTTTAAAGTAAGCTACCATATAAATCACATCATACTTTTATAATTTTCCAGAAATTTCACCAACTATACTTGCAAAATTAGGATGAAGTAAGATATTTCCGAACAACTTCTCCTCGGGGAACTTCTTCTTCAAATAGTATTGCTTGAAAAGAAAATATTTTGGTACTTTTTATATCTCTCCAAGCTTCAGAAGAAAGCCATGCTTTTTTACAAGTGTGTTCTAAGAACATTTCCACATCCCAATTTCTATCGTGATCAACAGGAACTTGTGGGAGCAATAAACCTCTTCGCATGCCTTTCTCTACTATGAGCCCATCTCTTCCTATTACAATTTTTTCAAGATATTCATTCGGATCGCTTACTTCAATTAATTCGGGGGGAGTTAAAATTGAAAGTTCAATAATTATTTTATCCATTTCTTCAAGGGTGACAGATGGAAAACGCGGATCTTCTGTAGCAGAACTTACTGATACCCTATGAACAACGTCGTATAACGGGAATTTAGGTTCAATATAACCGATACAACCTCTTAAGGGATTGCCTTCAACATTATAAACATTTAAAGTCACAAAAGCACCATATTTATCCGAAAATTTCTCCCTCAAATCATCGGGAATTATAATTCTTTTGCTATTTTTAAGGAAATGCTCGATATTTTCCCTCGCAAATTTCATTAGAGCTTTTCCTTCTTCTAACGTAAATATCTCTTTATTTGACATGCTCTCACTCTTAGAATTTGCTTTCAGTATATAATAGGAGATGGTTAATTATAATAATAACTTAATTAGAATGTTTTATAATAATACCCTTAGGTTCAGTATCATCGTTATTTATTTCGATTCCACATAAAAATACTTTCCATATTTGAACAGTGGTTTTATAATCTTCATAGGGGGAAAATTTTGCTTTTGTTTTGAACACTTCTGTTTTAATGGTGTGTTCTGGAATCTTTTCAACTAGGATTAAATCAGCATCGTAGCCCGCTTTGATTAATCCTTTATTTCTTATATTAAAAATTTTGGCGGGGTTTTCTGAAGAAAATCTAACAAAAGTTTTAAGAGAAAGCTCATCTCTACAAACTTTGTCTAATAATGTTAATATATAGGTCTCAAATCCGGGAAATCCCGAAGGTGCCTCTAAATAATCTTGCTCTTTTTCTTTCAGTGTATGAGGTGCATGATCCGTGCCTACAAGGTTTATGTTCCCTTCCTTGAGTTCCTTAAATAAAAATAGGGAGTGTTCCTTATCTCTCAAAGGTGGTAGAACTTTCCCAAAATTAGGATTGCTTAGTTGTATGGTGTTTGCCAATAATAGATGGTGCGGAGTTGTTTCGAAGGTGATTTTTAAGTTTGGTTTCATATCTAAAGCTTTTTGTATTAAAGAATAACTATCTTTACAACTAATATGACAAAAATGTAAGATTGGATAATTTCCCGTGCTTAAATCCAAATCTGCTATGATTTTATAATAATTATCGAGAATAAAGTTCACGTATTTAGCCTCTAGAGAAACAGGATAAAGATTATTATGTAATTTTAATATTGGTAAATTTTTCTGCGTATTATCGCTATAAACTTCATTTTTTTCTACAGTAGATAAAGACCAATCGGGATGTATGAATATGGGAATTTGCATTTTGGACGAAATATTAAGAATTTTCTGAACATTTAAATAATTTGTCCAATCAATCTCATTTAATGAGCCTAACGGGTAAATTTTAAAACCAATAACACCTAATTCAATAATCGAAATAACTTCTTTGAGATTTATATCCTTAGGAACTCCCGAAATAAATCCAACATTTACGTGTATGTTATTCTCTGCTTTTTTCATCCATTTTTTAATTTGATTAGCGTTTATCGCTGGAGGGCTCGTATTCGGCATATTAAAAACTGTTGTTATTCCAGAAAAAGCTGCTGCTAATGTTCCCGATGAGAATGTCTCTTTTTCACTTTGCTCCATATCTCTTAAATGAGAATGTATATCAATTATTCCGGGTAATACTATTCTCTTTTCACAATCTATTTCTATCCCATCTTCATTATTGCTTCGAATTAATTTAAAATCATCCTCAGAGTTTTTATTTAAAACAGTTTTAATTTTTCCATTAAGTATTAATAAAGCTCCATCCTGGAGCGTACCATTATCATATATAAGCGCGTTTTTTAATATCATACTTTTATATCTATATCTGTATTCTCTTTTTGGTCAATTAGAAAATTGACATACAAAATTTTATTTTCAATCCCTTTAATAGCTGAAAGATTAGTATATATTAATTTGTATTTTTCATCAATTATTCCAAGAAAATCGAATATACTCTGTGAGTTATGTGGAATAGGAAAAACATAACAATACTCCCTCAGATCATCTAAATCTTCTAAGTTGATGATATTTCTATGAATATTTTCTATTTCAAATTCGCTAATAACCATTATTTTATTATCATTCAAATTATTAATATTGTCTAAAATCGACTCACCATTTAGCAATCTCTTAACAAAAATCCCTGGAGTAGATTTTTGCATCCCTTGGAAATTTATTTTTTCAGCCTCGTTTATTTTATCCAAAGCTTTATTTAAGAGTAGAGCTTGAGATCTCTCATCAGAACCTAAATATCTTAAAGAATTACCTTCAAACTTTATTAAAATATGAGTTGAATCAATATAGATGTATAAATTATTGTCTTTTCTTATTGAATAAGAACAACAGAAAGACTCTCGTATAATTGAACACAAGTTATAAATATCAAGAGGAGTTTTTCCTTTATCGATATTACTTTTGGTAAATTTAGAGATTTTTTCAATTAATATTAAGATATTAACCAAATTTATCAAATTAAAATATTTATATTAAAATTTAAAGTCTTTTCCTAATTTATTTGTTCATTCAAAGTCTTTTCCTAATTTGTTCATGAATTGAGCTCCAGCTTTTCCCATTCCGGGAAGCCCCGGTATTCCTTTTCCCTTTTTTTGCATTTGAAGAGCTTTCTTCATAAATTTCTTCATTTGATTATATTGGTCGAGCATTCTATTTATTGTAGCGTAGTCTGTACCACTTCCAATAGCAATTCTTCTTTTTCTAGTTTTTTTAATAATTTTTGGATCCTCTTTTTCTTCTTGAGTAAGAGAATTTAAAACAACTTCCCATTTCTCTAGATTTTTTTCAGCATCATCAGTTAAAGCCTCAGGAATATTACCTCCTCCCATCATTGCCAAGATTTGCTTCATCTTTCCAACTTTTTTGATGCTTTTCAGTTGAATATAAAGATCGTCCAGCGTGAATTTACCTTTCATCATTCGTTTAACCAAATCTGGATCTACATCAATCTCAGCATCTTGTACCCTACTAACCAATCCATCTATATCAGGAATACCTAGAAGAGTGCCTACAAATGTTGATGGATTAAATTCTTCAAAATCCTCTAATTTTTCACCTACCCCTATGAACCTTATAGATTGATTAGTTGCAGCACAAGCAGAAAGTGCTCCTCCTCCTTTAGCCGTTCCGTCTAATTTGGTAACAATAATGCTCCCGATATTAGTAGCCTTTGCAAACTCTTCTGCTTGTGAATAGGCTTGTTGCCCCAAACTTCCGTCGATTACTAAGATTACTTCGTTAGGTTTTAAGCTGGCCTCAATTTTTTCCATTTCTTTCATTAATTCCTTTTCTTCCTTATGTCGTCCAGCTGTATCAACTATAATAATATCATGTTCGTCATTAA
>Ga0209978_10001240_pt1 | contig 10586 bp, 9 predicted proteins | sample BentaG_FD_182805 | JGI IMG/M metagenome (GOLD analysis project Ga0209978, IMG submission 182805) | Deep subsurface microbial communities from South Atlantic Ocean to uncover new lineages of life (NeLLi) - Benguela_00093 metaG (SPAdes)... | ecosystem: Environmental > Aquatic > Marine > Oceanic >...
CATTCATAGTAGCGTCGGAGTTCAGTATATTTACCAGGGGTAATCCCTGCCGCTGAGCCACCTCAAAGTCCACCGGGTCGTGAGCCGGGGTGATTTTTACCGCCCCAGTGCCAAAGTCAGGGTCAACGGCTTCATCAGCGATGATAGGTATTACCCGGTTGACTGCGGGAAGGATGACCTTTTTACCAAGCATAGCCTTGAACCGCTTATCACTGGGATTGACAGCTACAGCGGTATCACCGAGTATGGTTTCAGGACGGGTGGTAGCTACAGTGATAAATTGTTTATCGTCTTCAGCCAGGGGGTAACGAACATAATATAGATGCCCCATTATCTCTTTGTGGTCAACCTCAAGGTCAGAGATGGCGGTAGCACAGCGGGGGCACCAGTTGATAATCCGCTCTCCCCGGTAGATTAAACCCTTATCGTAGAGACGGACAAAGGCAGTGCGCACCGCCCGGCTTGGTGCCTCATCCAGGGTAAAGCACTCCCGAGTCCAGTCACAGGAAGCGCCCAGTCTCTGATGCTGCTCGGCGATAGTCTGCTGGCATTTTTCCGCCCACTGCCTCATTCTGCCTATAAACCTGTCTCTGCCCAACTGATGCCGGTCCAGTCCTTCTTCAGTCAGCAGTTGCTCCACTACCACCTGAGCAGCAATACCAGCGTGGTCAACGCCGGGGAGCCACAGTGCAGGCTCACCCTTCATCCGATGCCAGCGGGTCATAATGTCCTCCAGGGTAGAGGTCAGGGCATGCCCAACGTGAAGCTCACCAGTAACATTGGGTGGGGGCATAATGATGACAAATGGTTCCTTATCCGGGTCTATCCTGGGTTTAAAGTAGCCCTTCTCCAACCAGAACTGATACCATTTCTGCTCAACCTTTCCCGGCTGATAGGCTTTAGGCATTTCATATTGAGTTTTTAGCGCTTGTGACATAGTTACCTTTCTAGAAATTCTTTAACAACCTCACCCCCTTAATCCCCCTCTCCTTACAAGGAGAGGGGGGAGGGGTTTTCAAGAGAGGCTTCGCCTCTTTTTGACTCTTCTAGACCAGTTTTTGGGGGGGGCTTCGCCCCTTCTCCTCTCAACTCCCCTTGCTTACAAAGGGGCTAGGGCCTGGGTTATTAAATAACCTGTTTTTGCTCCTTTCAAGGCTATAGTAGCTAGGCTCAACCCTCTCAGCTCACAGGCTTTGGGTATTTCATGTTGAGTTTTTGATGCTTCTGTCATATTTGTTTAGCTACTCCCAGGGTTTTTTACCCGTCTGCTTCTCTCTTGAAGTGCAAGGTGTTGGTATCCTGAGAAACATGGCTAGCTTGCCACAGAAACAGTAGTATGCTGCTTTGACCAATGGCTTGAGCCATTTTGCCCCCCCCCTCTAGCAGCAACGCATATTGGGCAGGTTGACTCACAAAAGTTGCCAATCCCTTCTATCTGATTACTCATTGTTCACCTCTCGCCCTGTTCAGAAATTCTTTAACAACCTCACTCCCTTAATCCCCCTCTCCTTACAAGGAGAGGGGGGAGGGGTTTTTAAGAGAGGCTTCGCCTCTCTTTGACTCTCCTAGACCAGTTTTTTGGAGGGGGCTTCGCCCCCTCTTAACTCAACTCTCCTTTCTTACAAAGGGGCTAGGGTTTGGGTTATTAAATAACCTGTTTTTGCTCCTTTAAAATTTCAAGACTATAGCATTTCGCCGTTCAGCTTCTCATTACAACCTTACCATTTCATACATACCTTTAGAGGGGCGAATGACCTCTCCTCTTTTAATAAGTTCAGATAGTATTCGCCTAACCGAGTGGTGAAAGTTAGGTTGCCCATATGTTATCTCTTCTTGTTCAGGACTTATGTCCACAAGACCTTTATCTTTTATTTCGCCACAAATCTGCTTCCAGCTTACAGCATCAGCGTGACTCTCTAAGGCTCGTCGAATTGCATTTGTTAATCCGACAACCTTCGGCCGCATATTTACCTCCTCTTAGCCAATAGTCCCACTACCCTGTCCAATATCCTATCGGCTACTTCTCTTTTGGTTAGGAGGGGGAGGTTTTCTATATTGCCATCTCGGTCAATGAGGGTTACTTTATTGGTGTCGGCGCCGAAGGCGCTATCCGGGTCGGTAATATCATTAGCTATTATTATGTCAAGTTGCTTCTTCTCCAGCTTTTGTCGGGCATTGGCTACTATATCGTCGCTTTCGGCGGCAAAGCCAATCCTGAGGAAACTACCTTTTACCTCAGTCAGAATATCCGGGGTTCTCACCAATTCCAGGGTTAGACTAGGAGACGATTCTTTCTTAATCTTAGCTTTAGCTTCACTCTTCGGCTGGTAGTCAGCTACAGCGGCAGCCATAATCAGGGCATCGGCTTGAGCCACTGCTTTAGCCACCGCCTGCTTCATCTGAACAGCGGTTTCAATATGGACAACCTCCATGCCAACTGGTTCAGGGAGGGAGGTGGGGGCAGTAACTAGCTTAACCTCAGCCCCTCTATCTCTGGCTGCCTCAGCCATAGCGTAACCCATCTTGCCTGAGGAACGGTTACCAATATGGCGGGCAGGGTCAATGGGCTCCTGAGTGCCACCGGCAGTAACCACAATGCGTTTACCGGCCAGGTCACCACTTCTGCCCACTACCTGCTTAATGGTGCTAATAATTGCCTCAACCTCAGCCAGACGACCGAGACCTATTTTGCCCGAGGCTAAGCGACCGTAGGTAGGGTCAACAATAGTAAAGCCTCTGGCTTTAAGTTTAGCCAGGTTATCTTGAGTGATGGGGTTCTGGAGCATATTAACATTCATGGCTGGGGCCAGGATAACTGGTGCTTTAGTCGCCAGCACAGTGCAAGTAAGCATATCATCAGAGATACCGGCGGCCAGTTTGGCGATGATATTGGCTGTGGCCGGGGCGATAACAATAACATCAGTCACCTCAGCCAGGGCTACATGCTCAATGCTGAACTCAGCGGCTGGTTCAAACATATCACTAACTACAGGCCGGCCGGTAATGTTGCGAAGGGTTAGCGGGGCTATGAACTTGGTCGCCGATTCGGTCATAATCACCTCAACCGTGGCTCCAGCCTGGGTTAATTTGCTAGCGATGTCGGCTGCCTTGTAGGCAGCTATACTACCGGTTATACCTAATATTATAGTTTTATTGGCAAGCATTATTGTCTCCTTGATGGAGATAGTTTAACTACCTCACCCCCTGTATCCCCCTCTCCTTCAAGGAGAGGGGGAGGGATTACTTTTGAAGGGGCTTCGCCCCTTCAAGCTTCCCTCCTAACAAACAATATCATTATCAGGCTTTATTCATCAGGTAGACGAGTCTCAGTCCAATCAGCGTCAAATCGGGGTTTACCACATCAATTACTGCTGTTTCTTTGGCAATGAGCTCAGCATAGCCTCCGGTAGCCACTACCTTAGTTTTTTCGCCTAATTCCTGTTGAATGCGAGTCACCACCCCCTCAATAAGTCCGACATAGCCAAAGACAATCCCTGATTGCATGGCGGCAATGGTATTGGTGCCAATAACCTGCGTGGGGTGGACTAGCTCCACCCGGGGTAACATTGATGCCTGGGTAAACAGAGCATCGGCAGCGGTGACTAGACCGGGGGCAATAGCCCCTCCCAAATAGTCACCTTCTTTGGATATGGTATCAAAGGTGGTGGCTGTGCCCAAGTCAACAATAATTATCGGGCCACTATAGAGGTAATGAGCAGCAGCAGCATTTACAATACGGTCAGCACCAACCTCTCTGGGATTATCCATACGGATGCGGACTCCGGTCTTAACCCCAGCGCCTACTACCAGCGGCGAGATGTGGAAGTATCGCTGGAATAGCTCGCCAAAGGTGGTTATCAATGGTGGGACAACACTGCACAAGGCTGCCTGTTTAATATCAGATTGGTCTAGACCCTGGTGGTGCAGTAGGTTAAGTAATAGGGCAGCATATTCATCTGGCATACGGTGAATAACTGTAGCCATATGCCAGGTAACACGAAGGTCCTCGCCGTCAAAAACCCCTAAAGTAGTATCAGTATTTCCGATATCAATGGCTAATAGCATAACAACCTCATCTAACTTGGCTCTCAAATTATTTCCCTAGAGATTACTTATCAACCTCACCCCTTTCAAGCTTCGCTTAATAAACGCCTCTCTCTCTGTTCTTGCACCGAGCTAGGTTTGGTTCTCTTTAAGTTGCTTAATAACTAGTGGCAGTGCCGGTAAAAGGTCAGTAGCAATCATGCCAGCATCACCCAATCTGGTTTTAACCATCTCACCAGCTTCACCATGGAGAAACACACCACAGGTAGCAGCATCAAAAAGGGATAGGCCTTGTGCCAGCAGTCCAGCAATAGCCCCAGCTAAAACATCGCCGGTTCCGGCTGACGCCAGCCCGGGATTAGCTACGGGACTAACTCTAGATTGACCATCTGGTGCAGCAACAACAGTATAGGCTCCCTTGAGGACAATCGTTTTATGCCACTCCAGCGCTGTCCTTCTAGCAATGCCTACCCTGTCTGACTGTACTTCATTCACAGATAATCCAACCAACCTTGCCATCTCACCGGGGTGGGGGGTGAGTATAGCATTATCAGTTAGTTGCTGCCACCAGTTCGGGGTTTGAGCCAGGGTGTTGAGGGCATCAGCATCAAGGACCAGGGGTAATGACACCGGCTTTAACCTAAAAAGGATGGATTTAATGAATCTTATGGCTGACTGGTTCTGTCCCAGTCCACAGCCCAAAAGGAGGACATTGTAGTGGTCTAACTCCTGGTGTATGAGCTTGGCGGCGGCAGGAGAGACAATGCCGGGATGGGATTGGGGCAAGGGGAGATAGGTTACTTCAGTTAGTTTTGAGGCTAGAATAGGCTGGAGGCTGGTAACCGTCGCCAGGGTTACCAATCCAGCCCCAACTCGCAGGGCTCCACTGCAAGCCAGATAGGCAGCGCCAATATAGTTAATTGAGCCGGCAACAACAAGAACCCTACCGAAACTTCCCTTATTGGCTTCAAGGGGGCGCTGAGGAAGAAGTAATTTAACATGCTGTTCGTCAATAAGTTCTTTAGTTACCTGCTCAGCTAGGGAAGCAGGAATACCAATATCAGCCACAGTTATTTTACCTACCCTTTTTGCTCCAGGGGAGTTGAACAAGCCTGGCTTGGGAAAGCCAAGGGTAATAGTATTATCAGCATAAAGGCAAGCCGGGTCTACGGCACCAGTATCGGCGTTAAGCCCTGAAGGTAAATCCAGAGCAATAATACGAAGATGGGGCTGTCTCTTTTTAGCTCTATTCACCCTAGATAATGCCGGCAGGAAGATGCCACGGAGGGGGCGACTTTTACCAGTACCGAATAGGGCATCAATAACCGCACTAGCTGAAGGGAGTAGCTCATTAAGCCTATCCAGGGTTTCATCTTGAGTTACTTCAATACAAGCAATGCCACGTTCCTGAACCAACTTGAAGTTCGGGTCATCCGGTGTCCGCTGGCTAAAAAGGCAGAGGTTGACCTTAGCTCCCCAGTCGTGGAGATAGCGAGCAGCGACCAACCCATCTCCACCATTATTACCGGGTCCTATTAGGAACAGGATGTGTTGGTTATCAATAGCGCCCAGGATTCGCCTGACCTCTTCAGCTACGGCTTTCCCAGCATTTTCCATAAGCACCTCCGCAGGCAAGCCAACCTTAGCACAATCCTGTTCCACCTGACGCATCTGGTTAGTGGTTAAAATTTTCACGGTAACATCCTTAGACTACTATTACTAATCTGAAGTGTAACAATAACCTGAGCTATGGTCAACCCGTCATAAGCTCCTCCAGTTTTCTGGTCATCCTCTGCCAGTGGGTTCCCCTCCAGTAGATTCGGTGGCAGGCAGGGCACTCCATATACTGGCTTTGTGTCTGGAAAACATAAGGGGGCACCAGGTCTTTTACCTGTTCCCGGCTCCTAGCCACCAGGGGCTGGTTGCATTCCAGACAGATAGCAAATGGTCTAAACTGGCAATTCAGGTCCAGAGTAGCTATTACCTGACGCATTTGTAATTCAGGTTGGTCACTCTGGATAAGGACAGCCTTAAGTTGCCCCCTGGTTATCACCCCTCTTTTCATAATCTGGGTATCTCTGGTTAGTATTACTCTGGTTTCAGCTAGAGCAATAGCTATCATACGGGAGTCGCTACTGCCGTTAAAGAACAGGGCGTCATAGCCCATTACCCGCAACCACTTGGCTAGCTTGCCCACATTGTTATCAACTATAAATTTGGGAGCGTTTATTAGTCTCACCCCCTTTATCGCTTCTGTTCATAGGCGGGGTATTTTTATAAGTAAAGTTCCATCCCCTCATAAGCCAGGGTGATTGAACTATTTAAGTCCTTAGCCACCAGAGCTATTTCAGCCTCTATCTCCTTCTCCAGACCAGGGCTCATATGAACGGTAACTACCCGAGGCAGATAGCCTTTAAGCTCCCGGAAGATAGTTAGCTCGTGCTTGAGCAGGCCAGGGGTAAGATGCCCAGACTCTCTGCCAAATTTTTCATAACTATCCGGGGCAGTAACCTCGGTAATGAGTAATTGGGGTGATACATTCTCCCAGCAGGTAGTTAAGCCTGGTCCAGTATCTCCGGTATAGAATACTATTTTACCATCAGGAGAGGTAACCTGATAGCCAACGACAGGGACAGCATGATTTACTGTGACAGCGAGGATGCTATAGCCTTCAATTTGCTCAGCCTTATATGGCTCTATTATGGTGAACTTGATTGTTGGCTTCTGTTGAGGCAGTTCCAAAAATTTAGGATAGAGCTTACCATCCAAGAGATGAGTAGCTAGGGCATCATATACGGGTAAGGTAGAGTATATATTGATGGTGGCGCCAGCCAGGTAAAAATTCATAGCTATAGCCGGGACATCTCTGATATGGTCATAGTGTTGATGGGTGAGCAGGATTGCCTTAAGTTTCTGTTGAGCTGGGAAGGACAAGCTAGAGGTAAGTCCGCCAGCATCTATAGCCAGGGTATCATCAATTAGGAGGGTAATGAACTTTGAGTTTTGTGATTCGCAGTTATGCGCACCCAGAATCTGGATTTTCATCGTCCTCCTGGTAACCCTCCGTGCCAGATTTGACTCATATAAGGCTAGTAATCCCTAATCTTTGATAAGGAAGGGGTTAAATTTCGTTTTATAGTCGTAGGTATCAATTGCCTCTTTTTTCTTTAAGAAGTTTACCACAGCATAGGTAAATGGGGTAGCCAAGGCTTCAATACCAGTCTTCACCAGCCAGTGATATAAAATCATTATAAGCACAAACGAAGGGGTGCCAATATAGGCCAGGGTAATGAATATTAGAGTGTCCAGCCCTTCCCCCACTATAGTGGAGCCAATAGTTCTTGTCCATAGCCAGCGCCCTCGGGTCAAAATCTTCATCTTGGCCAGGACGAAGGAGTTGGTGAACTCACCTACGAGGTAGCCACAGAAGGAGGCAACGAGTAGCCTTGGCGTGTAGCCTAAAATAGTCTCATAAGCCTCCTGCCATTCCCAGAAAGGGGCTGGAGGCAGAACCTGCCCCACCCAAGCAAAGATGACGAAGATGAGGTTGCAAAAGAAGCCCAGCCAGATGACCCTTCTTGCCTGACGATAACCATAGACCTCGGTAAGAATATCACCGAAGATATAGCTCAGTGGGAAAACGATTATGGCTGCCGGCAGGATAAGGGAGCCGAAGCTTATCACCTTTATGGCAATAATATTGGCAGTGATTAGGCAGGTGACAAAGATGGCAGCAATAATGACAAATCGGTGAGAGACATTCATGACTAAAGCCTTAGGTGGCTATATCCTGCCATTATTAAATCCAGCGCTGATGGCGGAAAAAGTAGAGCATACCGCTAATGATGGCTAGGCAGATAAGGGATACATAGAGGGCAGAGTAGGGAGAATCGCTAAAATGCCCCAACGGGATGTTCATTCCGAAGATGCTGGCCACTACAGTAATAGGCAGCAGGATGGTAGCAATAACAGTCAGTATTCGCATAACCTCATTGGTGCGATTAGTCGCCAGCGAATCATGGGTATCGTTCAACCCTTCAATTATTTCCTTGTATTCATCCAGGGCATCCCAAATTTTGTCCACGTGGTCAACCATATCCCCAAAGTAAACTGACATGTCCGTCTTGGTAAAGCGGCGAAGCCTAGACTCCAAACCGCCAATAACGGCTCTCATTGGCCAGATGATACGGCGAAAGGCGATAACATCACGTCGCAGTATGGAGATTTCCTTTATTGCCCGGGGCCTCTTGTTGGAGAAGATGCTATCCTCAACATCTTCAATATTGCTGCCAATCCGATCCACAATCGGCAAGCAGTAATCAACCAGCCTATCAACTATACGGTAGAGGAGATAGCCAGAACCCTGGCTGAAGTATTCTTGCCGAGATTCTTCATCAAGCTGGCATTCCCTGAACAGCTTTACCAGTGGCTTAAGCTCGCCTTTGTGCAGGGTAATCAAGTAGTTTTGGCCAATAAACACGGATATCTGGCTGCGGGTAGTTACCCCTGCCTCCTTATTAAATACCGGGAAGTGGAAGACTAAGAACAGATAGTCCTTATATTCATCCATTTTGGGTCGCTGTATCCGACTGAGGCAGTCGTCTAAATCTAAAGGGTGGAAGGGGTAGTTTTGAGCCAGATATTCCGTCTCCTGCTCGGTTGGGCTCTCAATGTTGACCCAATTTAGGTCACCCCAGGCAAGCGACTCCAGATTTAGCTGTTTTTCCTTTCCAAGTTGAGGGATAGTCATGACAAATTACCCTTTCAATATAGCTGGTCATATTTTAGCACAATTATTGCTGGATAGCATCTAACCTGATATACTTAAAAACTTAGAAGTAGTATTTTTATTTTACATTAGTTCAGGTTAAAGATGAAGCCAACAAAGCCCCCGTTAAGACACAAGATTAGCCTCAGAATTAAAAAGGCACTAGGAATAAATATATTCCTGTGTGATAGCTGCAAATGGAATTGGCGTGGGGCATGTCATAATCCGGCACGCCCTAACGCTACCTGGTGTCCCGATTACGAGAAACGAGGAAGGTAGTATTATTTTCTCTCCACAATTATAGTCATTCCCTGGCCGCCGCCAATACACAGTGTTGCCAAGCCGAGTTGAAGGTTTCTGCGCATCATCTCATAGGTGAGGGTAACTATAATTCTAGCCCCGGTGCAGCCTATGGGATGGCCTAATGAAATTCCGCTACCGTGCAAGTTTGTCTTCTGGTAATCAAAGCCAAGCTCTCTCATTACCCCTATGGCTTGAGAGGCAAAGGCTTCGTTCAACTCAATATAGTCTATATCCTTCAAGGTAAGCCCAGCCAGTTTGAGGGCTTTCTTGGTTGCGGGAACAGCGCCAATGCCCATAAATGCCGGGTCAACGCCACCGGAAGCATAGGACCTGATAGTAGCCAGTGGCTTTAGCCCAAGCTCCTTTGCCTTTGCCGCCGACATTATCACTAATGCCGCAGCAGCATCAGTTATTCCCGAGGCATTGCCAGCAGTTACTGAGCCATCCTTTTTAAAGACAGCGGGCAGTTTAGCTAAAGCCTCCATAGAGGTTTCTCTGGGGTGTTCATCAGTGTCAAATTGTATAACCTCTTTCTTTTGCTTAACCCTAACAGGGACTATCTCTTCTTTGAATATACCATTCTTCATCGCTGCCAGTGCTCTCTGGTTGCTCATCAGAGCCAGTTCGTCCTGCTCCGTCCTGGATATAGCATATGTCTCGGCTATGTTCTCTGAGGTTAGACCCATATGATAGCCATAGAATATTTCCCACAACCCGTCATAGACCATACCATCAACCGCTTCAGCATTGAACATCCTGGCTCCCCACCTGAGTGAAGGTAAATAGTAAGGAACGGTGCTCATGTTTTCCATACCACCAGCAATGATAGCCTCAGCATCGCCAACCTTGATTGATTGAGCGGCCAGGGCTACAGCCTTCATTCCGGAGGCACAAACCTTGTTTACCGTGTAGGCATTTACCTCTTTGGGGATGCCGGCATAGATGGATGCCTGCCGACCGGTATTTTGCCCCTGACCTGCCTGAACAACATTCCCCATTATAACCTCATCTATCCTTACCTCTTGCAGGGAATTGTCCCAGTCATAGTAGTTCTTCTCCAGTTCAATCAAACCCACGTCCTTAAATGTTTTAGGGGCGTAACTCAATACCTCAGGGTCTCTCTTAGGTCGTAATCCTACCCTGTTTAATGCCTCCTTAATGACAATGCTGCCCAGCTTTACCACTGGGGTATCACGCAGCGCTCCGCCATAATTACCTATAGCGGTTCTTACTCCGCTAACAATTACTGCTTCTTGCATAAAGTCTCCTCCATTTTCTTGTGCTCGCTATTTAAGGCTGATTGCTCAGCACAGGTTACGAGATGGTAAACAGGCTCATTTATATTCGTAGAAACCCTTCCCTGTCTTTCGTCCGAGCCAGCCAGCGGTAACCATCTTTCTGAGCAGGGGTGGTGGGGCATACTGGGGGTCCTTCAACTCTTCATATATTGCGCTGACGACGAAGAGGATAG
>Ga0209978_10001241_pt1 | contig 10579 bp, 10 predicted proteins | sample BentaG_FD_182805 | JGI IMG/M metagenome (GOLD analysis project Ga0209978, IMG submission 182805) | Deep subsurface microbial communities from South Atlantic Ocean to uncover new lineages of life (NeLLi) - Benguela_00093 metaG (SPAdes)... | ecosystem: Environmental > Aquatic > Marine > Oceanic >...
TACTGCGTTGTAGTTCTGAGGAAACAATTTAGCGGTTTGTTACATATGGTTTAGTGTTAAAAAGGCCCTTTTTTTATTCTCAAGTTTTAGCTTTGATGATTTAGCTTCGAGAATTGGCGGACGATTTTTCGGATTGCACTTTCTGGCGGTTTTTGGGGTTACACTTTGATGAAAATGCAGAAAGAAGTATAATCACCCATATATAATGAACACGAAAAAGTTGTCAAAATCGATTCGAAAATTTATTCGCAAGGAGAAGGCTCGGATTCGCCGGGAGGTTTTAGATTTAAAGAAACGGCAAGAATTAATTAATGGGCTTAATCAGCAATTTCATTAGGCGTAGATACGCTTGATCAGGCAGAAGAAGTATAATGATAGGAGTGAGGATCCCGGTATCTTGGAGAAGTTGCCGAGGAAGCCTCAGGGGCCTACAAAGAGGTGCCACAAGTGGTAGCAGTTACCTACAATACCGGCATCTCCAGAATCGTTGCTAGAACGAAACCTATCACGGTAATTAAAGGATGAAGCGTTACTTGGGAATGGCGAAACCATGAAACTGTGCATAAAGAGAATCTATTGCGATAGTTGTCAGAAGTTGGTCAGGTGCCGCGAGCAAGAAGCTGGTAGTGGGACACAAATCCTGTGTTTTAAATGTGGCCGACCCCTCCGCTTCTTAGACGGCGCTACCTGGAAATACATTCGGAAGAGTGCCTCATCAAAAGATGCAACCTGAATCTAAACTAGCCTGACAAGAGCGAAGAGAGTTCGCAAGAGTCTATTACATGGCTCTACGTCAATAAGTGTGAAAATCTGAGCTCGCCTTACCCAGGGTTATCTTACCTTACGTTAATGTCTAGACGAGTAAGTGAGTTGGTGGGAAGGTTCTCGAAACCATCCTCCACGACGATTACACAAACTGGCTAAATGTGCAATCAACGTGAGGCAAATATCAAGAACAGTTAGGTGGGCGTACAGCAGCTACATGCAAAAAGAGTCATCTCCCTATTTTGGAGGGATTGACAGCCATATAGACTAGGACTATACTCAATTTGAAGACATAAAGTAAGCCCAGAAGCAATGTAAATCACGTTGGAGGAGTTGGAGGAACGGGAAAAGGCACTAGAGTCGCTATCTTTAGCGTTGCTGGTGCCTTTTTAGCTTGGAATAAGGGAGCATCGCACGAATATAGGAGGTGAATGATGACGGTGCTAGATAAGATTAAGTCGTTCTTTAAACGAGCGAAGCTACCTGAGGTTGCCGAGGAAAAGCCACCTGAGGTCGCGGAGGAAAAGCCGCCTGAGGCTCCTAGGGAGAAGCCTGGTAAGACCACCGAGCCGCAGAAAAAGCCACCCAAAGCCACCAGGAAGAAGCCTCGAAGATCTAGCAAGCGGAAAAGCGCCGGTTAGAGCTGTCATTCTCCACCTGATCGATTTCGAGTTGCCACCATGGTCGGAGATAGAGACTGTTCTCTGCTCTTGACCGATGTTCCTTTTCTGGTTTAAGCTTGCGAGTTATGAAAACCTTCTATCTCGAACCAGTAACAGACGACATGATAGCCGACAAACTACGCCATGAGGTGGGAGAAGAAGTTCTGCGCTTTGAGAGAATGTCCTCGTCGCGCAAAAAATATCTGTATGAAATTAGGAATGAAGCCGATGCAAAATACCTAGAGCGTGCCAAAGAGATTATTGGGGACGTAGGTGACTTTATAAGAGACTACCTACCTGGATTCCCCTCTCACCAGAGGGTAAACTTCGACTATGTGCGGACGCGCGAGGTCGACTTCCTAGATAGATATGAACTCTTAGTTAGGGTTAAAGCGGAAACGGTCAACGAGGTGAAAGAGTTCTACCTATGCTTTGGCTTGCCCTCGTTTATCTTTGTTCCTAGGATACTTCAAAGGGTAAAGGGACAATATGTATATCTTTATAATCACTTGGAATCCAGAATTTCATTTGTAATCGGCAACCCCGGCAATCCTAAGACGCAGGATTATTTCATCGATGATGCAATGGAAGAATTTTGGCATCTTGCTCTTTATCCTTATCTCGTAGACAGGTTGAATAGAAGTCTCCGAAGCAGAACAATACAGGCCTCGGACCATAATGCATCCAACATTCTCGTGTTAGAAGGTGAGCTTCTCAGCAAAGCCTTTGCGCTTGCTTCATTTGACGAATTCAAGCAGAAGAAAGGTTATGATGTTCCCAAGAGGGAGCCTAAGGGCAAAGAAAAGGCTATCCTTGATAGAATCGAGAGCGTTGGAATACGGAAAGTCTTGAGCGAAGTCAGTAAACTTAAAGGTTTCTGAGTGCCTACCCCCTATACCCTATCTGTTTCTAATTAACATCGCATTAGGCGGGATATATTTGTCGTTTTTACGCGGGTGCGGATTTGGTTGGTTTTGAGATATTTGACTAATCTTGGCATTGACATGGTCTATTCGTTGGTATACCCTGTGCATCGGAGTAGTTGAGCAAATGGGAAGACCTTGGTGGTACGACAGTTATTGGAAAAAAGAGACGAAACCACAAAGACGGTTCCGTTTACCTAGGCGACAAGCATGGATCTGGATCGCGTTGGTGGCACTGTCATTGCTCTTAGCAGCTAGCAGCACCGGCTTCCGTCCGATCGGCATTGTTTGGTTGATTGGCTTTGTCAATTACCTATGCCGTATATTGACATTTGTAATTTTTGTGCGAGTTATACTTTCATGGTTTATGATTAGTAGAGACAATCTATTGATGACTTTGCTTGATGATGTTACTGAGCCGATCTTGTCGCCTTTAAGACGAGTGATTCCTAGGCTTGGCGTTTTTGATATTACACCGTTAATCGCAATCGCTATTTTATATTTCATTCCTTTCATTCTAACGCGTCTTATTAGCTAACAACGCACTGAAGTTTCTTTGCTTCATCGTAACTCTTATCTAGGGCCAAAACTTGCTTAGCTCTCTCCTATCCCCTGCCCATTTTTAATCAACATCGCTTCAATGGGAATATATTCGTCGTTTTTACGCGGGTAGGGATTTGGTTGGTTTTTGTCTCAAAATGTTGTGCTGTAGTCCTTAGGAAACAATTTAGCGTCTTGTTGTCTTTCCCAATGCCGTCACCCAGTTTGCTTAGAAGAAAGAGTTTAGAGGTCCTGCGACAAAAGGCTAACTGTGAGAACGGCTTTTAGCCTCCTTGGCAATATTGACAGCTCAAAAACGGAGGGGGTATCATAGCCACAATAGTGGATGTAGGAGATTCTGGAATATTATGAGAATTAGCTATATCTCGCCGTTCCCACCCACGCGTCACGGTATTGGAACGTATACCCACTATCTGTATAAGGCTCTATCGAAGATTGACTCCGAGAGTGAATTTCTCATCGTTGCTGACAAATTGACAACTAGAATTGCGACACGCAACCTTCACGTAGTACCGAGCTTTGATCTTAACGAGGCTCTGGATAAGGATGAAAAGCCAGACTATGTGGAGGATATCATTCGAGTTATCACTGAGCGGTCTCCGGAAATTGTCCACGTCCAGCATGGACTTTCTATCTTCTATCCTGACGACCGCTTCCTGAATCTCCTGGAGCAACTGAGAAAGCGAACGAGGTTAGTCCTCACGCTTCATGCCGTCTTCACTGACGGGACTAGTGGATTGCAAGATATGACGATGGGTGAGGAAGAATACCACTACAGGATGAGCCAATTGGTCGACGCGATTGTTGCTCATCAAACTTCGATGAGGGAAGCGCTGATAGCGCAGGGGGTTGATGGTCAACTTATTCACGTCATCCCGCACGGTACCGAAATTCTAGAACAGGTAGACACGAGAAAGGCACGAAGAAGATTAGGATTGCCAGTGGATGGCCGTATTATTCTTTCCTTTGGGTTCTTCGGTGGTCGGAAGAATATAGAGTTACTGATTGACGCCTTGCCCCACGTGCTTCATGAGGTACCAGATGTTTATCTCTTTGTGTCCGGATACGTGAGGGAGTGGATTCGAGAAGATGTTGAAAAGCGAGAGCTCTACGAAGAGAGAGCCGAACAGCTTGGCGTACGAGATCACGTAATCTTCGCAAAGAGGTTCATCCCTGATAATGAGATCCACTTGGTTTTTAGCGCTGTGGATGTTGCTGCGTTCCCTTATTCTGAGGCGTACTTCTCTGCGAGTGGTAGTCTGCACCTGGCGATTGGAGCGTTCCAGCCAGTCGTTGTCTCCAGAACTCCAAAGTTTGAGGAAGTATGGAGAGAGATATCGAGTGAAATGGCCTTCGATCCCAACAGACCACCTGAGCTGGCCAACATTTTAGTCCGATTGCTGATTGACAGCGAATTCAGGGAGTCGATGACTACTCGGGTGAAAAGTTACGCGCTGAATACATCCTGGGATGTGATTGCGAGGGCTCACCTTCAACTCTATGACTCGTTACGTGTGGCTTGAGGGGTGTTGTATATGACTCTTCGGAATGACAGTATCCGCTGGACAGTCCCGTCAGGTTAGTCCATGAGTTTATTGTAGCAGTGCATCGTAGCCTACGTCTTAAGAACAGGTTTGGGAACTACGCAAGCCAAACAAGGCTCCCTTATGTGGGCATCATAAACTGTATCATCAAGGACAATCCCCACTTAGTCTTTGAATCACCATCTTTCCAGAGGTTTAATAGATAGTCAAGGGTGAAGCCTGAACCATTGGGTGTTTCGTTCAGCTGAGTTAACAATTGCTTGTTTTGTTCGATCAGGTAACAAATTTGTATTTTGTTTCATTTGGGATAAAAAGGAACCTCTTAATGCCTCGAGTAACAAAACAAGCATTCGTGCAGAAAATAACGCTGCCGCTGGTGGCAATTGGCGGTCTTACCAAAGACAACGTTGCTGAGGTTCATGCTGCGGGTGCTGACTCAGTAGCAGTTATCAGTACCGTGCTGGGCGCAAAGTCTCCAAAGGAAGCGGCGCGACAGATAGTAGATAGATTTGAAACACAAGAGTAAGTGACTAACCGATAATCTGGACTCAATTGCTGACCGAATTCGGGATATGGTCGACATTGGGAATAGAGTTACTTGCATTTTTAACAATTCTGTGCTATACTTGTGCACAAATTTAATAAAACTGCCGCTGGGGGTGCGCACAAAGCTGAGAGGTGGATGCCGACCCCAGGAACCTGATCTCGGTAATGCGAGCGTAGGGAAGCGGGAGTAATTGAAACCAAGGGTCAGGTAGCAGTATTTGAAGCCCTTGGTTTTATTTTTCTGGAGGTGCTGTTATGACACAGCTAGAACTGGCAAAGCAGGATATTATCTCCCCACAAATGGAGACTGTCGCCCAGCATGAGGGGTTGGAAGCTGATTTGATCCGGCAGGGCGTTGCCGAAGGGACTATTGTAATTCCAGCCAATATCAATCACACCAGTCTTGTCCCGCGTGGTATCGGGAGAGGGCTTAAAACTAAGATCAATGCCAATATTGGAACATCGTCTGACTTTGGTAGTATTGATACCGAACTGGAGAAGATGCGTGTCGCCATTGGCTGTGGTGCGGATGCAGTCATGGATTTATCTACAGGTGGTGACATTTCGGCTATTCGGCGGGCTATTGTTGCAGCCAGTTCTGTGCCGATAGGAACGGTGCCTATTTACCAAGCAGGGATTAAGGCAATAGACCAACGTGGCGCCATCGTCAAGATGACCGTTGACGAGCTATTCGCTGGTATTAAAGAGCATATCAAAGACGGGGTTGATTTCATCACGGTGCACTGTGGAGTAACTCAATCAGCCATTGACCGTCTGAAGCAACAAGGGAGAGTGGCTGATGTCGTATCTAGAGGCGGTGCCTTTTTGATAGGCTGGATGCTCCACAATGAGCGCGAAAATCCGCTCTATGAATACTACGACCGCCTGCTGGACATGTGTCGGGAATTTGATGTGACGCTAAGTCTCGGTGATGGTATGCGTCCCGGTAGCCTGTCTGACGCTACTGACCGGGCTCAGGTCGAGGAGTTGCTTACTATCGGGGAATTGGTGCAGCGTGCCCGGGATGCCGGAGTTCAGGCAATGGTTGAGGGCCCCGGACACTTGCCCCTGAATCAGATTGAGGCTAATGTTCAGTTGGAGAAATCAGTCTGTAAAAGTGCTCCTTTCTATGTCCTTGGTCCACTGGTAACTGATATCGGTGCCGGCTATGACCATATTACCGGAGCTATCGGTGGTGCCATTGCTGCCGCCGCTGGTACTGATTTCCTGTGCTATGTAACCCCGACCGAGCATCTGGGGCTACCTGACCCTGATGATGTCAGGCAGGGAGTGATTGCTTCGCGTATTGCCGCTCATGCTGGTGACATAGTAAAAGGCATTAAAGGTGCTGCAGAGTGGGACAGGAAAATGTCCGAGGCTCGTAAGCAGCTTGATTGGGAAGAGCAAGTCAAGCTATCTCTGACTCCGGAGATATCCCGTCAGGTTCACGACAAACACACTTCGACAGGGGAAGCTTGCAGTATGTGTGGTGACTATTGTGCGATGCAATTAGTTGAGGAATTTTTAGGAATCTCAGCAGGTAAGTGTTAGTCAAAGAATGGAGGGAATGATGCAACTCGATGAAGTAACCATATCCAGAGCAATAACCGAACGCTTTATGACGGAATTCCAACAGGCGTTGGATGTTGAGGTTGCTATTGGTGGTGCCGGACCAGCCGGCATGATTGCGGGTTACTATCTGGCAAAAGAGGGAGTAAAAACGGTCATCTTTGAGCGGAGCCTTCGTCCCGGTGGTGGCATGCCCGGTGGAGGAATGATGTTCAATACTCTCGTAGTTCAGGAAGAGGCGAAGGAGATACTCGATGAATTTAGTGTCAGAACTGAGGAATACGAAAAAGGCTATTACATTGCTGATTCTGTGGAGACATCGGCAGCAATTTGTTTTAAGGCAGTTCAGGCTGGAGCCAAGATATTTAACCTGATGAGTATTGAAGATGTCGTGATTCGTGAGAATGATAGAATAACCGGGCTGGTATTGAGTTGGAGTGCCGTTACAATAGCCGGACTGCATGTGGATCCGCTATCCATGAGATCAAAGGTGGTGATAGATGCTACCGGTCATGCCAGTGAAATCTGTCATATTGTTGTGGATAAGCTTGGTGGTAAGCTCAGGACGGAGAATGGCGGTGTCATGGGGGAAAGGTCAATGTGGGCTGAGGTAGCAGAAAGCAGGATAATGGAGAATACCATAGAGGTCTTTCCTGGCCTAATTGTGGCGGGTATGGCGGCTAATGCCGTCCTCGGAGCACCCAGGATGGGACCTATCTTCGGGGGTATGCTACTCTCGGGGAGGCGGGCTGCTGAGGTTGCTGTAGAAGTTCTCCAGCAGCTAAAGGTGTCTTAAGTAATAGTAGTGAGAGATAATTAGTAGGCCGTATGACCTGCCCCCATTAATTGGTCCACCTTTTAAGTTAGTATTACTAGTAAAATTGCCTCTTGAGTAGGTCACTGCTTTATTATTGTAAGGATTTACTTCTTTGCCTTCACTTCTTCTTGCTTATTCACTTTACTCTGCTTAGGTTTCTTGACATTTTTTCTGCCCTTCTCTCCCATTATTCCCTCCGTCTCTCGATGATGTTTTTAGCAATATATAAAAGCGATATCTTGCTGTTTTACGGTAATGACCACTAGCATTACCAAATTACGTTATATATACTTACCGAAAATACTACAATCTTCACGCCCAATGAGTGCATCTGTATTAAAGCTATTTCCGCAACTTTTCTAAAACCTTTCTCATTGAATCTTGGACAAATTCATCCTTTTCCTCCCCTAGAGCCTGAGTGAGAGGTTCTACTACCCTCTCACCCCCTATCTTTCCAAGGGCTGCAATTGCTTCCTGTCGAACAAATCTGTTTTTATCTTTTAAAACTAGAATCAGAGCATCTACCGCTTTTTCATCTCCTATTATTCCAAGTATTTCTATTGCATGTCGCCTAACACTACTATCCTTGAGTTTAAGGTCCTTGATCAGCTCTTCAGTATCTTTCATTTTTACCCTGCCTTTTCATTTGAACTGCCCGAATAATTATAACACTTATTAAGTTACAATTTGCTTTCCACTAAACAAAAAGCCATTCTGTTAACCTTACTATTAAGGCTAAGAAGATTCATAAAAGGCTCTTTCTGTTGCTTTTCCCAAGCCTGTAACTCTCAGCGTAACAATCAGCGTACTCTTTCCCCGCTATCTCTTAGCCCTTTCCATCTCTTACATTTCGATATACAATGCATATAAATAGTTAGGAGGTGGTACATGAATGGCTGTCCTCTACAAGGTACTAAATTCGGGTATTGCTCAAGTTGTGCTCAAAACCAAAGTTGCGTGTTTTTACAAATCCTAAAGAAACTGGAAGACATCGAGAAAAGGGTTAACGCTCCTTCCTAGCCGCTGGTTTAGTCACGATACCCCTGGAACAGGCTATGGTCTAAGGAAGCAGCAGCAGCACTGGCCCCAAGCAAGGTGTCACCTGAGTCGGGTCCACTCTAACTGGTACTACGAATCATCGACTCCGAGAGCTTAAATACCTCAGAGTCCAGTGTCTACCTCTTACGAGAACAGGGTGCATATGGAATAAAAAACCTAGACTTGGTACAACACAAAACATCGGATTGTTAAGTTGATACCAGGAAACCTTGCTACTTGTTAGCACCAAGGCTATCGCATATGGGTCTATGGGGTCCACCTCAGTCCAAACAGTTTGCAGTTTCAGTCCAGCGGCAAACCTAGTCTTTCCATTTCACAACAGGACAAAAGACATGTATTTTTTGTCCTGTCTGCTACGTGTTATGCTAGAGGAAAAGTGACCCTTGGGTAGCTTAAAACCTGGAACAAGGCGAGTAACTATAACGGGAGACCAAGACATGACACTTACTGAAACTATATATAATGAACTGATGGATGGACTGGGAAAGGGTCTGGACTGGCAGCAATTCGTAGCCAAGTACGGCGCTAGTAAAGGCCCATTATATAACGCCATAGGGCAGTTCTTTACCGACATTTATTCAAGAATCACAGCCCTCAATGAGGAAAAGGAGAGAGTTGAAGCGGGGTTGGACCAGGGAAAAGTAACGCTGGGTTCCTTGGACCAGAAGATAAAAGAAGCAGAAAGTGCAGTTGCATCTCTGGAAAACAGTGAAAAAACCCTCAATGACGAGATTGAAAACATTGAGACCAGGCTCGCTCAGAAGAGCGAACTAGCAAGGCATATTGCGGAGTTGGAAAAGCTTGGCTTCGATATCGAGAGGTTAAGGCACTTGCGGGACACCCTTGCAGAGATTGGGGCAAAATGTGGTCTCAAGGGTAAACAGGCCGTCACACAATTCTTTGATGACTTAGAGGACTATGGAACCTTTTTACCCGGGATTGAATAATGCAAGCAATCATGCCAGTAAGACTAACTTAAAAGGTGGACCAGTTTGGGGAGGGGCAGGTCAGGGGTAAATATTAATTATAATTAGCGTTACCTAACCGCTGACTGTAATGAGCATGGCAACCCAACGGAACACTTACCGCAAACATCAGTGAGAGGTAAGTCGTCGAAAAAGGCATCAACCTCCATTATATATTTATAGCAGACAGTCCTTTCAAACTCACCGTTAACTTTCAGAGCGTTAACAGGACATCGCTTGATACATTTGATGCAGCTTCCGTCGTAAAAATATAGACACCTTTCCTTCGGCTTTCTAGGGGTTGGAGTTAATCTTGCCTTTAATAGAAGGCTCCCGAAGCGGCCAGCACAGCCTGAGTCGGTAATTACCAGTTTGTTCAAGCCGAAGCTGCCTAAGCCGGCCAAGACAGCTATACTTCTATGAGACCAACGAGCAACTAGCTTTTCTTTGTCAAAGCTATAAGTTGGCGGTTCTGAAACTGCCTCGACACCAAAATTATTTAAGGCATGGAACAATATATCACAAATGTGGCTGATGAGGTTGTTTGTTTCCACGTAAGCCATTGCCCATTCTCTTGCTACGTAAGGACTACGAAAATTAGCTCTAACCACTTCTTCGGAGAATGGTAAGAAAAACGCTACAATACTTTGAGCGCCAGGGAGAAGGTCATCAGGCATGAGATGATGTTCACCAACTATCGATTTGAGACGATCGAACTCAATCTTTCTGACTTCAGAAAAGCTAATTAGCGGCTGCCGATAGCGCGTTTGTGTGTGCGCACTGACTACCTCCTTTTCGATCGAGGTAACAATAAGATTCTCGATTTCGCGCTTACTCATTGGTGGGCTCCGACTTAGTCTGTAGTAATCCACTGATAAGTTTAAAAAAGTCAAACAATATTATGCCAGAATATCAAATCAAAAAACAAACTAAAAACCAACCAAATCCCTAATCGCGTTAAAACGAGGAATATATTCCGCGCAAGGCGAGGTTGATTAAAAATGGGGAGGGGATAGGGGTGAGGTCATACTAGATCGGTGAGGTTTGAGGATAGCTTGAGGCTTTTTTGTCGATAGTAAGTTGAAGCCCTTATCAATGACGATGTTGGACAGCGATTACGGCCACTTCCTCTCCCTCGTATTGAATCAAAAGGTGACTGAGTCTAGAT
>Ga0209978_10001243_pt1 | contig 10577 bp, 12 predicted proteins | sample BentaG_FD_182805 | JGI IMG/M metagenome (GOLD analysis project Ga0209978, IMG submission 182805) | Deep subsurface microbial communities from South Atlantic Ocean to uncover new lineages of life (NeLLi) - Benguela_00093 metaG (SPAdes)... | ecosystem: Environmental > Aquatic > Marine > Oceanic >...
GAGTGCTTCTCATTGAACTTGAGGGATTAGCCGATAGTCTAGATAGGCAAGTCAAAGATATATCGGTGATATGCCAAAGAAACAAGGTGCGTGAGCTGCGCCTGGCTCAAACGGCTGCTGAACGGGATGCCATTTGGAAAGGTCGTAGGGGAGCTTTCGGTGCTGTAGCCAGAATAAGTCCCCACTTCTTAGTAAATGATGGGACAGTGCCCCGAACTAAATTGGTGCCAGCGCTACGCAAGGTAAGAGAGATTTCAGAAAAGTATCACCTAACAATTCCTAATGTAGCTCATGCTGGTGACGGTAACCTCCATCCTTTAATTATGTTTGATGTAAACGACCCAAATGAAAGGGCTGCGGCGGAAAAAGCCGGGGAGGAAATCCTTGATGCCTGCATTGCCCTAGGTGGCACCATCACCGGTGAGCACGGAATCGGCTTGCAAAAGCTGCATGCTATGCACCGTATGTTTAGCCCAACTGACTTAGCCACCATGGGCAAGGTGAAGCTGGTCTTTGACCCCGATGATATCTTAAACCCGGGGAAGCTGCTTCCCCCTGAAGTAGACAAATCTCTGCCAACCAAGGGGGAGGGTATTCCGGTGACGGGAAAGGCTGTTTCTCAGGAACGACAAGCCCTCTATCAGAGACTTGCCGAAATAGTTGGTCGTGAGAATGTGATGACGGGTAACCAAGTGACAGCATCCTATGAGGTAGATGGGCTTGTGCCTATCACCGTTGCCTTTGCTTCCACCACTGAGCAAGTATCACAAATTATTAAGGTAGGGAATCAGTTTCGGACGCCTATCATTCCTTGGGGGAGTGGCTCGAAACAACAGGTTGGTCCCTGCCTTTCGGCGGCTGATATGGTTCTCTGTCTAAAGCATATGAAGCAAATTGTTGACCTTGACGTGGGCAATTTCACCGTTCAGGTAGAGGCGGGCATGGTCAACAGTGAACTTCAAAGGCAGCTAGTCGAACACAAACTCTTCTTTCCTCTTGACCCGCTTTATATGGAGGCATCAACTATTGGAGGGGAACTGGCAGCCAATGCTAGCGGGCGGCGACGGGTGGCGTATGGGACGGCTCGTGATCTAGTTTTGGGGGTAACGGTAGTCACCCCCACTGGAGACATCATCCATGCCGGCGGGAAAACAATGAAAAACGTTGCCGGGCTCGACTTGTGTAAAATGTTCATCGGCTCGTGGGGTACCCTGGGAATTATTACTGAAGCAGTTCTACGGCTATTTCCTCTGCCAGAGGTCAGTAAGAGCCTCTGGTTAACCTTCTCTAACTTTGAAGATGCCTTCCGGTTAGTAACCCAGCTCTTGAATTCAGCCTTATCGCCTAGTTCAGTTGAGCTGATAGACGGGGTAGCTGGCGGCAACTTGGGATATGGTTACGGCTCGCCCTTAGAGGAAGGTGAGGTATTACTGATGGTTGATATTGGGGGAGGTATTGAGGCAGTTGACCGGCACTTGAAAGAAATCAGCACTATAGCTGAGGCGAACAAGGCACGCTATATTGTTACCATTGAGGGTGAAGAGGCGACCCGGGCTTGGAATGCTTATCGTGGGGTACATCAGTCGATTCTGAGTGCAGACCCATCGACCCTTCAGGGGAAGGCTTCTGTGCCCATTAGCAAATTAGGGGATATGTTTAAAGCGGTAAAGGAAGTCAGTGACAAATACAGCGTGGAAATAGGCATTATGGCGCATTGTTATAGTGGTATCCTTTATCCCTATGTTGCTGCCGGAAATGCTGATGTAGTCAATATCATAGGTGATTTGAGACAAGCTGCGGTAGGCTTGGGAGGGTGCTTTATGGTTGAGGTTGCCCCACTTTGGGTCAGAAAAAATGTTGACCTCTTGCCTCACCGAAGCGATTACACATTGATGAAACGGCTGAAAACAGAACTTGACCACAACAACATTCTTAACCCAGGCAGAGTGGTCGGAGGTCTATATTAGGCATGCCAACAGTGGCAGAAGCAAAAGCGGAGGCTCTACGGCGGTGCAATAAATGTGGACTTTGCCTAGCCGGTTGTCCTATCTACAAGGTTACTGGCGTGGAATGGACAACGGCTAGGGGGCGTATTGTCCTGATTCGTAGCGCCTTGCTTGACCACCAATTGGAGCTTAGTGAGCTTGAAGAGCCTGTGTTCAACTGTCTAGCCTGCAATGGTTGTGTTGAACACTGCCCGGCGGGGGTGATGACTGGGGAGATTATCTTTAGCGCTAGGGAAGAGCTGCTCAGGCAACGGAGACAGTCTTGGGTGCAATGGCTGGTCTTCCGAAGGCTATTACCAGACCCATCCCTTTTGAACAAAGCGTTCAAGTTCCTGAGGTTGGTTGATGTAGTTGGCTTGCGCATAGCGGCGAGAAAGACCGGTCTGATGAAATTAATAGGAGATGCAGGCAAAGCTGAAGCCATGGTACCCAAAGTGCCTGCCAATGGGGGGCTAGATGCCATCACCCGTTTCACAAAAGGGGTTGAACATCCCAAGTATAGGGTAGCTTACTTTGTGGGATGTGCTGCCGCTAACCTTTCCCCTGGGGTGGCAGCAGCTACGATACGCATATTGCATAGACACCAAGTCGAGGTTATAGTACCTAAATTTGTGTGCTGTGGATTACCAGCCGCTGGTTACGGGGACATGCCATCAGCCCGAAGCCTAGCCCACAGCAACATTGACATTGCTAGCTACTTGAACGTGGACGCAATTGTCACTTCATGCTCCAGCTGTAGCTCTTTCTTAAAGGATTATGGCAAACTCCTGGCTGATGAGCCTCAATGGTCGGAGAAAGCCAAGGATTTTTGTTGCAGGGTGAGGGATTTAAGCGAGTTCCTGATTGATATTGGGCTGGTCACTGAGATGGGCACTGTTAGGCAAAGAGTCACCTATCACGACCCGTGCCATTTAGCTCACTACCAGAAAATAAGGGAGCAACCACGCACCATATTAAGGAGTATTGTGGGCGTGGAGTTCATTGAGCTGGGGGAGGCAAATATGTGTTGTGGAGCAGCCGGAACCTATGGCTTTAACAATTATGTTCTGTCCATGAAGGTGCTGGCTCGGAAAATGAGCAATGTAGAGAAAACAAGTGCTGACATACTGGTATCAAGCTGCCCGGCTTGTGTCATGCAGCTTTCGTCTGGAGTAAGCCAACAGAAGATGCCGATACGTGTTCTTGAGATTGTCGAGTTGCTCGACCATGCCTATCAGACAGCCAAAGATGTTCACTGAGCAAACCCAACCCGTCTATTATGAGCAAAATTCCCGCCCGTTGCTAGCCAGAGGTTACCTTTCTCAAGCCGACTTTGCCGAAATGGAGTGATACATCGATAGTGGATTAAAGGTGTGATTCTCAGCGTGATGACCACGATAAAGCCAATAGCTAATGGTGGAAGGGCAAATTTACTAAAAGAAGGGTCTTTTACATAACGCGAAGGGGGAAGAAAATGTCAAAACCTAGGGTGTTTGTTACTCGAAAGATAGCCCAAGAGGCGCTGGATATGATTGCCGGCGTTGCCGAAATGGAAATATGGGAGGATGAGCTACCCCCACCACGCCAGGTACTGATAAAGAAAGTCCAAGACATTGAGGGATTACTCTCGCTTCTCACTGACACGGTTGACAGGGGCTTAATGGGGGCAGCCCCAAGACTAAGGGTAATAAGTAACATGGCTGTTGGTTACGATAACATTGATGTCCCCGAAGCGACAAGTCGTGGCATCGTTGTTGGGAACACCCCCGGGGTGCTAACTGAGGCTACAGCCGACTTCACCTTTGCCCTACTCTTGGCAGCGGCAAGGCGTGTAGTTGAGGCTGATGCCTACACTAGAAAAGGAGAGTGGAAAACCTGGGGTCCTATGGTAATGTTGGGTTACGATGTTTATCACGCCACCCTAGGGATTGTAGGCCTTGGCCGCATTGGCACAGCGGTGGCCAAACGCGCCCAAGGGTTCAATATGGAGGTGCTATATTATGATGAGGTGCGAAGGCTACAGAAAGAGAAAGAGCTTGGTGTCAAATACATCTCTAGCCTGTTGGCACTACTCTCAAGCGCAGATTTTATAACTCTTCATGTGCCGCTTACTGCTGAGACTCACCACCTGATTAGCACTGCCGAGTTTGCGGCAATGAAGCCAACGGCAATCTTGATTAATACTTCTCGCGGTCCTGTGGTCGACCAGAAAGCCCTTTACCAGGCACTCAAGTCACGCCAGATTTTTGCTGCCGCACTAGATGTGACCGAGGTTGAGCCAATCCCACCTGACGACCCACTACTGACTTTGGACAATATAATTATTGCTCCTCACGTTGCCAGTGCCAGCGTCGCTACCAGAACGAAGATGGCTACCTTGGCAGCGGCAAACCTTATCGCTGGATTGCGGGGTGAAATGCCCCCACACTGTGTTAATCCCGAGGCAGTGAGACATAAGGGCTGACAATTTTGGTAAGCCAGAAGATAAGGAATTGAGAAAAGGGGAAGAAACCATGACGAGGAAGATAGGGTTCATTGGGCTTGGCACTATGGGTAAACCTATGGCAAGGAACTTACTCTCAGCAGGATATTCCCTTGTCGTCTACAACCGCAGTAAAGGTGCAGCTAGGGAACTAGAAGAATCTGGGGCGAGGGGGGCTAACTCGGCCAAAGAGGTGGCAAGCCAAACAGATGTCGTTATCACTATGCTGCCTGACTCTGCTGATGTTTCGCAGGTTATTCTAGGACCAGCCGGAGTAATTGAAGGCACGAAAGAAGGCAATATAATTATTGATATGAGTACAATCGCCTACAAAGTGACCAGAAAAATAGCGGCTGAGGTTGAAGCTAGAGGTGTGGAGATGCTTGATGCCCCGGTCAGTGGGGGAGAGCAAGGGGCTATAATTGAGCAGCGAAAGATTGAGCTGGAGACCAGGATAGAGCAGGCAAAACAGACCGAGGTTGACATGGAATGTATAGGGCGGTTCTGCGAGCTGGTAAGGCAAAACCTCGGGGACTTCACCTTTGATGATAAGCGACTGGCACTGGAGGCACTTCGGATCAAAGTATGGGTCGATGGCAACGAGATAAATATCGAGGGTGCGATACCGGTAGCTGGTGATGACATTGTATCCACTACACTAAGATGTTCAGGATAGGGAAGAGCTAAAGTTGATATTGCATGTATTAGGATTAAAGGAAGAGGCTGGGTATCTTCGAATAGATATTCAGCCTCTTTGTTACCCATCACACATAATGGACAATTGTGCAACCTCCACCCAGCATCTTATTCGATGATTAGTGCCCTACTATCCGGAACAGGCCTACGGGAACGCTGACCACTGACTAGTCTCAGGCGACCCAAATGTAACCGTCTTAGCCTCTGAAGAGTAATAACCAGTTTAGCCTCTGTCTTATGATGCAGGGGTAGGCAAAGAGGTAACCGCTTGGGGGCGTTTTCGCTGAACAAGCTTGGCCAGCCAGATACTCATCTCATATAGAATTATTAGCGGAACAGCGACGAGGCTCTGGTTTATGGGGTCAAAGGTAGGGGTAATGATGGCAGCCAGAATGAAGGCAAAGATAATTGCCGGCTTTCGCTTAGCGGAAAGCCACTTTGGCGTGATAATACCAAGCCTTGATAAGAAAGTGGTCACTACTGGCATCTCGAAGACAAGGCCAATGGCTAGTAGCAGCCTGGTCACGATTGAGATATAATTGCCAATCTTAATCTGGGGAGTTGCTATATCACTGCCAAAGGTAATTAGAAATTTGGTTGCCGGTGGCAGCAGAATAAAGTAGCTAAAGACAACACCCCCCATGAACATTAGTGCTATCCAGGGAAGTATCAGATAAACATACTTTTTCTCCTTACGGCTAAGTGCTGGAGAAACAAACATAAGAAATTGATAAATGAGATATGGCATAGCGAGTATAATGCCGCTAGCCAGACATACCTTCATATAGGTGCCAATCATCTCGGTCATCTCAATATAGATGAGGTTGATGCCCTCCGTCGGCAAAATCAAAATGTCAAAAATCTGCTTGGCAAATACAAAGGAGATAGCGGTAGTAATTGATACAGCGATAACGCATTTGATCAGGCGGCGGCGAAGTTCAGAGAGATGTCCGAGGAGGGTCAACTTCTTGTCATTGCTCATTCTCACTAGTACCCTACCTATCTAAAGGCTAATCGCCTCGGTGCTGCTGGGCTGGAGGCTCTTTCTCTTGGTCTTTTGTCTCATTAGTTATTTGCGCGGTCAGGTCTGAGGTCGCTTTCTTCAGGTTATGCACCATTTTCCCCAGCGTCCTACCAACCTCGGCTATCCTTCCCGGTCCCCATACTATCAGGGCAACAACAAGGATCAGCAATATTTCCCCTATGCCCATACCAAAAAAATCCATTTCCCCTCCCGTAACTTACCACCTGGGTATGCCACACAGAATATCTGTCCGTTCAATATTTATGAGAACAGCTTCCCTGGCTTTATAATCAAGCCCAATTTCTATTTCTTTGTTTGGCTCTTATCTATCTTCCGGCTGGCAACCTTCTTCGGTTCTGGTTCTTTCCCCTCCTCGTCATCATACTCACCACGCTGTCCCTTACGGAACGCCCGCAGCCCTTTGCCGATAGCGCCGCCAACCTGGGGTAGCTTACCTACCCCGAAGATGATGAGGATAATCACTAGGATAAGTCCAATCTCCCATGCTCCCACTCGAAATGGCATAGCCTTTCACCTCCTTCCAATAATATTAGCCTGTGATTAATTTTCACTGTTCTTGTCTCCCTTCACCTTGGTATCAAGTAAGTCGCCTGACTGCCTCAGCATTAGGTCGTCTTCGGAGTAGGGCTCCCTGAATCGCCTCTTGGATTAGCTTCTACCTTCCTCTTCCTCCGCAATAAGACTAGTCCGAGGAGGCAGGTGAGCACCCCAATTATAAAGAGAAAGCCCAGGATAAGTAATTGGAGGCCACTGAGAAAGGTACATGCTCCGGGGATAACGAACAAAATAAGTAGCCCCATAACCAGGCTAAAGCCGGCAATGACGGCTCCTACCACACACAGCAGATAACTACCTGGCTTACCCTGATTAACCATTGTTCAACCTCCCCTATCTAAAGTTACCGCTTTTAAAAGCCTAACCTTTTTCGTTCTGGTAGCTTAACCTCCTCCTGCCAGGGAGGCATCAAATAAGTGATTACGGCTAGAATTATGAATGGTAGTATCATAAGCACAGCAGCCACAATTATCCCATCTACACCTAGAAGAGGTGGGCTATAGCTGGTGAAACCCCTGAGGCTCTTGGACATCAATTGTCCCCCTATCACCACATTCCAGCGCATGGCGAAGACCCCAATGAGCACCAGACCGGCAGATAGAAACCCTAAAGATGTTTTAACCTGCTCCCTCAAATTAGCTATTGCCACTGTCCCCAGGATGAAGAGCGGGAGCACAGAGCCCAGGATAAACTGGATGCCAAAATAGCTGATGGCTATTTTCTCGGTTATTAACTGGAACACAATGCCCCTGCCTATAAGAAGAACATTGCCCAGACCTGTGCCAACTGCCATAGCAATGAGGAACTGATGGCAAGTTATGGCATTGTGAAGAAGGTCTATGAGTCATATATGCGCAGCTTTCATGGTAAAGCGATGCAACTGGGCACCTACGAAATAGCTCAACTGGATAAGGCGACTTGCACCAATTGTCATGGTGTTCACGACATAAAGAGCATAAGCGACCCTAGCTCCCCGGTAGCCGGCTTAGATAACCTGGCGAAAACCTGCGAGCAGTGTCACCCCGGCGCCGGGGTAGAGTTTGCCAGCGGTTTCCTCGGGCACAAGGAGGCATCTCCAGAAAATATCCCGGCGGCACATTATACCGAAATAGTCTTCACCATTCTGCTGACATCCGTTGTTGCTCTTGGTGCTTTTGTAGTGCTAGCGGCTATGATACGATTTGCCCTGAATAGGTGGAGGGAATAAAAATGGCAGCAGTAACTGAGACCATTGTCTTAGAAAAAGGTTTAGAAGAGAAGATTACTCGCTTTGATATTCATCAGATAATTCAGCACGGGTTGCTGATGGTGAGCTTTATCCTGCTGGTAGTCACCGGAGTACCTCTGAAATTCCACGACTGGGCAATCAGTCAGTGGTGGATAGGGGTGTGGGGAGGGATTGAGGCTACCCGCTCGGTTCACCATTTTGCTGCCTGGGTAATGGTCATCGTTTGCCTTTATCACCTGGTCTATATATTATATACAACCCTTATCCTTAAAAGACCTTTCCCGATAAAAATGTTCCCTAGCCGTCAGGACTTCGTAAGCTTCTTTAACGAACTGGGCTATTTTCTGGGACTGGGAAAGGAGAGACCCAAGTATGACCGCTTCAACTGGAGAGAGAAGTTTGATTACTGGGCTATTTTCTGGGGGATGCCGGTCATGGCTGGCTCGGGCTTTGTTCTGATGTACCCCGTCCTAGTCGCCAAGTTCCTGCCCGGCTGGGTTGTGCCCACGGCTCTGGTAGCTCACAGTGATGAGGCAATGCTGGCATTAATCTGGATTTTTATGGTGCACATCTTCTTCAACCATTTTACTCCGGGGGTATTTCCTGTTAATATCTCTATGTTTACCGGGAAGGTACCTAGGGAACGATACCGCCGGGAACATCCTTTGGAATACGAGAGAATGATGGGTGAGGTGGAGGAGGATGAAAAGGAGGAAGGTTGAGATATTTGCGTGAGATTTTTGACGATTGGCTGACCAGAGCCGCCGGCATAGTCTTTGTGCTCATTACAGCGCTAGTCATATTTAATATTTACTCTGACCTCCCCGAAAAATATCCCCTTTTTGGCGTTTTCAACTTTTCCATGGTACCAATGCTGTTTATTGCCGGGGGAGTGATTTTCATCCTGGCTATCTTGAAGTATAGTGAACGAGGCAACAATGGAACATCGTAAGCGGCATCGTGAGAGATTGCTTTTCCTCATGTTCGCCGGGGCAGTAGGAATAATACTGCTGGTCATCGGTGGCTATCAACTTATGGAATTCATGGATTCTACCTCCTTCTGTGGTCGTCTCTGTCATCAGGTGATGTACCCCGAATATACTGTCTATCAAGCCTCGCCTCATTCTCGGGTGACCTGCTCGGAATGTCATGTTGGCTCTGGGGCTGACTATATGGTCAAATCAAAGGTCAGTGGCATACCTCTCATCCTCGTCACCCTTTTCGACACCTATGAACGTCCTATTCCAACCCCGGTGGAAAACCTGCGCCCTGCCCGCGAGACCTGTGAGCAGTGCCACCGGCCGGAGAGGTTTGCCGGTGACCTCGTCCGTGTCCACACCAGCTACCTAGCCGATGAGGAAAATACTAAGCAGGTTGATACCAGGGTGCTCAGGGTTGGTGGTGGGGAGTTTGAAGTGGCACGTGACATCCACTGGCATATTGCCGCCAAGCTTTGGTATCTAGCCCTGGATAAGAAACGCCAGGAGATTGGCTGGGTCGGCGTTGAGGAGAGAAATGGTGAACTTACCCAATACATCGACCCTCAAAAAACGGCTGAAATCACTCCCCAACGCATAGAGGAGGAGAAACGCCTCATGGACTGCATGGATTGCCATAACCGGGCAACCCATATCTTCCGTTCGCCCGGGGAACTGATTGATATGGCACTTGCTCAGGGTAAGATAGATAGCAGTCTTCCCTTCATTAAAAGAGAGGGACTTAACGCTCTAGACCCGCCTAATCCCAGCCTGGGGCAGGCCATAACCAAGGTAGAAGCTATCAAAGAGTTCTACCGGACTTCTTACCCAGAGATTTATAAGGAGAAAGAGCCAGCGATTAATGAGGCAATGAACGAGTTGAAGGAGATTGCCAGGCTTACCACCTTTCCCGATATGAAGGTAAGCTGGGAAACCTACATTGACAATATAGCTCACCAGGAATCGCCGGGGTGCTTAAGATGTCATGGCAAGTTGGTGGCAACCACTGGCGAACAAGAAGGCAAAGTCATCGATGCTGGCTGCAACTCATGCCATTACTTTGAATTGCAATAAACAGGGCATTTTTTCAAAAAATATAGGTATAAGTGCCTATGGCAGATGAGGCAAGACTATGGTAGCATCTAACAGGTCGTAGTACTTTTGCGCAGTGGGTAGACTTTAGAAAAACAAGCCGCCAAATCATGAGGAAAAAGTAGGATATTTTAGCTGTCTAATACCAGAAAGAAGGAGGAGAACAATATGCCAAAAAGAAACTTAAGGTGGTATGGGGCTGTTGCGTTGGTGGCGGTGCTATCGGTGGCAACCCTTATGATAGGCTGCCAGGGTGCTCCCGGCGACACCGGTCCTGCCGGTCCTACGGGTCCTGCCGGTTCTGCCGGTCCGGCTGGCCCCCCTGGAACTGCCGAATGTTCTGTTTGTCACGATGATACTACACTGATTCTGGCAAAAAGGCTACAGTGGGAAGATTCGGTTCACTTTACCGGTGGCGCTTATGTGAGAGGTGAGAGTGCTTCATGTGCTGGGTGTCACGCCGGTGAAGGTTTCGTATCACGTATTGCGGCCGGTATAGATCCAACTGAGGTTAAAG
>Ga0209978_10001244_pt1 | contig 10576 bp, 8 predicted proteins | sample BentaG_FD_182805 | JGI IMG/M metagenome (GOLD analysis project Ga0209978, IMG submission 182805) | Deep subsurface microbial communities from South Atlantic Ocean to uncover new lineages of life (NeLLi) - Benguela_00093 metaG (SPAdes)... | ecosystem: Environmental > Aquatic > Marine > Oceanic >...
ACCTCGGTTAGGAGTCCACTGAGAATTATCCCCATGATCTCGTAAAATATTTATAAAATCTTTAGTAGTCAATCTCTTCTTCCTCTGTGAAAGCAAAGCTCGGGAACGCTTCTCCCGTTCCACGCCCTTAGCGGCCCAGGTCATAAATTTAGCGGAATAACATTTTCGAAAATTAAAATCTTCTCTTTTTTTGCAGTAACCTTTTTTAATTGCATTATCTATCAATTCTTCAGAGCAAGAATCGTAATCTTTCTGTAAAGATATTATATTAGATATACTCCAAATTTTCTTAATTTTTTTCCAGGCCCACCAAGTTTTTACAGTCTCTAATACATAGGCCTCTTTCTTATCGATAATTAAAAAACTATTCATATATTTTGACTTAAATCGATAACCGCAATTACCTCCCTGTCCATGCTTTTCCAATAATTCAATAATAACTTCCAACGCCTGCCGGGCAGTTCGGCTTCTTTCGAGGGCTAAGCGAACCAAATCCATACCGGTTAGACCTATCTTATCCGGCTTTTCTCTGGTAAATATTGCTTCATTACCAATAACCACTCCATATTCATTAGCTCCCATCTCTGCACCAAACATCCAGAAAGGTTGACAGAGTAATACCCGGGCGGTTTCTGAAACCTGGGGGATAGTCAAATAGGCACATTGAACATTTTCGTTTAAATCATGTTTCTCTCGGGGGATTATAAGGATATTTTGGGCTTCATCTGGTTCTCGATCACTATTCTTCCCAAAAAGAGTAAACCCTTCTTCGGTAGCAGAACCTAAAGCTACTATAGTATCACACATAATTACACTCCCTTTCTATTTAGAACGTTGATGAAGAGAGTAAATAAATTAGTCGTTAGTGAATAGTGAATAGTCGTTAGTATTTAGCTAGCTAGTTAACCGGTTAATTAGTCAATAGTAAATTAGTTAACCAGTTTACCAGTTATCAGTTTATTATGTTCTCTGTCATTGCGAGTGAGCGAAGTGAACGCGGCAATCTCGGGTCGGATTTATCCGACCCGGGTATTTTAATAGACAGGCGAGACGCCTGTCCTACGGTTAGCGGGTTCGATGAATCGAACACCTACCTTCTAAATACTTTAAGTTATTAGCTATCATTCTGAATTCTGACTACTGGCTTCTGTCTCCTGTTATCTTAACTAGTTAACTAACTAACGAATCAAAAAATTAATTGCATTTAAACTTTTCTCTTATTTTTTCTTTCTTACATTTAGTAATATTTTTCAAATCCTGTTCCGGTAATTTTAATCCATTCTTTAAGCTCTGAATTATTCTATTATTTTCTGTTCCAGGATTTACTGCATAGATAATCCACTTGCCTTCTCGTCGATTAACCACAAGACCTGCTTCTTTTAAAATCCTAACACTGTGTGAAATTCTTGATTGTTCCATATTTAATATATTTACCAATTCACAAACACACAATTCATCTTGCAGTAGAAGCAAATAAATACGTAGACGAGTTTCATCGGATAAGGCTTTAAACATCTTTATAGCCGCTTCCATTATTTTATTCTCCTTTATATATGATGATATCATATTATTGCTTTAAAAATATTTATCCTCTGCGCCATATTTTTTCTATAATTTATAATTTTTACTAATCTTAGCGAAATAATTTGCTATTTATTAATTACAATAGGGAGAACAACAGTTAAATAAATATATTCTTTTATTCCCCCTTCCTCTATTTTATCTGAGACTTTATCCCTTAATAATATTATTTGCAGATTTTCTTTTTCTCCTGAGTTTAACTCAATTTCAGATTTTAAAGGGATGAGGTAATCGGCTGAAGCCTTTATAGAGGTAATTTTTATCCCCTCTTCTCCTGAATTTGCCAGAACAAACCTTCCTATAATTTCACCTTCGAAATCAGTTGTTAAATTAAAACTTATTCCTACCGGTGAAATACTTACTGCGGGGGCAGGTTTTTCTTTTATGTAACCATCAACACGCAGTGAAAAAGCCTTTCTCTTGGGGTCATTACAGTATATCCGCACACTTTCCTTTACTTCACCTAACTCATGTTGGCTGGAATCATAGATAAAAGTGACTTCCTGTTTTTCTCCCGGAAGAATTGTTAAGGGTATTTCTGTATCATATTGGATATATTCAGAGACATCTGTCTTATCAATTATTAGATCCAGCTCTCCTTTATTTTCAATAGTAAAGGTAAAGGTGGGCAAATCCCCTTGGGAAATCAATCCTAAATCCCATTGGGAATTAGAAAGGAAAGCCTTGGGAGAGGGGATGGATTCTACTTCGGCAATAATTGTAACTTTTGCCTTGGGGAGCTGGGGGTCGTTAGATTCGATATAGACATCTTTTTTAACCAGACCGTTATAGCCGGTAGGATTGAAGGTGACCTTTAGTTCAGCTGACTTTCCCAACTGTATATTATCAGAGGAGAGCATGGTGGCGGCACAGCCGCAGGAGGAGCGTATTCGGCTGATAACCAGTTCTTCTCTTCCTGTATTTTTTATGGTAAAGCTATGAACGGGCCTTTCGTCTTCTTTTATCTTTCCAAAATCCCATTCTTCTTCAGAAATAGAAATTGTGGGTGACTGAGGAGACTTGTTTTGAATATTATAAAATATTAAAAAAGCTCCTATTATAACTACTATACTTATCAAGATAATAAAAATTTTATTTTTACGAACCATGACTTTCTCCTTTCCTATATATTAATTTAGTCGTTAGTGAATAGTTTATTATTAGTAAAAAATTCCGCTGTAGAGCAGCAACCCGACTAATCCGAAAAATAGCAGGGCCATTGCCATCTTGATTTTCCCAAAATTCTTTTCGGTAAGTACAGCCCACTGTGCCGAAGTAGTCCCCCAGTAAGTAAAAGAAAAGACCAGGACTAAAGGCACTACAAACATCAGATTATAGAATAAGAGATAGAATAAAGCATTAACCTTTAAATCAGGGATAGTGCTGATAAACATGATAGTAGGAAGATAAATCTGACCAGTACAGGCTAACTCCAAAAGAGAAACTATAAAGCCAGTTACCACAGCCATTAAAATATAATTACTCAATCTCACATTCTTACGAATAGTAGAATGGACCATATTCTTCAAAAATGAGGGTAATTGTAGTTTAGCATCTTTGGTGGTCCCTTCCCTTTTGAATTGGAGATAGTCATATAGACTAACCACCCCTAAAATTAAGACAAGGGCGGCAGTAACCAGAACGAATATCTTTCGGACTAAGGGTAAAAAAGATAAAGAAGTAATCATCTTTAAGGCCCCGGTTCCGATTAAGAAGTAGGTCAAAAAGACGGACAGGGTAAATATCCCTCCCACCCAGAGAATATCTCTTCCTTTTCGGTTAATCAAAGCAAGATAAGAAATAAAGAAAATAATGGTAGCAAAGGCGCAGGGGTTTATGCCATCGATCAGTCCACTCACTGCTACTGCTGCCAGGCCAAAGGACTGAAAGCGAGCTACTAATCTTTCTTGGACAGTAAGGTCTTTTTTCTTAACTTTCTCCCAGGGAGGAGCGGTATTGGTAGTCATACTTTTTTGAATAAGTTTTTCTAAATTATCATAAGTAATATCATCTCTAAAAAGGTAATCATTTCCTAAAAATATAACCGGAACTAAAAGCCTTTCCTCTTCGGGCATCTGATATAATTCGCCTAATGCTTCGGCTAATTCTACATTCTCAGACAAAGATATATCAAAACTTTTTAAGATTAAATTTTCAGGATATTTTGCGGAAATATTTTTTAATACAATCTTGGCATTATCACAATCATGACACCCTGGTTCAAAAAAATAAGCTAAGTAAACCGTATAATTAACCAAACTGGGAGTGCTGGCGGCAAAAGAATTAATTGCATAAAGAGAAGAAAATTGGCTTACAAAAATTACGAAAAACAATGAAAGCAAAATAAAAGTTAAAGCCAAATAAAACTTTTTTCGGCTTGCATCAATTAATTTATTATTTATTGATTCAACTTTCATTATAATTCTTCCCACCAACTATATTAAAATAATTAAAGGCAGGGCATATACACAATGTGTGGTAAATAATTTTATAACAATTTTGGATTTATCTATCTTATCCTCTTTTATTCTTCTGGTTCCCGCGGGCACGATGCATCGTGCCTCTACATTGCTATTTTATTTATTTTTTGGGTTGTAAGTTATAGTATACAATACAACATTAAAATTTCAAAATTTGCAATTGGAATTTCATCTGGTTTATACTTACTTATACTTCTCCGTTTTTTAATCACTTCTACTAATTCCATTATTATTGCCTATTGCTTCCTTCTTTAATAATAACCCACAGGCATTACATGTAAGGGGATATGTTGATCGGGAAGGTTTAATGCTTGGGAAACATCTTCCTCATAAAATGCTCCGATTACTACCGTTCCTAACCCTAATGATTCAGCCTGCAGGTAAACATTTTGCCCTACATGGCCTGCTTCCATATGGGCATAATAAATGCCTTTTTTACCATAACGATTAGTAATTCTTGAAAATTCAGCAGTAATAATCAAAGATACTGGGGCATCTTCAATAAACCTTTGTCTTAAACAAGCTCGAGCCAACTCTCTTCTCCTGTCTCCTTCTAATATAATAGTTAAAGAATGATGATGGGGGCTATAATGATAAACTCCGGCTTTCAAATTTTCTACCTTCTCCTTCCCTACAACAAGATAAATATCTAAAGGATAAGTAGCGCCAGCAGAGGGGGCAGTCCTGAAACCTATTCTTTTTTCAGTAATTCCTTGGGCCGACCATAAAAGTTGCGAGACCTGTTCCATAGTTAAAGAATAATCTTTAAATACTCTTCTTGATCTCCTTCTGGCCAAAGCTTCTTCCACTGACATTTTTCCCTCTAACTGAGGCGAAGGGAGTTTAATCTCTTCTTCTGAAAGTGCATAAGCCATAAAAGGGGTTATAAGAATACTAAACATTATTGAGACGACAGTAAATATTTTTATCAACTACATCACCTCTTTAAATTGCTCTTTTTTCCAGTCATATTTTTCTACCAATTCTTCAAAACTCATCTGTCCGCTTTTTAGTCTTTCAATATAAGCCTTACTTTGAAAGAAAAAATTCTCCAATGCTATAATTGATTTTTCTTCTGCCCGTACTTTTTCCGTTAAATGTATATCCATATCTTTATTAAACAATAGAGTGTTATTAAACAATTTTCACCATTCTCCCCGTTTTTTTATTTTGCTGGTCAGGAATAAATTATAAAATTTATAAAACTGTCTATTTTTAATTTTATCACATTATTTTATTAAGGCAATCATCAAAACCCGACTAAAAATTTTAGCATAAAAAACTTGACAATGAACATACGTTTATATTATAATTTAAAAAAGATGATAAATGGTGTTAATGTAATAATTATAGCAAATTATTATATAAATTTTTTAAAGGAGGCCAAGCATGTTTAAAAAAGATTCCCTTGACCCAAACTATAAAAAAACCCTGGAGCTGATTCAAAAAAATATCAGAGAGAAAGGTTACCCGCCCACTGTTCGGGAAATCTGCAAAGCCGTGGGAGTAACTTCTTCCGCTACTGCCCATAAATATCTTACCATCCTGGAAAAGAAGGGTTATATCCATCGGGAGAAGGAGAGATCTCGAGCCATTAGAATTATACCTCAGATCAAGAAAGTGCCTTTAGTGGGAAGCGTGGCCGCGGGAGAACCCTTGTGGGCCTTAAAAGATATCACCAAAGTTATACCTATACCGGAACAACTCTCTGGCAGTGAAGAAAGCTTTATGGTAAAAGTTGAAGGTGATAGCATGATCGGAGATCATATCCTTGATGGAGATTATGTCATGGTTGAGCCCCAGCAGGATGCTGACAACGGAGATATTGTCATCGCTCTCCTAAATCAGGAAGAAGTTACAGTAAAAAGATTATATAAAAAAGATAATCGGATTACCCTGCAGCCTTCCAACCCTCTTTATAAACCTATAAACACCAAAGATGCGATTATCCTGGGTAAGGTTGTCGGAATCTTAAGACGATTTAATGGAGGAAAAAAATAGTAAACATGTTATATATCGGTACTTCTGGTTATAGTTACAAAGATTGGATAGGGACCTTTTATCCCGAAAATACTGATAAAAAGGATATGCTTAAACTATACGCCCAAAAGTTTAAGGTTTCTGAAATCAATTCTACTTATTATCGCATACCTCATCCGGCATCATTTTATTATTTGCAGCAAAAGGTTCCTGCTGATTTTAAGTTTACAGTAAAAGCTAATCAAGAAATGACCCATAGCCGGGAAGAAAATCCCACTATTTTTAAAGATTTTAAAGAATCCATAAAGCCCTTGCTGGAGGCAGGTAAATTCGCCTGCGTGTTAGCTCAGTTCCCCTATTCTTTTTATAATACCCCCTCCAATCGGGATTACCTTCTCCGCTTCAAAGAAAGAATGAACGACATACCCCTGGTGGTGGAATTTAGAAATTCCTACTGGATAAATAATGAAATATTCAGAATTTTAAAAAATAACGACATAGGTTTTTGTTGTGTGGACCAACCTCAGCTCAAAGGTTTAATTCCTCCCGTAGCCGAAGCCACCTCTAATCTGGGTTATGTTAGATTTCACGGTCGGAATAAAGCCAACTGGTGGGAACACGAAAAAGCTTATCAAAGATATGATTATCTCTATACTGAAGAAGAATTAAGAGAATGGATACCTAAAATAAAAAAGATTGCCGAAAAAACCACCGACCAATATATTTTTATGAATAATCATTATAAAGGTAAGGCAGCTAAAAATGCCTTAATGTTGATTAAACTCCTTAAAGAAGAAATAAAGACCGGAGAAATCAAAGAGGCGGAGAAAGAGCAAGAAAAAGAGGGACGGGATTAAAGAAAAATTGCTTATATTTTTTTTGCCCTTTGAGCAAACATACGTTCTAAACTAGTCGTTAGTGAATAGTGAATAGTCATTAGTAAGAGATGCTAGTAGAAATGTTACAAGCTTAGGAAAGAAGTTTTCAGTTGTCGGTAGTGACGTATTGCATACCCCTCTTTTACAATAATAATTTATTTTATTAACGTAGGACAGGCGTCTCGCCTGTCTATGTAAACGTAGGGGCACGATGCATCGTGCCCAAAGGTAATCAAAAGACAATAAAACAGAAAGGGCACAATCCATTGTGCCCCTACACCTGAATCCTAATTTCCTTAACGCGATACGCGATACGAATTACTATTCACTAACGACTAATTTAACTGGTAAACTGGCTAACTAATTTAATTGGTGAATTGGTCAATTAGCCAGAAAGGATTTTAAAAAATGGAAATGGTACATCTACACGTGCATTCTCAATACAGCATGCAAGATGGGCTCTGCAGCCTTGATGATCTAATTAAACAAGCCACTAAATTTAAGATGAAAGCAGTGGCCTTAACTGACCATGACGGACTCTACGGAGCTATTCAGTTCTATAAAAAAGCAAAAAGTGCAGGAATAAAACCCATCATCGGCTGTGAAATACGGGTAAAAAATAATCAAAAATCCAATCAGACCTATCACCTTATTCTTTTGGTCAAAGACAAAGAGGGATACAGTAATCTCTGTCAGATTATCACCAGTGCTCATCTATCTAATCCCGGCTCTATCCCGGCCGTAGAAAAAGAGATTCTAACCAAATACAGTAAAGGAATTATTGGGTTAAGCGGGTGCAATAAAGGGGAAATACCTCTTCTCCTTTTACAAAAGAAGATTGAGCAAGCCGAAAAAGTTGCTTTCTGGTATCAACAGGTATTCGGTAAAGAAAATTTTTATTTGGAATTGTCTTTTCATAACCTTAGCAAAGAAAAAGAAATTAATTCCCGATTGATAGAAATAGGACGAAGTCTAAATATTCCCGTAGTAGCCACGAATAATGTTCATTATCTACAAAAATATCAGGCCTCCTCTCAAGATTTATTAAACAAAATTGCCAATTTAGGGACAAAAAAAAGATTCTATCATCAAAAACTGGAGACTGATGAATATTATTTTAAATCTCCTTCAGAGATGGAAAAAATATTTTTTCAGTTACCTCAAGCCCTTAAAAACTCAGTGGAAATTGCTGAAAAATGCAACTTAGAACTTAATTTAGGAGAAATTCATCTCCCTGCTTATCCTCTGCCCTCTTCTTGTTCTGCACCGGATTATTTAAAAAAACTTTGCCTAAAAGGGCTTAAAAAATATTATCCTATCTCCTCCCCAAAAGTTATAAAGCGCCTGCAATATGAATTAAAAATAATCAACCAGATGGGTTTTGCCGGATATTTTCTAATCGTCCGGGATATAGTCCGCTTTGCTAAACAAAATAATATCCCGGTCGGACCGGGGAAGGGTTCTTCAGCCGGGAGTTTAGTCTCTTATCTTCTTAATATAACCGAAGTAGACCCCTTAAAATACCAACTCTTTTTTGAAAGATTTCTTAATCCGGAAAGAATAGACCTTCCGGATATCGATATAGATTTTGGCCAATTGGGGAGAGAAAAAGTAATCTCTTATATCTTTAAGAAATTTGGAAATAATCGGGTAACTCATGTCAGCACTACCTCCACCTATGCCGCCCGCTCAGCCATCCGAGATACGGGGAGAGCATTGGGTTTCCTCCCTCGGGAAATAAATAAAATTGCCCAACTTATGCCTATATTTTCCTCACCCGGAGTAATTAAGGCTTCTTTAAAAAAATTACCTGAGCTGCAAAAGCTTCCCCAAGACCAGGAACCTCTTAAATCGCTATTCTCTTTCGCTCAAACAATAGAAGGAAAACCCCGGCATCTCTCCGTACACGCCTCCTCAATGATAATCTCAGATAGGCCACTTTCAGAAGTAGTTCCTCTGGAGGTAACTAACCAGGGAGAGATAGTCAGCCAATACGAAAAAGAATCCATCAAAGATTTAGGTCTATTAAAAATGGATATCCTGGGCTCCCGCAGTCTTACCGTAATTAAAAAGACTTTAGAAATGCTAAAAGAAGAAAATATAAACATCAACCTTAACAAGATTCCCCTTGATGATAAAGCCACCTTCTCTGCCCTGCAAAAAGGCAAGACTCTGGGAGTCTTTCAGTTGGAAAGCTCGGGGATGTCTTCTCTTCTAAGGGGGCTTTCACCTTCCCATCTAAATGATGTAATCGCTGCTCTATCCTTATATCGACCCGGTCCCTTAGATAGCGGGATGACCAAACACTATCTTAAAAGAAAACGAGGAGAAGAGAAGATAGACTATCTACACTGTAAATTAAAACCTATTTTAAAGGACACTTATGGAGTTATCCTTTACCAGGAACAAGTTATGCAGGTAGTTTCTGTTTTTGCCCATCTTAACCTCGGTGAAGCTGACCTCTTTCGTCGAGCCATTAGCTCTCGTTCACCGGTAGAAATGGAAAAACAGAGAGATAATTTCCTTAAAAAAGCCATAAATCAAGGGAACACCAAAGAAGAATCAGAAAATATTTTTAATCTAATTTCCAAATTTGCCCATTACGGTTTTAATAAAGCTCACAGCACCTCCTATGCCCTAATCTCTTTTGTAACCTGTTATCTTAAAGTGCATTATCCCGCTTACTACCTGGCTTCCATGCTCACCTACGGTATGGGTTATTATTCTTCTGACCGTTATATTCAGGAAGCCCGCCGCTTTAAAGTCAAAGTACTTTCTCCCGATATAAATAAGAGTGGAGCTGGCTTTACTGTAGAAAAGGGAGCTATTCGGGTGGGACTGGGTAAGATAAAAGGTATGGGAGAAAAACATTTAAAATCCATTCTGTCTCTCAGGGAAAAATGCAAAAAATTTAATTCCCTGCATGATTTCTGTTATAAAACTATGCCTTTAAGAATTAATCAGCCATTAATAGAAAATCTAATTAAGATAGGTGCTTTTGATTTCACTACTTACCCCCGTTCGGCATTATTAACCCTACTTCCCCTTACTTTAAGGGAGGTTAGAAAGAAGAAAGCTAAAGATAAGACTCAAAATAAAATATCCGAACTTATTTCCTCTGACTCAATCCCTGCTTATCATTTTTCTAAATTTTTCCAAATGAATTTAGAAAAAGAGATACTCGACTTATATATAAGTAACTATCCTTTAAAAAAATATGATAAAATATTAGCACATTTACCAATTAAGAATTCCAATCAATTGTTAAATTATTTCTATCGAAAATCAATCCTAATAAGAGGAATGCTAATCCAGGTAAGAAGACAATTTACCAGGCAAAAACAAGTTATGGCTTTCTTGCTTCTGGAAGATGAAGTAGGTTTCTTTGAAGTAATCACTTTCCCTGCTGTCTATCAAAAATATTCTAATCTTTTTCGTAAGGAAGCACCTCTTTTAATAGAAGGGGTTTTAAGTAAAAATAGCGGTGACTTTAAGATAATCGCCCGAAAAATTAGAGATATAGATAGTATATAGGATAATGGGGACGGTTCTATTTTATAAAATAGAACCGTCCCCATTATCCACCAGAAAGGAACTAAAATAGTGAACAACATCAATCGTCTATCTATAATTCATCTAGATCTTGATGCCTTCTTC
>Ga0209978_10001245_pt1 | contig 10575 bp, 7 predicted proteins | sample BentaG_FD_182805 | JGI IMG/M metagenome (GOLD analysis project Ga0209978, IMG submission 182805) | Deep subsurface microbial communities from South Atlantic Ocean to uncover new lineages of life (NeLLi) - Benguela_00093 metaG (SPAdes)... | ecosystem: Environmental > Aquatic > Marine > Oceanic >...
TTATCGATTCCACATAGTAGCGATATGCTTTATCTGTGGGAATAGCGCCAGCCGAGGGGTGAGGACGCATAACATATCCCTCCTCCTCTAGATATGCCACATCATTTCGCACGGTAGCTGGGCTTACCTTCAAGTTATAATTATCAGTAATGGTTTGTGAAGCTACAGGCACTACTCCAGCAATATACTCATTAACTATCATCCCCAGAATTGTCTCTCTTCTTTCCGTTAACGTCATTTAGCACTCTCCTCGCTTGACTGCTAATCAACGGTAATCTACCATTTCAAGTGGTGACTTGTCAACGACGCTAACATGCCTTTTGTAAACCCCTCTTATTGACCGCTGAGGAAGAGAAATAGTACTATGACACAATCATGAAAATAGAAACTAGGCCCTTCGCTGTATACCATGATAAAGAAGTGGCCCAAATCTTAGCGTCAGAAGCGGAGAGACAGGCAAGCACTATAGACCTTATTGCTTCCGAAAATCATGCCAGCCGCACCATACTCGAAACTCAAGGCTGCCTCATGACCGATAAGTATGCTGAGGGATACCCGCGGCACCGTCTTTACAGCGGCTGTAAATACATAGACGCAATTGAAAATCTAGCTATTGGGAGAGCCAAAAAACTATTTAACGCTGAGCATGCTAATGTCCAGCCCCATAGCGGCAGTCAAGCTAACATGGCTACATATTTAAGCCTACTGGAGCACGGTGACACTGTCATGGGCATGAGTCTCAGCCATGGTGGACATCTTACCCACGGCTCTCAGGTCAATTTCTCGGGAAAGTGGTATAGATTTATTCCCTACGGGGTCAATCCTAAAACTGAAATGATTGACTATGATGAAACAGAGAGGCTAGCTTTGGAACACAAACCGAAGCTAATTGTAGCTGGGGCGAGTGCCTACTCTCGTACTATTGATTTTGCGAGATTTCGCTATATAGCTGATAAGGTAGGCGCCAAGTTATTAGCTGACATGGCTCATATAGCAGGAATAGTAGCTGCTGGACTTCACCCCTCACCTGTGCCTCATGCTCAAGTTGTTACCTCCACCACTCAAAAGACCCTGCGGGGCCCCAGAGGTGGTTTCATCTTATGCCACAAAGAGTTAGCCTCAGCCATTGATGCTGCAGTTTTTCCTGGTATACAGGGTGGCCCTTTGATGCACACTATTGCTGCCAAAGCTGTGTGTTTCTTTGAAGCTATGCAACCTGAATTTGCCGATTATCAAAAGTCAGTGCTAAAAAATGCCCGTGTTTTGGCTTCCGAGCTTCAAGAGCGTGGACTGCGCCTCGTTTCTGGGGGCACAGATAACCATCTAATCCTCGTTGACCTTTCCTCTATGGGAATAAGTGGTAAAGATGCTGAAGAGGCTTTAGAGGCAGCTGGAATATTAGCAAACAGAGATAACATACCCTTTGACACCAAGCCACCATATATTACCAGCGGCATCAGATTAGGCACACCAGCAGTAACCACAAGAGGCTTTGGCGCAGAGGAAATGAAGCGTATTACTTCCCTCATTACCAAGGTGCTGTCTCATCTTGGCGATAAGCGTGTTGAGAAGCAAGTGCATGAAGAGGTGAAAGAAATATGCCAGCGCTTTCCCATTCCTGGAGTATAGTATAGGAACACTTTTGCTGCGAAGGTATAGCTTATTTTCACAGCCCATCAGCTTAATATATTAACTCTATTATATTATCTCTCAGGGAGAAATATGGCTGATAAACCAAAAAACAGCATTTTTTATGGCTGGGTAATAGCAGCCGCAGCCTCCATAATCTTAGCTATAGAATGGGGTTGTGATGACACCTATGTTATTTTCCTCCCAGAGCTATGCGAGAGCCTAGGTTGGTCTAGAACAGCAGTCTCTGGAGCTTATTCCTTAGGTTTCATTATAGCCACTGCTTTAGGCGTAGTAGCAGGAAAGTTGAATGATAGATATGGTCCTAGATTAATATTTATGTTTTCTACTATCACCATGAGCTTGGGTTTTGCCTTGATGTCTATTATAAAAGCCCCATGGCAGCTTTATATATTTTATGGAGTTATAGCAAATATTGGTATGGGCTTCGCCTGGGTGCCAGCAGCTTCAACAGTATCCCACTGGTTTATTAAAAAAAGAGGGAGAGCATTGGGGCTCACCTTGGCTGGAGCAGGAGTAGGCGCACTGATTATGATACCGTTTGCTCAATTTCTTATACTTAGATTTGGATGGCGTATTTCCTATTTGATTCTAGCCAGCCTCCCTGTAGCCATAGCTTTACCTGCATCCAGATTAATGAGGCTAAATCCATCAGAGAAAGGACTTTACCCTGATGGTGTGGGGGAAATCACAGAGAGCAAGCAGCATAATAACCCCGTATCTAGAGCAGTAGATTTTACGCTTAAACAGGCAATCAGAGCCAGACAATTTTGGCTACTATTTATAATGCATGCATCTTCCGAAATGTCCTTCGGCATGTTAGTTCATTTGAAGGCATATGCTGTTAGTCTCGGAATTGCAGAAATGACCATTGCCACAGCTATTGGCGCTGGGAGTGCAGCTTATAGTTTGGGGGCAGTAGTAATAGGTCGTGCTTCAGACAAAATTGGAAGAAAGGCATCTTTGTTTATCTGTTACCTTTCAAAAGCTGTAATGATGTTGTGGTTGATAAAAATTAGGCAGGCATGGCAATTTTACCTGTTCTCAATCATTTTTTACTTTGCTGCCTACGATTCGCCATTTTCGGCGATAATCGCCGACTACTTTGGGGTAAAATTTTACGGTGGTATTTTGGGACTAATGGAAATAGCAGTTGGCATTGGCGCAGCAACTGGGCCGGTACTAGCTGGCTATATTTTCGACGCCACAGGAAGCTATGAACTGGCTATTATAATAGGAGCAGTAGCACTTTTCATAGCTATGGGGTTATCTCTCATAATCAAAGAGCCTGAGACAAACAAATTAACCTGAGCAAGAGAAAGCAGAGGCGGCTTTCTATTTTGTGCTATTAGAAAATTAGCTTTAGCTAACCCTATTATATTACCATTCAGAGAGCAATATGACTGGTAAACCAAGAACTGGTATTTTCTATGGCTGGGTAATAGTAGCTGCAGCTTCCATAATTTTAGCTCTGGAGTGGGGGTGTGATGAAGCCTATGCTATTTTTCTCCCGGAGCTATGCCAGGATTTAGGTTGGTCCAGAACAATGGTCTCTGGAGCTTATACAGTGGGTTATCTTTTAGCCACTACTTTAGGTGTATTGTCAGGAAGGTTAAACGATAGATATGGCCCCAGACTAATGCTCATGTTCTCTGTTGTTGCTGCGAGCTTGGGCTTTGCCTTGATGTCTATTATAAGGGCCCCATGGCAGCTTTATATATTTTATGGAGTTATAGCAAACATTGGTATGGGCTTCGCCTGGGTGCCAGCAGTTTCAACAACATCTCGCTGGTTTACAAAAAAAAGGGGCATGGCATTAGGAGTCACAGAGGCTGGGGCAGGGATGGTGATACTACTTATGATGCCGCTCACTCAATTCCTTATAATTAAATTCGGCTGGCGCATCTCTTATTTAATCTTGGCTGGTCTTATCTTCGTTATAGGCCTTCCTCTCTCCAGATTAATGAGGCTTGACCCATCAGAGAAAGGACTTTATCCTGATGGTGTAAAAGGAATCACAGAGAACGAGCAGAATACTAATCCCAAATCCGACACAGTAGATTTTACGCTTAAACAGGCAACCAAAACAAGACAATTTTGGCTATTGTTTTTCATTTATGTCTTCTCTGCTTTACCTTTTGGTATCTGGGTTCACCTGAAGGCATACATGGTCGATTTTGGCATTGCAGAAATGACTGCTGCTACTGTTATTGGCATTAATAGTGGAACTCACGCAGCAGGTGCAATAGTAATAAGCAAGCTCTCAGATAGAATTGGAAGGAAAGTGCCCCTTTTCATTTCCTTCCTTTTAATAGCGGTGGCGATGTTATGGCTTGTAAAAGCAAGGCAGCCATGGGAATTTTATTTGTTCTCCATTATTTCTGGCTTCAGCTTTGGTGGCTTTGTATTGTTCCCAGCAATAATTGCTGACCATTTTGGGATGAAATGTCATGGCAGCATTTTTGGGATGTTAGAGATAGGGGACGGCATTGGTGGAGCATTTGCTCCATTGTTAGCTGGATATATCTTTGACACCACAGGAAGCTATGAACCAGCTATTATTATGGGAGCAATAGCGCTTTTTGTAGCTATGGGGTTATCTCTCCTAATCAAGGCACCTCAAAAAGCAAATTAATGTGAGCAAGGGGAAACAGAACAACTCCATTTTGTGCTATAAAGAGCTAGCTTCAACTAACACTATACTATCCTGTGGAGAGAAATATGGCCGGTAAACCAAGAGCTGGTATTTTCTATGGCTGGATAATAGTGGCTGCTGGTTTTATAGTGCTAATGATAGTATGGGGCCTCCAGTATTCTTATGGGGTTTTCTTCGAAAGCTTATGCAAAGAGTTCGGTTGGACAAGAACCATAGTCTCGGGAGCCTATTCAGTCTTTATGGTTCTCCATTGTGCTCTCTACCCCGTGGTGGGGATAGTAAACGACAAATATGGGCCACGGAAGTCATTGCTGCTTTGCGTGCTTCTCATGAGTAGCGGCTTTGCATTGATGTCTCAAATCAATGCTCCCTGGCAGCTTTATGTAGTTTATGGTGGTGTAATAGCAAGTGGAATAGCTTTCGCTTACTTACCTGTTATTTCAACAGTGACACACTGGTTTATAAAAAGAAGGGGAATAGCATTAGGAATTGCTACTGCTGGGATAGGCATAGGTACAATGGCCCTACTGCCTTTCACCCAACTTCTTATTTCTAAATTTGGCTGGCGTACTTCCTACTTAATTGTAGCTGCCCTCCCTATTATCATAGCTTTCCCTGTCTCCCGATTGCTGAGGCTAAATCCCTCAGAGAAAGGACTTCTTCCCTTCGGGGCAGGGGAAGCAATCAATAAAAAAACTAACAACTTCCCAACCAGCACTAGAAATTTTACTGTCCGTGAGGCAATTAGGGAAAGAGGTTTCTGGATTCTCCTCACGATAAATACCTTACATATGATGGTGGTTCAGATAATTATGGTTCACCTGAAAACACATATCACCGATGTCGGTATCCCACCAATGGTTGCAGCCACTATCCTTGGTGTGGTGGGAGGAGCTAGCATCCTAGGAAGAATAGCAATAGGCAATATCTCAGATAAAATTGGCAGAAGACAAGGCTACCTCCTCAGCCTCCTTCCAATGGCTATAATGATGCTATGGCTGCTCCAGGCAAGGCAGGCATGGCAATTTTATCTCTTCTCGGCTCTTTTCGGCTTCGGCTATGGCGGTGGTGTTCCCTTACCTCCGGCCATAATCGGAGATTGGTTCGGGACAGAGCATCATGGTAGTATTCTTGGAATATTGTCACTAGGAGGAGTGATTGGGGGAACTGGACCAATAGTGGCCGGTCATATTTATGATGTCACAGGAAGCTATGACTTATCCTTTATCATAGGAGCGGTAATGCTTTTCATAGCTGCGGCCCTATCTCTCCTAATCAAGGCGCCTGAAGCAAACAAGCAAATTTAGGCAAGGGAGAAGCAGAGCCAGTTTTTGCTAACCCCGTATTATCCTATGAAAAAATATGACGGATAAATCAAACACGGGCATTTTCTATGGTTGGGTAATGGTAGCTGCAGCTTCTATAATTTTATCGCTGCAGTGGGGCTGTATTGGTACCTATGGTATTTTTCTTACAGAGCTATGTGGGGATTTAGATTGGACAAGAACAGCAGTGTCCGGAGCCTATTCCTTATTTGCCATTATAAGTTGTCTTGTGGGTGTAGTAGCGGGGAGGTTAAATGATAGATATGGCCCCAGATTAATCCTCATGATTTCTATCATCGCTATGGGTATAGGCTATGCCCTGATGTCCACCCTCGATGCACTTTGGCAACTATATATTTTCTACGGGGTTATAGTAGCCATTGGAGCAAGTTTTGGTTGGGTGCCAGCAATTTCAACTGTATCTCGCTGGTTCACAAGAAAAAGAGGGATGGCCTTGGGAGCCACAGAGGCTGGAATAGGAATAGGGTCATTTATCATGCCACCCCTCGCTCAATTTCTTATTATTAAGTTCGGCTGGCGCGCATCTTACCTAATCTTAGCTGGCCTTCTTTTCATCATAGGCCTTCCTGCTTCCAGGTTAATGAGGCTTAGTCCATCAGAGAAAGGGCTTTATCCTGATGGTATAAAGGAGACTACAGAAAGCAAACGGAATAGTAATCTCATATCTGACACAGCGGATTTTACGCTCGGGCAGGCAATTAGAACAAAGCAATTCTGGTTGTTGTTTGCGCTCTATACTATCGCTGCTTTGCCTTTTGGTATCTTGATTCATTTAAAAGCCTATATGCTTAGCTTCAGTATCTCAGAAATGACTGCTGCCACTACTATTGGCATTAGTAGTGGAGCTTTTGCGGTGGGAGCGCTAGTAATAAGCAAGCTCTCAGATAGAATTGGAAGGAAGGTGCCTCTCTTCATTTCGTTGCTTGCAATGGCGGTGATGATGCTATGGCTTATAAAAGCAAGAGAGCCGTGGGAATTTTATTTGTTCTCCATTATTTCTGGCTTTAGCTGGGGAGGCACCGTGTTGTTCCCCGCAATAATTGCTGACTGGTTCGGCATGAAATCTCATGGCAGCATTTACGGAGTGCTAGACATAGGCTGGGGTATTGGTGGAGGAATTGCTCCATTGTTAACTGGATATATCTTTGACACCACAGGAAGCTATGAACCAGCTATTATTATGGGAGCAATAGCGCTTTTTGTAGCTATGGGTTTACCTCTAATAATCAAGGCACCCCAGGTCCAAAAATCATCCTAAGTGATGTTCCCTTTAAACCTGCCTTCCTCTTCAGATACGACTGGCTTTAAGAAATAGAAGCAGCTTAGTGCTATAATTAATTTAATATTTTTGTATTTGGAGGGAGTTAAAAACAATGGATGAACTCAAGGTGTTTACCGGCAATGCTCACCCTATTTTAGCCAAGTCTATATGTGATTACCTGAGCATACCTCTAGGCAAAGCTGATGTTTTTGAATTCAGTAATGAGAATATCTTTGTCCGCATTCTGGAGAATGTTCGCCAGCGTGATGTTTTCGTTATTCAGCCCATCTGCTCCCCGGTTAATAAAAGCTTGGTTGAGCTTCTTATCATGCTTGATGCCTTTAAACGAGCTTCAGCGGGACGAATCACCGCTGTCATCCCCTACTACGCCTATGGCCGCACTGATAAGAAAGACCAGCCACGAGTGCCTATTACCGCTCGCTTAATCGCTGACCTAATCACCACAGCAGGAGCTGACAGGTTGCTTACTATGGACCTCCATGCTCCTCAAATCCAGGGTTTCTTCACCATACCAGTTGACGAGCTAACTGCCTTTCCTATGTTGAGCCAATATTTCAGGGAAAAAGCTCTGAATAATCTGGTAGTGGTAGCTACTGATATCGGCATCACCAAGCACGCCCGTGATGTAGCTGCTAACCTGGAAGCCCCTTTAGCTATCATTGAAAAGAGGCGCCTGGGAAATACTGGCGCTACTGAAACTCTCAATATCATTGGTGAAGTTCAAGGGATGTGCGCTTTGACTGTTGATGATGAGGTTGATACCTCTGGCTCTTTAGTGGGTACAGTAAATACCCTTTTGGAACATGGTGCTACTGAGGTTTATAGCTGTTGCGTTCATCCTGTGCTCTCGAGTTCAGCTACTCAGAGAATAGCCTCCAGCCAGGTAAAAGAGGTAGTAGTTACCGATACCATACCTGTTACTGGAGATAAAAAGTTAGCTAAGATTACCGTTTTGCCCATAGCTTCGCTTATTGGTGAAGCTATCCACCGCATTCACACTGGCTTATCCGTAGGAGCTATGTTTGAGTAAAAGGAATAACCATGTTTAAGTGGCTTGGCGGTTTAGTTGATTCTAACGAAAGAGAGCTGAAACGTCTTCAACCTTCAGTTGACCGCATAAACTCACTGGAGCCTGAGTTTGAGAAGCTCACCGACGCTGAGCTTCGAGCTAAAACCGATGAGTTCAAGGCTCAGCTAGCTGAAAGCGAAAGCTTAGATAAACTTTTACCCCAGGCTTATGCCGCCGTGAGAGAGGCAGCCAAGCGAACTATTAGACAGAGGCATTTTGATGTTCAATTAATGGGCGGTATTGTTCTTCACCAGGGCAAGATAGCTGAAATGAAAACTGGTGAAGGGAAAACCCTGGTAGCTACTTTACCTCTTTACCTCAACGCCCTTACCGGGAAAGGCTGCCATTTAGTTACCGTTAACGATTATCTAGCTAAGCGAGACTGCCATTGGATGGGCCCTATTTATCATGCCCTGGGAATAAATGTTGCTTGTATTAATGCTCGGCAAAACTCAGAGCAACCCGCTCCCTCCTATATTTATGATCCTGGTTATGAATCGGAGGATAAGAAATGGAATCTTCTACGCCCCATCACTCGCCGACAGGCTTATGAAGCAACCATAACCTACGGCACCAACAACGAATTTGGCTTTGATTACCTTAGAGATAATATGGTTTTGGATTTATCACAGTGTGTTCAGCGCTCACTAAACTATGCCATTGTTGATGAGGTAGATAACATCCTCATCGATGAAGCCCGTACTCCGCTAATTATAAGTGGCCCCGCTGAGGAGGCAACCCAGAAATACTATACCTTCGCTAGTTTGGTTTCGCGGCTTAACAAAGATGAGGATTACACCATTGAAGAAAGAACGCACACTGTTAGCCTTACTGAAGTCGGCATCACCAAAGTAGAGAAGATGCTAAAGGGACAAGGTTTACTTAAGGCGCCTAGCCTCTACGATCCCTCTAATTATTTCCTTACACAATATTTGAACAATGCGCTCAAGGCTCAGGCTTTATTTAAGATAGACCGTGACTACGTCAAAAAGAATGAGCAAGTTATCATCGTAGATGAATTCACAGGCAGGCTCATGTTCGGTCGAAGGTACTCTGAAGGGCTGCATCAGGCTATCGAAGCTAAAGAGAGGGTAAAGATTCAGCGGGAAAGCGTTACTTTGGCTACTATCACCTTTCAGAATTATTTCCGTATGTATCAAAATTTGGCTGGCATGACTGGAACTGCCGCCACCGAAGCTGAGGAGTTTTACAAAATTTATAAATTAGAAGTAGCAGTCATACCTACAAACAAACCATTGGTCCGTACTGAACACACTGACCAAGTTTACAAAGATGAGAAGGTTAAGTTTGCCGCTGCAGTCAGGGAAATTGAGCAATTACATAATCAGGGAAGGCCAATTCTTATAGGTACAACTTCTATTGAGAAATCAGAATATCTAAGCGACCTCCTGAAAAGAAGAGGCATACCGCATCAGGTATTAAATGCCAAAAATCATGAAAAGGAGGCAGTCATAATTGCACAAGCTGGTCGTACAGGAGCAGTAACTGTGGCTACCAATATGGCTGGGCGTGGTGTGGATATCATCCTTGGCGGCAATCCTGAAGGGCGCAATTCCAAAGAATGGGAAAGAGAACACGACAAAGTAGTTGAGCTGAGGGGGCTTCACATCGTTGGCACTGAGCACCACGAAGCTAGACGCATCGATAATCAGCTTCGTGGTCGAGCAGGGAGACAAGGTGACCCAGGCAGCTCCCGTTTTTACGCCTCCTTAGAAGATGAGATCGTTCGCCGTTTCGGTGGCGACCGCGTTAAAAAGTTTATGCACTGGGCTGGCATAGGTGAGGATACCCCTATTGAGCATCCCATGGTTACCAAAGCTATAACAAACGCCCAGGTTCAAACAGAAGGCTATCACTTTGATATTCGTAAACATCTGGTGGAATATGACGATGTGGTCAACAGGCACCGTGAGATAGTTTACGCTGAGAGAAAGAAAATCCTGAGTGGCGCAGACCTTAAGACAAACATAATATCCATGATTCAGGACGAAATTCAAAACATAGTAGCCAGCCACTTCAGCAATGATTTGGGTGAGCTAGACTTATCTGGCTTGCTTGAGGATGCCTCCACTATCTTTCCCCTGCCACCACAATTCAGAACTGATGGCCTTTCAGAGCTCAACGACAAACAAATCACAGAAAAGCTAAGTGATTATGCCATTGAGCTTTATAACCAGCGGGAGCAGGAGATAGGTCCTGACAATATGCGCATGGCAGAGAGGTTAGTGATGCTACATGTCATCGATAAATTATGGATGGAGCATCTTACCGCCATGGAACACATGCGCCAGGGAATAGGATTACGAGCTGTTGCTCAACAAGACCCACTGGCAGTGTATAAAAAGGAGGGACATGCCCTTTTCGACAGCCTCTTGGCTAGTATCCAACATGATGTTGTCCGCAGCATTTACCATGTCAGCATTAGGAAAGAGCCCCCACGCAAAAGGGCGCCTGTAGTAGCTGGTAAGAAAGTGGGACGCAATGACCCTTGCCCCTGCGGCTCAGGCAAGAAATATAAGTATTGCTGTGGGAGGTGAGAGCTTTTTATGCT
>Ga0209978_10001246_pt1 | contig 10575 bp, 6 predicted proteins | sample BentaG_FD_182805 | JGI IMG/M metagenome (GOLD analysis project Ga0209978, IMG submission 182805) | Deep subsurface microbial communities from South Atlantic Ocean to uncover new lineages of life (NeLLi) - Benguela_00093 metaG (SPAdes)... | ecosystem: Environmental > Aquatic > Marine > Oceanic >...
GAAAATTTGAAAATCACTAGATCGAATCCATCGGTATAAAGGCTTCCGTATTGGAAATTTCGCGGATTTGGCTGTATATTCTATGGGGTTTGCGTAAGGGAGGTTCGTCTTGGCACTGGCCGTGAGAGTAAGGGACGTGTGGAAATCATACCGGTCAGGCTGGTTTTGGGGAGCGCGGAATGAAGTTCTTCGGGGTATCGACCTGGATATCGAGGAGGGACGAATCTTCGGCATCCTGGGACCCAATGGAGCGGGGAAAACCACTTTTCTATCGATCCTGTCTACCCTTTTGCTTCCGGACAGGGGCCAGATTCAGGTGTTGGGAATGGATGTAATTAAGCGGGGGAATTGGGTCAGGCAGAGAATCAATATATCCAGCGGAAATGCGAACTTCCTCTGGAGTCTCACTGTGAAAGAGAACCTAACATTCTATGCCATGTTGTATGGCTTGGGAGGGAGGGATCGCAGGAAGAGGGTGGACGAGGCTATTGCCCTCTTCGAATTGGGGAATTGGGAAGGTACTTCCTTCGATAAATTGTCAACGGGGATGAAACAGAGGTTGGCCCTCGCAAAATCCATGCTTAACAGCCCGGAAATCCTCTTTTTGGATGAACCTACGGTGGGGTTGGATCCGCAGGTATCCGCGAAGATTCGGGACCAGATCAGGGAGATTCAAAGGGAGAGGGGAATTACCATCGTCCTGACCACCCATAATATGGCGGAAGCCGAATATCTCTGTGATCGCATCGCATTTCTGAAGGAGGGGAGGATTTTGACCATCGGCACTGCCCATGAGCTCAAAAGGAGCATTCGATTGGGGGATGTCATCACCATCGACTATGAAGGGGACCTTGGCTCGATCCGGCTGGAGAAGCTGCCCGGCGTCATCGATTTTACTCTATCGGATGGGCATTGTCAGTTTGTGGTGGATAGCGCCACAAAGAGGATGAGCGCCATTTTGCAAGGGCTGTGGCGGGCGGGGATTTCGGTGAAGGAGGTCAAGACCTCTCAGACGAATTTGGAGGAGGTTTTCCTTGAGTTTGCGAAGTGAATGGACGAAGATCCTGGCCTTTGTATTTAAGAATTTAATCATCACCAGGAGCAATGTCTTCAGCCTGTTCGAGATCGTCTTTTGGCCCACTGTCGGTCTTCTTTCCGTGGGCCTCTTAGCCAAGTATTTGCAACTGGGTCCCGATATGATGGCCTTCATTTTGATTGGGGTCATCTCCATGAGCGTTGTTCACGTTTGCCAGATCGATATCGCCTACGTCCTGCTCTATGATGTCTGGGGTAAGTGCATTAAGCATGAGTTCATAGCCCCCGTCAATTCGGTTCATCTCATCCTGGGATCGTGGTTGATCGGGATTTTCCGGAGCGTCCTCATCTTTATCCTGCTGGCTTTATTCAGCTCCCGTGCCTTTCATTTCGATTTCCTCAAACCGGGAATAGAGGCCCTCGGTCTATTCCTCGTGGGCCTTTTCCTCACATCGGCCCTGGTGGGAATTACCGTCTGTATCTTGGTTTTAGTCTTCGGACACAAGGCTGAGGTTGCTGCATGGTCCCTGGTGAGCTTGATGTTGTTGATCTGCGGGATCTACTATCCCATCTCCATGCTTCCGGCGCCTGTCATGGCAGTGGCAAAGCTCATTCCCCTAACCTATTTCCTGGAGTATTTTCGCTCCTTCTACGGCTTCCACAGCGATCTCAGCGGGTTTCTGGTTAAGGGATATGGATACAGCCTGCTCTACCTCGGTCTGGCATGGATTGGTTTGGGTCTAGTCATCCGGAATGCCAAAAGGACGGGGATTCTCATCAAATTATCGGAGTGAGCAAAAAGGGGACAGGCTACTTTTCCCAGTTCTTGTCCGCCCAGCGTCATTTAATTTTTCTATCAAAAAGTAGCCTGTCCCCTTTTGCTTCTGTTTTCCTCGCCGCCCTGATCCAAACCTTAACTTTGGCCATATCAATGGGCTGGGACGTGATGCGATAGTCTCTATTTATCCGAACGAGTTTCTCATAGAGGCTGGAGGGTTCCTGCCGGGCCAGTGTCTGGACGTCATCTATGCCGACCTTATTCAGCAGGAGGAAGTTTTCGACGCCCAAGCCCTTCAGCCGAATCAGATGAGACCACTTGACCCAATCGGAGATTTGGTCGCCGGAGATTCCCAGTTTTTCACCCAATTCCTTACGCCCCTCGGGTTCCTTTATCCTATGAAAGAGCTCATTCACCGTGTGGAGATCCATTTCCGCAAGTTTGTCTCGGTATTGGGGTTCAATCAGGTTCAGATCGGAAACCCTGGGGATATAGGAGTTGATTGTCCGGGTATCAATGGAATGAAAGACCAGGGGGAAGAAGCAGGACAGTCCGACAACGGTGAGGGCAATGGCGAGGGGTTTCGTCCTTTTTCCCGGGTTGAGGCTGTACTGGTCCCGTTCCCAGCCCCTTTTATGCCGGAAGAGCGAGATGAAGTTATAGAGGACGTAACACTCAACGGCAAAGGGAGGAAACCCCAAGAATCCCAGCGGGGGCATCTCGAATCCCTTTACTTCATCGAAGAAGGGGACGGTATATACCCACTTGGACCGAGCCCAGAAGTTCCAGAACTCCCACAGAAGACCGCATGCCAATCCGGCCGTGAGAAGAAGCAGAAACTTCCTCGGATCCCCCCGCTCCCAGTCACGCATCAGCGATTTCGCCCCAAAGCGGTGGTTGATGGGTTCCAAGAGAAAGATAAAAGATCCCCAGATGAGGGGAAAGCAATATCTGGGGACGATGATGGAGAGGATGAGGAATGCTCCACCCACGATCCAGAAGGGGATGTACCACTTTCGGCCCTGGGGAATCGTAGGAACCGAAAAACCCCGATAGAGGCGAATACTACCGAGCAGCTCCGTGGTCTCGAAAAGACCCGGGAGAACCGTGGAGTAGGCGACCATATAGCCAATCCACCTCAAGGCCGTGTTTCTGGGTATATTGATGTAATACCAGTTCTTCAGAGAGAGGTTTACCAGCTCGAAGAAAAGCCATACGGCGATGGACCAGGGAATCAGGAGGAAAAACTCCTTGGTCCGGCTCATCAGGAGTGAATTTCCCTCAATTTTATAGATGATGCTGTCGCAGATGAGGATATACGACCACCAGGCGAAACAATAGAACCAGGAAAGGAAGGGCTCAACCCTTCTGAACATCATAATCTCTGCAAGGATCAAGATGCCGAGGCCGATGAACCCATGGATATTGAGCTTGTTTTGGCCATAATTCTTCATCACCCACAATACCCTTCGATACGATCCCCTCTCCCTCTCTTTTCCATCTCTAGATTCGGTGGCTAAAAGGTTAAGTGAGATGTATTTAACCATAAAAGCGAGGGGGCATCAACCAGGGGCGAATGAGGAGTTACTTGGGTTTCTAGAGAACACCAGAGCACTAAAGTACAAAACTCCCAACAATACGTCCCGGAGGCAAAAACGGAAGAATCGAAGCGAGAGGAATGCCAGCAGTGGCTGACTGGTAATCGGGGAAGGGGGGAGATGTTTAATTGCGTTTCAGATATGGCATTGATTTGGATGGGGAGGATTTCAAGATTTCTTAGGAGAGTTAAACAGGTCGGCACTATCCCCAAAAAAGGCACAAAAAGAAGATTGACTTGACTTATGGATCTGCTAATATGGGTTTGACCCTCCTGCTGACCTGAGGCTAGTAGAAATCGGGCAGGGCGGAAGCTGAGTGGAAATGGAGCCCGTTATTCCGAATGAAGGGACGGGCTTTTTATTCATTCAGGGATGGGGGGCAGTAGAACGGAAAAGAGATATTTTATGATGCCGCCGGAATAGGCTTTTACTCATGACTCCAGATAATCCGCCAATCCATGGTTAGTGCATCGGAGGGTTATGGGAGATGAAATGCCCAAAGTGCGGGTTTAAAAATCAAGAAAGTGCCAAGTTCTGCAACGAATGTGGCAATAAATTAGAGGTTGCCTGCCCTGAATGCGGAAAGATAAATCCGCTTGGCAGTAAGTTTTGTAATGAATGCGGCCATGACTTAAGCCTTCCCTCAGAGCCATCTCCCAGAGACCTTTCCTTAGATGAGAAACTGGCAAAGATTCAACGGTACCTTCCCAAGGGCCTCACAGAGAAAATCCTGGCCCAGAGGGGAAAGATTGAGGGAGAGCGCAAGCAGGTCACGGTGATTTTCTGCGACATGGAGGGGTTTACCGCTCTTTCCGAGAGGCTGGGTCCCGAGGAAGCATACTCGGTCATGGACCAGGTCTATGAGATCCTCATTCACAAGGTCCACGACTATGAGGGCACGGTCAACGAGATGACCGGTGATGGGATTGTGGCCCTTTTTGGGGCCCCTATAGCATTGGAGGACGCACCTCAACGAGCCATCCGATCAAGCTTGGCCATCCATTGGGAGATGGCCAGGTTTAGGGACAGAATAAAGCAAGAAGGAAAAGGCATACCGCCTCTGGTAATGCGAATCGGCATTCATACAGGTCCTGTGGTCGTTGGCACTTTGGGCAATGATCTGCGAGTTGAATTCAAAGCTGTTGGGGACACGGTGAATCTGGCCTCAAGGATGGAGGAGCTGGCAGAGCCGGGGACAACCTATGTGACTGAGGAGACCTTCAGGCTGACAGAGGGGCTCTTTCGGTTTGAGGCCCTGGGGGAAAAGGAGGTTAAGGGCAGGGAAGAGCCAGTCGCTGTCTACCGTGCCATCGCCCCCAGCACCAGGAGGACACGGTTTGATGTCAGTGCGGAGCGAGGCCTTACGCCCTTTGTTGGGAGGGAGCGGGAGCTTGAGCTTTTGCTAGATGGTTTGGAGCGCTCCAAGGCAGGCAGGGGCCAGGCCTTTTCTATCATGGCTGAGGCGGGGGTGGGGAAGTCCAGGCTTTTATACGAGTTCAGAAAGGCTGTGGCCAACGAGGATGTGACCTTTTTGGAGGGAAGGTGCCTCTCTTACAGCAGAGGTGTGGCCTATCATCCGGTCATAGACATCTTGAAGTCAAACTTCGATATCCATGAGGGCGATGGGGACTTCGATATTAAGGAGAAGGTCAAAAGGGGCCTGAAGATACTGGGGGCAGATGAAGCCTCCACCCTTCCATATCTTCTGGAACTCTTAACGGTAAAAGACAGCGGGATCGACAAGATCCCCATGAGCCCCGAGGTGAGGAAAGATAGGATCATCGAAGCATTAAGGCGAATCGTCCTCAAGGGTTCGGAGATCCGGCCCCTGATCATGGCCTTTGAGGATCTCCACTGGATTGATAAAAGCTCAGAAGATCAGTTGAAGCATCTGTTGGAGAGCATACCGGGGGCAAGGATTCTATTGATATTCACCTACCGGCCTGAGTTTGTGCACACCTGGGGCGCCAAATCCTTTCATAGCCAGGTAACGTTGAGCCGGCTTTCCAACCGGGAAAGTCTTGCGATGGTTACCAATCTTCTAGGTACGGAGGATATAGAGAGGGACCTGGAGGAGTTCATCCTTGAGAAGACAGAAGGGGTCCCCTTTTTCATCGAGGAGCTAATAAAGTCCCTGAAAGAACTAAAGATCATAGAGAGAGAGGACAACAGATATCGTATAACAAAAGATATCAAGGAGGTAACCATCCCCGCCACGGTTCAGGATGTCATCATGGCCAGGGTTGACTCCCTCCCTGAGGAGATGAAGGGCCTTCTTCAAACGGTTTCAGTAGTTGGGAGGGAGTCCAGCTACGATTTAATCAAGAGGGTGACGGGCCTCACAGAACAGGAATTACTTTCCCAGCTATCGGTTTTGAAGGAGTCGGAGCTTCTCTATGAGAGGGGGATATATCCCCAATCGACCTATATCTTCAAGCACGCGCTCACTCAAGAGGTCGCCTATAACAGCTTACTTCTCAAAAGGAGAAAGGAGATTCATGAAGGAATAGGAAGAGCCATGGAAGCGCTCTACCCCGATCGCCTCGAACAACACTACGAACTTCTGGCCTTCCACTATGGGCGCAGTGCCAACACGGACAAGGCGGTGGACTATCTGGACCTGGCCAACCAGAAGGCGTCCAAGGTCCATGCCATGGAGGAGGCTAAGGCCTATTTCGATGAGGCCATGGGACATCTAGACACGCTGCCTGAGACTGAGGAAAACCGACAGCGGCGAATCTCCCTGTTGGTAAACCAGGGGATCGTGTTCCTGCTGCTCTTCAAGTCCCCGGAGTATTACGACCTTTTGACCCGCTACGAGCCCGTGGCGAGGGGGTTAGGGAACCCAGAGCTGCTGGGGGCGTTCTATGCCCGCTTGGGACACTGTGAGTATTCGTTCGGCCACTGTGATGAGGCCATCCAAAGGTTGACCAAGGCGGCAGAACTCGCTGAGGCGTCTGGAAACGTTGAAGAGGCCGGGTATGCATATGTGTTCTGGGAATTTAGCCATTTTGATAGGGGCGACTACGACCGAGTCCTCGCCTTGAAAGAAGACGTCCTTCGCACGATGGAGCAGCGGTTTAACCTTCGTTGGCATACGTATGCGTTGTCCGTAGCCTCAAGGGCCTGCTCATGTCTTGGTCGCTGGAATGAGGCGGTGGAAGAAGCTCAAAAAGCGCTGAGCGTAGCCGAGGAATTTTCAGACAACAGCCTGATCTCTTGGTCGGCCTGGAACCTCTCGATAGCCTATACCTGGAAAGGCGACCTGGCTCGGGCGGTCGAATATGGGGAACTGGCGGTCCAGAAAGCTCCAACGCATGCCGACAAAGCGTGGGCTCAGAGAAGTCTTGGATGGGCTTTGTGCCGAGCCGGAGAGCCAAACAGGGGAATTGAGCTTCTGACTGCTGTGTTGCCGATTTTTCGAGCTGGGGGCTTCATGGCGTGTGAAATTCCTCTAACGTGTTACCTCGGCGAAGGGTATTGGCTGGCCGGGGAGGACGACAAGGCGAGGCACACGCTCGAAGAGGGCCTGGAAATGGCAGAGCGCTATGGGGTTAGGTATTATCTCGGATTCGCTCACCGCCTCCTGGGCGAGATCGTCCTGAAAACCAACCCGGCCCAGGCGGTACCCCACTTCGAGAAAAGCATCGCCGTGCTTCGAGAGATTAAAGCCGAGAACGAGTTGGCTCTGGCCTACGCAGACTATGGCCGGCTCCACAAGCAGCAAGGTGAAATCGCTCAGGCCCGGGAGTATCTGACGAAGGCCCTGGAGATCTTCGAGCGGCTGGGAACCCTGATCGAACCGGATAAGGTGAGAGAGGAGTTAGCCGAGTTGGCCGAAGAAGGCTAAGCACTCATGGGAATGTGAATATCGTTTTTCACCAGGACCATTGATATCATTTTTTTCTTCTGATGCACTCTGTTGAATACAAGATGTTATCTATCATCGGCTCTCCCTGCCAATTCTACTGGGTCAGGGGTCAGGTTTGCATACGTGTTTTCAGCAACTGCTCCATGGCTTTTCGTCCATCGAAATGATCTTAAGGGATAACTTTTCTTATGCTTTGTGGAATCTAGAATGTTTGCGGGATCTTTCCCCCTCAAGAATTCAGGATCTTACCAGGTTCCGGGCTAGTTAGATTCAGCCAGGATTTGTGTTTCTATATGGTATGCCTCGGGACTCGGCGAATCTGCAAACTTCAGTTAGTACTATTTATCCTCGGGGTATCAAATTGTCGGCTTCTTAGGCCGTTATTTCGAACCATTAACGGCATTCCTATAGAAAGACCAATCAAATTCACGCGTGGACTATGATCTTAGGCGTGGGAACCATTTTGGGGTCTTTTCTTTGTAGTTTAGATATTCCTGCCCAAATCTCTGTTCAAGTTGTTTCTCTTCGAATGTAGCAAGGTAGTCATAAAAGACAAAAATGACCACTAAGAAGGCCAAAGAAATAAGAGAAAGCGTTGTGAAGAAAAATCCTAAGTAGAGTAAAAGGGCTGCAAGATATATAGGGTGGCGTAAATATGAAAAGACCCCAGTGTTGATGACTCGCGGAGGATCGCGCACCTCCTTAAAGACAACCCTGAGCCCTGAACGTGCCAAAGACCCTGCGATTACGAAGAACAAAGCTGCTAAAATCAATCGAATGTATAGTAACAAACAGTCCGCTAAGAACGTTGAAAACCGGAAAAAGAAAGAATCAAATATCCATATCATAAGGAATATAATGAGCGCGATAATCTGACCTGAATCTCCGTAGGGGTGCTCCCGAGCTAGATCTTCCCGGTTGATGTGATCCTCTTTTCTGAATATTCTTGGTGAATGGCCTTTTTTGGTCATAAATAGCCCCTCACATCTATGGCATAACCAATTCCTTTAATTTCCCATTAGGTCTGCCGCTTGAATGCTAAAGTAGCATGGAACACGTCCACCATCCAATACTTTTTGAGGCAGCTTATTTCCGGATGTTTTTTACACAAATTTGCTGCTTCCGTCTCATTCGTCCTTATTTGAATAGGTGGGGCTTTAATGGCCTAGCCTTTCTTGTTTATTCAACATGAATTAGAGATTCCGGAATCAATTCTGATCATCTTATATTTTAATCTCAAATCATTAGTTTCACCAGAGCAGCCCAGCTTCCAATGGAACCTTCAACTGACCCACTCAATTCTTCCAGATCTGATAGCCACCCATAAAGAGCCATCCATTCTATTTCTCCTAGATAAGCTGTAAAATAAAAGGGATTACGTTTATTCAATGAGCGTTTGAAGAAAGGATATTCCCTGTGTCTCATTTTGTATTATCTCCCGAACAGGAGCGGGTCCATGATGACCTGATTAGTTGGCTGCAACACTACGAAGATAGCGGGTATTGCAATTATATTACGGTCGGCGGTTATGCGGGTACTGGGAAGACCCATTTGGCCACCGCCTTAAGAATATCGCTAAGAGATCTCGATCGGACCATGTGTGTGGGGTTCTGTGCTTTTACGGGGAAAGCATCCTCCGTGTTGAAGGAAAGATTGGAATCGATGGGAGGCCTGTATGAAGATGATTACGTAGGCACCATCCACGGCATGATTTATAGACCAATCATAGCAGAGGATGAGAAGGGACGACAGAAAATAGTAGGGTGGAAAAAGCGCTCAGAATTGCCCTATGGCGTGATTATTCTGGATGAGGCCTCCATGGTAAGCTCAGACCTGTGGAGGGATCTGACATCATACGATATTCCCATCATTGCGGTGGGTGACCATGGACAATTGCCACCGATAGGAGACAGGTTCAGCATTGTCAATCGTCCCGACCTGGTTCTCAATGAAATCCACAGGCAGGCACTGGACAGTCCAATCATCAGGTTATCCGTTGAGGTGAGAACCAGAGGCGAAATTCCATTCGGGACATTTGGCAAGGATGTCCATAAGGTGCGTCAATCGAGTCCCGATTTCAATGATTTGTTCGAGAGCCTTGATTTCTCACAGCCGACCATAGTTACCCTGTGTGGAATGAACTGGACCAGAGTTCAATTCAACAGGCAAATTCGGAAGAAGCTTGGATATTATGGTGAGATACCATACGAAGGGGAGCGGATAATCTGCTTGAAGAATAACCGCCACACGAAGCTGATGAATGGTCAATTGGGGACTCTTGGGAGTATCAGCTTACGTGTAACCCCTCACATCTATGAGGCAGTCATTAACATCGACAGTATGCCAGAGCCCTACCAAACCCTGATACACAGCTGTTGTTTCGGGAAAAAGGAATACAACGGGTGCTATGATGAGGTCTCACCTAAAAAGGTGAAACAGATCCTCGATGATACGGGGTACCCTGCCGTTGATCTGTTCGATTTTGGATATGCGATCTCTGTTCATCGAAGCCAAGGATCGGAATGGAATGATGTACTGCTTTTTGAAGAGCGATCTCAGTATTGGGATGCTGAATTCTATAAGAGGTGGCTCTATACCGCTGTCACTCGGGCAAAGGACAGATTGTTCGTTATAGCGAAGGATTAGAGCAGGAAAATAGGGCGGGCTCAACTCTGGTTATCCTACGTATAGAAACGCAAATCAATAGAACGCCTTCGGTACAGGACTGTTACAAGCCGGAAAATGGAGAACACCGTTGTCCATGCTGGACGAGGGTCAGTAGGGAAGGGAAGGCAAGCCATCTAAAAGAGGAACAATAAGGCTTTGCCTTCGCCCTCATGAAAGGCGATGGCCGCAATGGGGGCAAAAAGAGGCCTCACGATCGATATACCCGCCACAGCTCGGACAAACCGCCATGTGCTCAAAACCCCCTTCCCCGACCAACTGTTTGGGTCGGGTAAATAACCAGAGGGGCAAAAAGACGATCCACAAGAACAGAACCCCCGCTGCCCAGGCCAACGCCTTGCCCGGAGATTTACCCCTTCTTTTGGCGTCATAATAGACCCAAAATGCCAGAGCGATGGCGATAAAAAAACCAAGAAATCGAATCAAGAATGTCCTCCCCTTGTTAGAGCTCCTGCTCGGGGGTAATGGGAGGATAAAAATCCAGAACCCTTTTTAACAACTTGTTTTTAGCAAATATTAAAGATCCGGTCAATCTCCCATCCACTTCTCAGTATAGCCCATGAGTGTCTGAAAAGGAATATTCCCTTTCACCGGTGTTTCGAGACCTT
>Ga0209978_10001247_pt1 | contig 10574 bp, 13 predicted proteins | sample BentaG_FD_182805 | JGI IMG/M metagenome (GOLD analysis project Ga0209978, IMG submission 182805) | Deep subsurface microbial communities from South Atlantic Ocean to uncover new lineages of life (NeLLi) - Benguela_00093 metaG (SPAdes)... | ecosystem: Environmental > Aquatic > Marine > Oceanic >...
CGAAAGGCTCAGGTCGAAGGCTCGGCCGAGTCGATTTAGGATTTAATCCTCGTTTGAATTATGTACAACTATTTAAGACGCTACATAGTAGATATAAGATAAGGAGCTCATGAAGTTACCCCAAGGGGATCACAACTTCTTTAATCGCTGAATCGTACGTCTCCTTCTCTTGGAAGGCCTCCTCGCCGGCCCTTTCTTTTTGGTCCCCTTTCCCCTTTTGTCGTCGTCCACCTCTTCCGGATCCATTTCCTTCTGTTCCATGACCACCGCTATCCCCATTCTCCCCTCGAACTCCTCCGAGGAGACAGCCGTGGCCCCGACCTTTTCGGCGAAATGGGCAACCTCCCGGTCCGACGAGACAACCACCGCTCCCTGCCCGAACCTCTTCGCCATGCGCTTGATTACCTCATCCGCTCTTTCATCCCTCTTCGAATAGACCACGAGAATTCCCCTCTCCCATTGCTGGCTTTGCGTCAAACTACCTGATCGCCAACCATCGAATACGACGGTGATCTCGTACCCACGAACCCTCTTATAGGAGGCAAGTTGACGGATCAATGCCTCCCTCCCCATCTGGAGGTCCCTCGATTCCACCTCCCTCAGGGATGGAGACTGTCGGATGAGATTATATCCATCGACGATGAGTCGGGTAGCCACCTTCTTAACTACCTGAAAGGAAAAAGATTAGAGGGAGGTGAGCCAGTGGCGATATTCATCGAGCTTCCCCTTAACCACATCGAAAAAGGTCGCCTGAATGACCTTGGTAAGGGGTCCAATACCCCCCGCACCAATGGCCCGATCATCCACTTCCCTGATTGGGGTTACCTCGGCCGCCGTGCCCGTAAAAAAGGCCTCATGAGCCGCATAGAGCTCATCCCGCGTAAATCGTTCCTCGATGACGGGCCAACCCTTTGCCTTGGCTATTTGAATAACGGAATCCCTCGTAATCCCCGGCAGGATCGAAGTGAGAGGGGTTGTCTTCAAAATTCCGTCTTTAACCATGAAGATGTTCTCCCCGCTGGCTTCTGAGACGTATCCCTCGGTATCCAGCATGAGGGCTTCATCATATCCCATTTTGACCACTTCCCTCTTTGCCAGAACGGAGTTGACATAATTTCCACAAATTTTCGCCTTGGTCATCATTACGTTGACGTGATGGCGAGTAAAGGAAGAGGTCTTGATCCTGATGCCCTTCTCCAAGGCCTCATCTCCCAGATATGCCCCCCAGGGCCATGTGATGATGGCCACGCGGATCGGGTTATCCGCCGGGTAAACCCCCATCACTCCCTCAGAGACGAAGGCGATGGGTCGAATATATCCTTCCTTTAAGTCATTTGCCCTCAGGGTCTCCTTGCAGCCCTCCGCGATCTCCTCCTTGGAGAAAGGCATTTGGAGATCGCCGATTTTTGCCGAATCGAACAGGCGATCCACATGTTCCCTTAACCTGAATATGGCCGATGACCCATCGTGGCAAAGATAACATCGGATGCCCTCAAATACCCCCAGCCCATAGTGGAGGGTATGGGTTAAAATGTGAACCCTGGCCTCATCCCACGGGATCAGCTCTCCATCCATCCATATCTTTTCTGCCTTCTCAACCATGACCAGTACCTCCTTGAGTGCAACCTTTTTACAAATAGTATAGTAGAAGTCTGTTGATTTCAACCTCATTTAAAGGGTTTTGTCAAACGAGAAACGACTCGTACCGTGAGGGAACCTCTGATTTTTGGGGTACACATCGAGGGTGAGGAGGCGGGGAATACTTACCCCTTCCAGTCGAGTTTGGGTGCTGCGGTTAAAGGATGAATTTACGCTCAGGGACAACGGAATCCAAACGAACGAAATAGACCAAATAGACGAAACAGACCAGATAGACCAGACAAACCCTAGGGACTCAGAAAACGCCAAAAAACAAATTCCCTTTACAAGCTCCCCGGGGTATGATACGAGGAATAAGTATATCAACCGTAAAGGAGACCTTTTTCATGGAGAGAACGCTGATAACAGGTGGAGCGGGTTTCTTGGGCTCTCACCTCTGCGATTACTTCGTCGAGAAGGGACATGAGGTCATCTGCATGGATAACCTTCTCACCGGGAACATGGATAATATCTCCCACCTCATAGGGCACGAACGCTTTAGCTTTATTAAATATGATGTCACCGAGTTCATCTATGTCCAGGGACACCTCGATAATATCCTCCACTTCGCCTCCCCGGCCAGCCCCAATGACTATTTGAATTTCCCCATTCACACATTAAAGGTTGGTTCCCTCGGCACCCATAAGGCCCTAGGGCTTGCCAAAGAGAAGAAGACGAGGTTTCTCCTCGCCTCAACTTCCGAAGTTTATGGGGACCCCCTCGTCCATCCCCAAAGAGAGGATTACCAGGGCAATGTGGATCCGGTCAACCCCAGGGGGGTTTACGATGAGGCCAAACGGTTTGCCGAGGCCATAACCATGGCTTACCACCGATCCCATGGCGTTGATACTCGAATCGCCAGAATATTCAATACCTATGGCCCGAGGATGAGGCTTGATGATGGAAGGGCCCTTCCCAACTTTATGGTTCAGGCCTTGAAAAATGAAGATCTCACCGTGTTCGGCGATGGATATCAAACCCGCAGCTTCTGCTATATCTCCGACATGGTGGAGGGCATCTATAGGCTTCTTCACTCGGGAGAACACCTTCCCGTTAACCTGGGTAACCCCGACGAGATCAGTATTTTGGATGTCGCAAAGGAGATCATCGCCCTTACCGGATCAAAGAGCCGGATCACCTACAAGCCACTGCCATCCCACGATCCCAAGGTGAGGCAGCCCGATATATCCAAGGCGATAACCCTTTTGGGTTGGGATCCGAAGGTCAGCCGGAAGGAGGGATTAAGAAAGACGGTGGGCTATTTCAAGGAAAAGATTTCGGAGGAATTGAACCGATAGAAGGCCTTCTGCTCAGGGCCTGGCCTCTTGCTTGACCTTGATCCTCATCCTCCGTTTTAAGACTACCTTGGCCGTTTGAGCTCCCAGAAGAGCTTCATCCACCCACTGGTCTTCCTCCGTAATCCTCATCTTAATGTCTTTCCGGAATTCACCGCGAGGGCCCAATGCGTCCGACAGTCCCTCGACCCAAACCTCAACGGCCTTTGAGCATTCGAGGGGATAGGGCTTAGAGTGGGGTATTGAGCAACAAAAGTCGAGAATATTTATCTTCAGGAGGGTTTGAAGGAGATGGGCCGAAACCTCCCTCAACTTGGGATAGCTTATTCGAACGGCCGGTCCCAAACCGATCAGCAAAATTTTGGGAGATTGAATCCGTCCATTGGAGGGGATGATAACCGTCTCCTTAAACCGGCCCGTTATTCGGCCGTTTATGATTTCCCGAGATATGGCTCCGTTGAGCCTCCAATCGAGAAGGCCTGCAGGGCCCCTCAGAGGCCTTTCATCCTCGAAAAAGCCTGCCTCGACCAATTGGCACTCCTGGCGGTCTATGGGCTCGGAAGAGATAATGACTTCCATCAAATCCCCAGGAAAGGGGCTTGCTCGGGTCTGTAGTGGCTATTCGGCCTTCCGTCTCTCCTCAGACTTAACCTTATCCAAAACCCCGTTGATGAAGGCCCCGGAGTCCTCAGAGCCATACTTTTTTCCAATATCGATGGCCTCGTTTATGGCCACCTTGGGGGGAATATCATCACAGTAGAGGAGTTCGTAGACGGCAATTCTGAGGATATTTCGATCCACATGGGCCATGCGGTCGATCTTCCAATGAGATGAGTATTTCGCGATGATTCGATCCAAAATCTCTCGATGCTGTTCGACTCCCCTGATAATGCGCTCCGAGAAATCCATAGCCCCCTTCAAGGCCTCGAAATTGTTCCAAAAGAGGTTCAAGGCCTCCTCGGCTTCCACACGACTAAATTCCCTCTGATAAAGAACTTGGAGGGCAATCTCCCTGGCCCGTCGTCGCACTCCCAAGGCGCCCTTCCTCCCATGAGCTCATGAGATCTTTGAAAAAGTCGCTCTTCGCTGCGCAGTTGCGGTTCTGCAGTGTTGCAGTCATGCGGTTAGACGGTGCACATTTTAATTCGACTACGTGATAAATTCGCGCTCAGAGCTCCTTTTTCCAGTTTTTCAGAGATCTCTTCATGGAGTCTGGATAGAAGGGTTCGAGTACTACTCCCTTGCTTACATGGTCTTGAAAAGATTTATCATTTCGATTGCTGCAAGGGCGGCATCCCAACCCTTGTTGCCGGCCTTTGTCCCCGCTCGTTCGATTGCCTGCTCCAAATTGTCGGCTGTAATCACACCAAAGGAAACGGGAACACCGCTTTCCAAGGAGACCTTGGCAATCCCCTTGGCGACTTCGGCGCTTATATATTCGAAATGGGGAGTATCCCCTCGTATCACGCATCCCAAACAGATGACGGCATCATACGTCCCGCTGTTGGCCATCTTCTTGGCGGCTAATGGAATTTCAAAGGCCCCGGGAACCTTGACAATGGAGAGGTCCTTTTCCCCGGCTCCATTTCGAGTCAGGGCGTCTAAGGCTCCTTCCAGCAAACGCTCGTTGATGAAATCATTGAATCGGCTGACCACAAGGCCGAACTTCAATCCCTTGGCATCAATCTTCCCTTCAAAAACCTTCGGCATCTTTTTCCCCTCCCAGGATTAGTCCCCCGTTTTGATGGAAAGGAGGTGGCCCAACTTCTCCTTTTTAGTCTCCAAATACCGGATGTTCTCCATATGGGGCTTCGTCTCAATGGAAATCCGCTCGACCACCCGTATCCCATACCCCTCTAACCCAATGATCTTCCGGGGATTATTGGTCATCAACCGTATCTTACGCACCCCCAGATCGACTAAGATCTGGGCCCCGATTCCATAGTCCCTTAGGTCGGCCTTGAATCCCAGCTCTTCATTTGCCTCAACGGTATCCTTCCCTTCGTCCTGTAAGCCGTAGGCCCTCAATTTGTTTATGATACCAATCCCCCTTCCCTCCTGGCGCATGTAGAGGATAACCCCCTTACCTTCTTTTCCCACCATGGCCATGGCCTTATGAAGTTGGTCCCCACAATCGCATCTCTTGGACGCGAAGACGTCGCCCGTCAAACACTGGGAATGTACCCTCACCAGCACTTCATCGTCCGGATGGATCATCCCCTTGACCAGGGCCAGATGGTGATGAGTGTCGATATCGTTCTCATAGGCTATGGCGGTAAAGGTGCCCCCGTATTCCGTTGGAAGGGTTGCAGTGGCTATTCGCCGAACCAGGGATTCATTTCGCATGCGGTATTTAATAATGTCAGCTATGGTGAGGATCTTCAGATGATGTCTTTTGGCGAAGATCGCTAAGTCGGGCATCCGAGCCATTGTCCCGTCCTCGTTCATAATCTCACAGATTACGGCGGTTGGTTTCAATCCCGCCAACCGTGCCAGGTCTACGGAACCCTCGGTTTGTCCGGATCTAACCAACACCCCTCCTTCCGTCGCCCTGAGGGGAAAGATATGACCTGGGCTGACTAGATCCTCGGGTTTGGTCCGATCATCGATGGCGGTTAACACCGTGGTCGCCCGATCGGCTGCTGAGATACCCGTCGTTACCCCGCATTTGGCCTCAATGGTTACCGTGAAGGCCGTCTGAAATCTCGCCCTATTCTCGGTGACCATCATGGGCAGCTTCAGCTCGACTACCCGTTCCGGGGTAAGGGAGAGACAGATGAGACCCCTGCCATATTTGGCCATGAAATTAATCGCCTCCGGGGTCACCTTTTCCGCCGCGATCATCAGATCGCCCTCGTTTTCCCGATCTTCGTCGTCGACCAAAATGACCATCCTTCCTTCCTTAATATCCTCAATTACCGATTCGATGCTAGCTACCATCCGATTCACCCCATCTATTTGAACCCATGTTTGGCCAAAAAATCCATGTCAAGTCCTGATTTGGGAGTTCTTCCCTCGTGCTTCTGGCCGGATAAGAACCTCTGGACATATTTACCGATGATATCCGTCTCAACGTTCACCTTATCCCCCACCCTCTTCCGGCCGATGGTGGTCCGTTCAGAGGTGAAGGGAATAATAGTCACGCTGAACTCATTTCCCCCACACTCATTTACCGTCAAACTGATTCCATCGATGGCCACCGATCCCTTTTCCACCATATAGGGGAGCAAATCCTCCGATGTCCGAAACGTGATGGTGATGGAGCCCCCTTCCTCCAGCATTCCCGTAATGGTGGCCGTGCCATCGACATGGCCCAAAACCAAATGGCCTCCCAAGCGATCCGCAGGGGTTAGGGGCCTTTCCAAATTCACTGAATACGTGGGCTTCAATTCCCCTAAGGTGGTACGAGTAACGGTCTCCTTGGATACATCCACGGTGAACGTCTTTCCATCTACACCAACCACGGTTAAACAAGCGCCATTGACCGAAATGCTATCACCCGCTTTGATCTCTGTCAAACCCCAGGGGGAACTGAAGGCGATCCTCGTGAACTCTCCCCTCCTTTCCATCTTGGAGACGAAACCGATTGCCTCGATTAATCCCGTAAACACCTATCCTTCCCCTATCCGCACCCCATGGAGAAGATCGGTACTCCGCCCTATCGTTTTTTCTTGCCCTTCCTACCTTCGGTTGTCCGATTCCCCAGGAGCTGCGTGAGTTCATCCATAAATTCGTTGATATCCCTGAACTGCCGGTAAACGGAGGCAAACCTCACATAAGCGACCCCATCCAAGCCCCGGAGTTCATCGATCACCTTCTGCCCTATGAGGGTGCTTTTGACCTCCCTCTCCCCTGCCTCTTGGATCCCTTGCTCTATTCGATTGACGATCCTCTCCAGGTGGTCAATGCTTATGGGACGTTTCTCACAGGCCTTCCTCAGGCCGTTCATGATTTTTATCCGATTGAAGGGTTCCCTCCTTCCGTCCCTCTTGACCACCATTGGCATGGCGCCCTCGACCCTCTCCGATGTGGTGAAACGTTTCCCACAATGCAAGCACTGACGGCGACGCCTAATGGTTTCCTTATCCCTGCTGAGCCTTGAATCAGCAACCCGACTTTCCGTTTCGGAACAAAAGGGACATTTCATGGTTTACCTTTGAACCGAACTACCTCCAGGCCCGCTTGCTGGATGAGCTCCTTGGCTAGCTCATCGCTGTAACCGTCCTGGTAAACAACCCTCTTGATTCCCGCATTGATGAGCATCTTAATGCAGATGGTACACGGATAGTTAGTACAGAAGAGGGTGGCTCCTCGAATCCGAACCCCATGATATGCCGCCTGAATGATAGCATTCTGCTCCGCGTGGAGTCCTCGACACAGCTCATGCCGTTCCCCCGATGGCACAGACATCTCCTCCCGTAGGCATCCAATATCCAGACAATGGGGAATCCCCGAGGGAGCTCCGTTGTATCCCGTTGCCAATACATTGCGGTCCTTAACCAAAATGGCTCCCACTTTCCTCCTCAGACACGTGGACCGCTTAGCCACGAGGCTGGTGATATCCATGAAGTATTCATCCCAAGACGGACGAGACATACCCTCTCCGGAATATTCCAATAAGCCGCAATCACTGGGGTTCTTTACTTACTGCTGTAGATGCAGCCCCGTAGGGTTTCTCCTCAAGGGGCTGTTGCCCAAATTCCCTTTCGCTCACTGAAAAGAATTTTTGACCATTCTAGAGCTCGCTTCACTGCAAATCCAAAACTCGCCTTTCAGGCTCAAACATTCGATTTGCGGCCGTTTCGCTTTACTAAGAATGGTTACCAAAAATTCTTTAATGTTCGCTACAGGAAACCCGGGCAATACCCAGTCAAGTGCTGGGATTGCTCGAGACCTTCCTTCAACTCATATCCGCCTGATTATAGGCGAGACCGATTTTTGTCTTGGAATGCATCATCCCTTAAACGTGGAAAAGATGAGAACCGCATTGGTCCCTCCAAACCCGAAGGAATTGGACATTGCGATATTAACGTCCTTTTCCCTGGATTCTTTGGGTACGTAGTCAAGGTCACATTGCGGGTCGGGATTCTCCAGATTAATGGTAGGAGGAATGATCCCATCTCTCATGGTCAGGATGGCAAAGATCGCCTCTGTGCTTCCTGCTCCCCCGAGCAGATGCCCTGTCATGGATTTCGTAGCACTAACCGGGATCTCATAAGCGTATTCGGAAAATACCCTTTTAATGCCAATGGTTTCCGAGAGATCATTCAAGGGGGTCGAGGTGCCATGGGCATTGATGTAGTCGATTTGATCCGGGTTAATTTCGGCATCTGCCAGGGCGAAACTCATGCACTTGGCCGCTCCCTCCCCATTCGGCGATGGGGCCGTTATATGGTAGGCATCTCCGTTAAATCCATACCCGATGATCTCGGCGTATATCCTTGCCCCCCGCCGGAGGGCAAAGTCCAACTCCTCCAAGATAAGAATTCCTGCTCCCTCCGATACAACGAATCCATCCCTCTCCCTATCAAAGGGCCTCGAAGCCTTTTCCGGCTCATCGTTTCGGGTGGAAATGGCCTTCATCACATTAAAGCCGCCCACGCAGAGGGGGGTGATGTTGGACTCAGTCCCTCCCGCGATAATGGCGTCCGCATCCCCATAGTGGATGGCTCGAAAGGCATCCCCGATGCAATGAGCCCCCGTTGCACATGCCGTCACCACACACGTATTTGGTCCCCTCGCATTGAAGTGCATGGCCACATGCCCCGAGGCCATATTGGCGATCAGCTTGGGTATGAAAAAGGGGGTTATCCTTTTCGGTCCCTTCTCCAAAAGGACCGTGTGATACTCCTCGATGGTGGGAAGACCCCCCAAACCCGTTCCGATGATCACCCCAACCCGATCGCTGATGTCCTCATTGACCTCCAACCCGGAATCCTCCACTGCCATTGTTGATGCGGCAACGGCGTATTGAATAAAGAGATCCATCCTCCGAACCTCTTTTCTTTCCACGTAATTCTCCGGGTTAAAGCCCTTTACCTCCCCCGCGATCTTCGTCTCAAATTGGCTCGTATCGAAACGGGTGATCCGGCCGATTCCGGACCTCCCTTCACAGGTATTCCTCCAGGCCTCTTCAACGCCGATCCCGTTGGGAAGAACCAGCCCCAATCCTGTAACGACAACCCTCCTCTTCAATGCACCACCCTTTTCAAGCTCTCGGCAGGGGAAAATGGACCCTCAAATGACCGCCCGATTTTACGTCACGCTATCCCCCCTTGTGGGATTTGATATACTCAATGGCGTCACCAACGGTCTGGATCTTCTCGGCATCCTCATCCGAGATCTCCATGTCGTACTCCTCCTCCAAGGCCATCACCAGCTCCACCAAATCGAGGGAATCCGCCCCCAAATCGTCGATAAATTTGGCCTCCAAGGTCACCTCTTTTTCATCCACGCCCAACTGATCTACGATGATCTCCTTGACTCGACTCTCGACGGACATCTAGTCCTCACCTCCTTTGCCATGCTAAGTCTACATGTATATTCCACCGTTTACGTTTAAAACCTGTCCGGTGATGTAACTCGAGGCATCCGAAACGAGAAAATAGACGGCATTGGCCACATCCAACGGGGCGCCCAATTTCGCCATGGGAATCTGCCGTCTCAACTCCTCCTTCACCTTCTCCGCGAGAGCCTCCGTCATGGGGGTTTCGACATAACCGGGGGCAATAGCGTTCACATTGATTCCCCTCTGGGCATATTCCCTGGCGACGGCCTTGGTCAATCCAATGATACCCGCTTTGGAGGCGGCGTAATTAGCCTGACCGGCATTTCCCATCTCTCCCACTACCGATGCAATATTGACGATTTTCCCGCTCTTACGCTTTATCATATGCTTGATGGCCGCCTTTGTGCAGTTAAACGTTCCCTTTAAATTCACATTCAAAACGGCATCCCAATCTTCCTCCGTCATCCTCAAAAGGAGCTTATCCCGGGTGATGCCGGCATTATTCACCAGGATATCGATCCCGCCCAATTGCTCCACCGTCTTGGCCACGATTCCCTCGGCATCAGCAGGGTTGGAAACATCGCCCTCGAGGGCAAGCCCCCTCCTCCCTGAGCCCTCGATCTCCTTGACCGTTTCCAAAGCCCCTTCCATATTGATATCCGAGGCTGCCACGTCAGCACCTTTGCTTGCCAAGAGCAGGGCAGTAACCTTACCAATCCCCTGCGCTCCACCCGTGATTAATGCCACCTTGCCTTCTAAATCCATCATACGACCTCGTCGCTATGTGCCGGCCTTTCTCTTTCTGGCGGACTCCCTGATGAGTTCCTGGCCGATAACATTCCTCTGAATCTGATTCGTCCCCTCGTATATCTGCAAAATTTTGGCGTCCCGCATCATCTTTTCTACGGGATATTCCCTCATGAAACCGTATCCACCGAAGATCTGCACGGCATCGACCGTCACCTTCATAGCCACATCTGAGGCGAAAAGCTTTGACATCCCCGAGGCCTTTGAAAAGTCCCTTGGATTGCTGTCAATGAACCTGGCCACCGAGTAAACCAGGGCGCGCGCAGCCTCTATTTGGGTAGCCATATCCGCAAGCATATGTTGAATCGCCTGGAATGAGATAATTT
>Ga0209978_10001249_pt1 | contig 10571 bp, 10 predicted proteins | sample BentaG_FD_182805 | JGI IMG/M metagenome (GOLD analysis project Ga0209978, IMG submission 182805) | Deep subsurface microbial communities from South Atlantic Ocean to uncover new lineages of life (NeLLi) - Benguela_00093 metaG (SPAdes)... | ecosystem: Environmental > Aquatic > Marine > Oceanic >...
AGCACAGCTCCTTTCAAGCTGCTAAAGAAGCGGCGGCAGTGCGCCTGGAGGGGAAGGATTACCTTGTCCAAAATGGAGATGTCATATATTTCCGTTTCTCACCGTAAATTATATTCAATGGAAGGTGAGAAATATCAATAAGACAGCTAATTTTTTATTTTGGGCTTCGTCCCATGTAGGGGTTTGATTTATCAAACCATATCTGGTTAAATCGCAAAGAGCAAAAAAGGAATGCTGGGAGATTAAACCTGGATACCATGAGGAAAACGTTCAAGATTAAAGCTTCAGATAGTCATTCTTCTGCCAGAACGGGCATCATCCATACTCCGCACGGATTTATAGAAACCCCTGCCTTCGCTCCTGTGGCAAGCCAAGGGACTGTAAAGGGCCTTCCCCACAGCCTTCTTCAAACTCTGGGAGCTCAGCTCATACTCATCAATTCTTACCATCTGTATCTTCGGCCTGGGCTCGAAACAATCAGCAGATTGGGAGGAATCCATTCTTTCATCTCTTGGCAGAAACCCATCCTCTCTGACAGCGGTGGGTTCCAGATTTACAGCCTCTCCCCTCTTGTTAAGGTGAAGAAAGAAGGAGTAGAATTCACCTCTCATCTCGACGGAGAGAAAATCTTTCTTTCTCCTGAAGATGTCACGGATATCCAGATAAAATTAGGTTCGGATATTATCATGGCCCTGGATCATTTTCTTCCCTTCCCTTCATCTGAAGAAAAGATGAAAGAAGCAGTGAATCTTACCACTCACTGGGCTCAACGTTCCAAAGCTTACTTTCTCCAACATCATTCTCCTCAGCTTTTATGGGGCATCAGCCAGGGCAGTGTTTACTGGAACCTGAGAAAGCAAAGCATCGAAGATTTGCTTGAAATCGAATTTGATGGATATGCTTTAGGAGGACTTGGTATAGGAGAACCGAAATCTCAACTCGAAGAAACCATAGAGAGAGCAGACTCCCTCCTTCCAAAGGATAAGCCTCGCTATCTAATGGGCATAGGCTTCATCAGTGATATTATAGAGGCGGTGGAAAGAGGGATAGATCTTTTTGACTGTGTTCTTCCTACAAGAAACGCCCGAAACGGAACTCTCTTCACAAGCAAGGGGAAAATAGTCATTAAAAACGTAAAATATGCTCAGGACCAAAGACCTCTTGACGAGGATTGTTCATGCTATACGTGTAAAAATTTTTCCCGCGCTTATCTCCGCCATCTCTACGAAAGACAGGAAATCAGCTCAGCTATCCTTAATACGATCCACAACCTCCATTTTTATCTTGACATCTTCAGGAAAATTAGGCAAGCTATTCAATCAAATTCGTACCATCGTTTAAAATATAGTATAATTAAAAAAAAAGAGGAATAATAAGATGATATACAGCGGCTTTTTGCTTCTATTTTACCAAGCTCAACCTACTCCTCGCGGCGGAGGAAGTTTCATCACAGCTTTAATTCCTTTTCTCCTCGTCTTTGTTGTCTTCTATTTGCTGCTTATCAGACCTACGCGCATGAAGCAGAAAAAACATCAAGAAATGGTCGAGAAACTCAGACCCGGGGACAAAGTCATAACATCAGGAGGGATACACGGGACTGTTATGGGAGTTCAAAAAGACAAGATTGAAATAAAAATAGCTTCCAATGTCAAAGTTGATATCACAAAAAATTCTATTGCAGCCATCTTAACCCCACAAAAAAAAGAAAAATAAAATATCACTAGTTCGAAATTTAGACAAATTTCATTTATCTATTTTTCTTTGAAGGCGAAAAGTTTAAGATGAATAAAAGCTTACGCTGGAAAGTTATTCTGGCCGCCTTCGTTGTTATTTTAGCTATTATTCTCGCTTACCCTCCCAAAGATAAAATCAAACTAGGGCTAGACTTAAAAGGAGGAATGCATCTCGTCCTTCAAGTTGTAACGGATGACGCCATAAATAGCGAATCCGATCATGCTATTATGCGTCTCGAAGAACAACTGAAAAAGAAAGATATTGAATACAAGACAATCACCAAGGGTAAAATAGGCGAATTCTCCCTCCAGGAAATCAGCCCTGACCAAGAAGGGAAGATCAAAGACCTCCTTGACGATTACTTCAGGGATTGGAATTACTCCATCATCGGCAAGACCGTATCCTTTTCCTTAAGGCCAAACGTTGCCCGCTATTTCAGAGACCAGTCCGTAAACCAAGCTCTGGAAACAATCCGCAACCGAGTTGATGAGCTCGGCCTGGCTGAACCAACCTTGCAGAGGCAAGGGGGGCCAACTGGCGACAGGCTCATAGTGGAACTTCCGGGAGTCGAAAACCCGGAAAGGGTGAAAAATATCATTAAAACCACAGCCTTGTTGGAATGGAAACTTGTAAGAGCAGGACCAGCGCCTGATCGAGAAACATTACTTAAAGATTTTGGCGGCGATGTACCCGAAGACATGCAAGTTTTAAGGGGAGATCCCAGGAGAACAGAAGGGGGTTACTATCTCGTGAGTCAAGTAGCCGCTATTACAGGAAAGGATTTGATAGATGCCCGCTCCTCCCTCGATGAATGGAACAATCCGGCTGTATCATTTTCGTTGAATTCAGACGGGGCCAGAAGGTTCTCTAAATTTACCTCAGAGAACCTCGGCAAGCCCCTGAGCATTGTCCTGGATGGAAAAATTCAAGAAGTGGCAACTATTCAAGACAGAATCTCTGACAGCGGAATCATACACGGCCGGTTCACACAAGAACAGGTTGAAGACATTGCCCTTGTGCTAAGAGCAGGAGCACTTCCGGCTTCCATTAAATATTTAGAGGAGAGAACGATCGGTCCTTCACTGGGCGCTGATTCCGTCCGGAAAGGGCTTTCTGCAATTATTATAGCCCTTATTTTAGTCATGGTCTTTATGATTTTCTATTACCGGCTCTCTGGAATTAATGCTATTATAGCCCTCACTTTGAATATCATCATACTGATGGGCACCCTTGCCTACTTTAAAGCGGTCCTGACCCTTCCTGGTATTGCTGGAATCATACTGACCATAGGCATGGCTGTTGATGCCAATGTTTTAGTCTTTGAGAGGATAAGAGAAGAACTTTCCTCGGGCAAGGCGATATTAAGTTCGATTTCATCCGGATTTTCTCGAGCTTTTAAGACTATTCTTGATGCGAACATTACTACTATCATCGCAGCCATTTTCCTCTTCCAGTTTGGAACTGGTCCTATTAAAGGATTTGCAGTAACTCTTATCATAGGAATCACTGCAAGCATGTTCACCGCTGTGTTTGTGTCCCGCTTAATTTTTGATTTATTCCACTCCAAAAGAAAAAAGATGGAAAAGCTAAGTATATAAAAATGCAGATATTCAAAAAGCCCAATTTCAAATTTATGCAGTTCAAGCTCTTTGCTTTTGGTCTGTCTGGAATCATCATCATTGTGGGAATCGTTAATATCACCTCCGGGAAAGGACTGAATTATGGCATCGACTTTGCCGGCGGTTCCTTGGTCCGTGTGATGCTAAAAAATCAGATTCCCATAGATGAAGTCAGGGCATCATTGAGTGAAGCTGGCTTGGAAAAAAGCCGCATACAGGAAGTTGGCCACACCAAAAGGGAATATTTGATCAGAAGCTTACAGATTTCAGGAAAGAGCCAAGAAGAAGAAGAAATAGAAGCCCATGAAATCATCGGGAATAAAGTTGTTGAAGCTTTAAGACAGGAGCAAGACAAGACCGCTTTCGAACGAGGACTTAAAGATCTAAACAGTATTGGTAAGACAGAATTGACTCTCATCCTTGAACCCTCTTTTCCCGAACAAGCTTCGGAAATCGCTCAAAACATTCTTTCTTTCAGAATTTCAGAAGGTATTATTCAAGATTACCTCCAGCTTCAACAAGAAAAAGGAATAAAAGAGGAAATTATAGATTCCCTTAAAGAAAGAACATTTCTGGGCAGTTTAGCTGTTCTCAGCAGGGAAACAGTTGGCCCTCAGGTCGGACATGACCTGAGAAGAAAAGCCACACAAGCCGTAATATGGGCACTTATCGGAATGCTCATCTACATAGGAATCCGCTTCAAGCTTGCCTACGGAGTCGCTGCTATTTTGACCTTAGCTCACGATGTCTTAATCACTTTGAGCATCTTCTCTTTTGCCAACAGAGAAATAAACCTTCCGGTCATAGCTGCAATGCTGACCATAGTGGGATACTCGCTGAACGATACCATTGTCATATTCGTCAGAGTCAGGGATAATTTAAAAATTTTGCGGAAACATGAATTTGAAGAAATTCTTGATACAAGCATTAACCAGACCTTAAGCCGGACTGTAATCACTTCCGGAACAACTCTCCTGACTGTTACGGCTCTTTATCTTTTTGGAGGCGAAGTTATAAATGATTTTGCTTTTACTATGATTATTGGTGTTTGTACAGGAACTTACTCTTCTATTTATCAATCCTGTCCGCTCCTTTACTTCTGGAATAAGATATTTAAACCGAAAAAAGGGATCAGAAAATGATTATTTAGACTTGTCAAAAAGGTTTTTTTCATTTATACTTTTTTTGTAAAACAAGAAATACTCATAAATTGAGGTAAAAAATGGCTAAAAAAGTCATACTAAAAAAGGAAAAAGAAATCCCTTCTATTTTCAAGGACTCTTTCTTTATTACTGAAAGAAGTAGCACAGGAAGAGCTTTTGCCCTTCCTGTTGCTATTCTCCTTCATGTTTTCCTCATGGCAGCTTTGGTCATCATTCCTCTTCTCAGCACTCAAAACCTGCCCACAATAGAAATATACAGCGCCTTTCTTGCTCCTCCACCTCCTCCTCCACCTCCTCCCCCTCCCCCAGCTAAAAAACGTAAAAGCGCAAAAAAAAGAACACGCATCAGACCAGTCCAAGCCCAAACCACCATCCAACCCGGTAAACTCGTTGCCCCTGTGGAAATCCCAGAAGATATCGCTGAAGAAGAACTCTCTGATATCGGCATCGAAGGCGGTGTGGAAGGAGGCGTGGAAGGTGGAGTCGTCGGCGGTGTCCTCGGCGGTGTCGTAGGCGGTATCCTCGGCGGCGTCCTCGGTGAAGTCGAAGCCCCTGTAAGAGCAGTTGGTGAGATCAGACCCCCTAAACTAATCAAAAAAGTGGAGCCCCTCTATCCTGAAATCGCCCGCCAAGCAAGAGTGGAAGGTACGGTCATTATCGAAGCCACAACAGATATCTACGGAAGAGTGCAAAGTATAAAGCTCCTCAGATCCATCCCTCTTCTCGATCAGGCAGCTGTCGATGCTGTCCGTCAGTGGGTCTATGAACCCATGATCATCAACGGCCGCCCAAGAGGAGTTATCTTTACGGTTACTGTCATATTTAAATTAAAATAAGAAAATTTTTAGATGACTTTCTATTTTTAAAAGGAGGTACGTAAAATGCAATTTGGACTGCTGGAAATGTGGAATTTCATGGGCCTTTTGGCTAAATCAGTCGCGGTTCTCTTGATGATTCTTTCCGTCATTTCAGTCTATCTCTTCATCGAGAGGCAGTTGATTTTCGCCAGAGCCAAGACAAAATCAAAAAAAGTTGCACCAAAACTGGCTGGAATGCTGAAAAACGGCCAAATAAAAGAAGCCCTAAAACTTTCATCCATGAAAGAAAATAAGGGAAGTCATTTAGCCCGGGTGACTGCTGCAGGTATTAAAGAATTCTTAGAAGGAAAAGAGGCAAATCTCAGCCTTGAGGAACAGATTGAAACAGCTGCGAGAGGTTGTGAAAGAGCTGCTACAATTTTCACTCAGGAACTGAATAGAGGATTGAATACCATAGCTACAATCGCTACCTCTGCTCCTTTTATCGGATTATTCGGAACAATAGCTGGCATCATCAACGCATTCCGTGGTATGCATGAGACCGGTTCTGGAGGAATCGGTGCTGTTGCTGGAGGTATTGCAGAAGCTTTGGTGACCACTGCTTTTGGAATCGGTGTGGCCATTATCGCCATGTGGTGCTTCAGTTTCCTGCGCACAAAGATCGATGTCTACGGCGCTGAAATGTCAAACACCAGCTCTGAAATTGTGGACTTCTTCGTCAGAAAAGCAGAATAAAAACCTGAATGATAAAGCCAATTAAAAAAAATATTTTAAATAGAGAGGTATAAGATGGCATTTGCTCTCAAAGATGAGACCGAAGTAAGTTCTGAACCCAATGTTGTTCCCCTCTGCGATGTTCTGCTTGTTCTTCTTATCATTTTCATGGTAGTAACACCTCTCATTCAAAAAGGAATCGACGTAAGAATGCCCAGTGCTCTTAACACTATAAATATGCCTGAAAATCCAGAAGTAGTTCTCTCCATAAGGAAAGACGGTTCAATGTATGTGAACCAAGATCAGATCACGATGGATAATCTTCAAACCATGGTAGAAGAAGCCTTTATGACTGCGAGCGATAAAAGGCTCTACCTGAGAGCTGATGGGGATTTGGAATACGGAAACATCGTAGACGTGGTCGAAATCCTTAAAGCAGCTGGGGTAGAGATAGTAGGCATCATAACTGAGGTTAAGACAGCAAGGATTGATTAAAAGATCTCTTGCTTTGTGACAACAAGAGTCAATTATATCTTTGATTGACCAAGGGGAGAGGAAAGATAAGCCTCGAGGTTATCCTTTCCCCTTGGTACCCATCCAATAGTTTTCGCCCAAATATCTTCACTTTCCATACAAAAATAAAGCGGAATCTTTTCTCCTCCCCAATTTCTAATAAAACTAATAATCTTCCTGTAAAGCTCGAGGCGAAGAGGTTTAAAATAGCGGAGCTTTCCGTCTTTTCCCTTTATAAATTCGTCGTAAATAATTTTCGTCTTGGGATACCTCTCTTCGATAACCGCTTTTAATAAGGGAGGGAATCTAAAACTCCCGAGGCTCATCCAAGCAATCCTGGATGGATCAATAGTTTCCAGCAATCTCTTTATTACTTCCCCGTATCCCTCTTCCCAATAAGAATGTCTAATTATGGGGTCGAAATGAAAACCGACCAGAAACCCTCTATCCGACACTTTCCTGGCTGCATCAATTCTCTCTGCGACAGAAGGAGCACCCTTTTCTTCCTCCTGAGCTATTCTCGAAGAATTGAGAGACCAGGCAATGACAATATTTTGAGCTGGTTCCATCTTTAAAATATTTTTTATGTTTACAGTTTTCGTCTTTAGCTCAAAGATGACATCTTTTTTTTCTCTGAAGTAGGAAATCAAACTTATGGAATTTTCAGTTATATGGTCCAAGGCTAATGAATCTCCAAGCTCACCTGTTCCGATGCGAAGAATCCTGTGTCTTTTGCTGTATAAAAAAACATCAAGCTGTCTCCACAAATCTTCCAGGTTGACATGGACTGTGATCAGGGGATTCGTTAAATAATATTGAAGAATACAATAGGTGCAGTCGAGAGGACAATTAAGATCTAAGTTGATGATAAAATAATTACAGCCAATGTAGCGAGGAGTGCAAGGACAGGGTTTGACGAATTCTCCTCTTTGGCAGGTGACCAAGAGATACTTTTTTCCCTCTCCTATAACATCCCTTGAAGTTTTTATATTCTCAAGCAACTCTCGAGGATCATTGATGACTTCTACAGGAATCTGGCCTATATTCTTCAATATTCTTTTCGTTAGAGGAAAATCGAAGCTTCTTTTTTCTACATAAACTTTCTCAGGAAAATATTCCGATTTACTCATCCGATGTCTTTAAGTTCAGGATTTTTCCCAAAGTTGTGTGATTTTATGTCATTGCGACAATGCCTAAATTTAAATATCCTGGAAAATTCTTCTTTGGTGGCTAATTCTTGAAGCTTGAGAAGGTTGGTTTTAAATTCTTTTTTATCTCCAAAAGAGAAATTGACAGAAAAGTTTTCTTCTTCGAAAAATGGCGAAGGCTTAACTATGATATTCTTGGGCAAATTTATTTTTTTCAACAAAGAATCAAAAGACTCTTTCCATGAAGAAAGAGTGGGAAATCGTTTTCTCTTTAGCAAGAGACGGATTTTATCTGCCTTCTGAAGGGAAGATAATCTTTCAAACGTCATAATCTCCATGATTTCCCTTGAGGATAGGATTTTTCCAGCGGGAATATCATCTTTCTTAGATATTTCCTTTAGGTCTTCGAGAATTTCTTTCATTTTGTTTTGACCTGAAGGTAAAAGTAGAGGCAAGAGTAACCTCCTTTCCTGGGGAGTAAATTCAGCAAGGAGCTTGGCCGAAGAGAAAGGCATATTTTTCTCATGAATGATTTTTTTTACCTCTGATTCGAACTTAGAAAAAGCTAAGAATGATTCAAAATGGGATAAAGTCGGAGGGATGTTGATGAGAGGCATGTAGTGCCGAACGATCTTCTTTTCATCCTCACCGAATTTTTTCAATCTGCTCAGGATTTCTGCCTTTTCCAGAAGGCTAAACTCCCTTGTGGCCAAATTTTCATAGAATGCTATCAAAAAGGTTTTAAGCTCATCATCCTCTTCAATCACAAAGACAGGAAGAGGATAGAGAGGAAGTTGGAGACAAGCGAGGACTCTTTTCCATCCTGAAACAAGAATAAAGTGTTTATCCCGGAAAGCGACAAGAGGGCGGCTGAGGAGGCCTACCCTTTTGAGAGAAAGGATCAGTTTTTCTAAGGAAAAATAATAAGAAATCCGGAATCTTTCATCCTCGAGAAAGATTTCTTCTAGCGATAAATTTTTCTTTTTCATACTGTTATTCTACAAATAAAGGGGGCGCATCTCAACATTTGACATTGATATATCATTTGCTTTCTTCCATAATTTTTGGATTTTTGCAGGCACAGGTCTCTAAGAGGAGAGTCCTCTTTAATAAAAGTATATGTTAACTGTTAAGACGCAACCTCCCTCTACGCGTCCCTCTTTATGATCCCCCTTATTTGACGGCGTTTTTTTATTTTCTTAACGTAGAGGTTTGACTCATCAAATCCTCCTATTTACTATTTAAAGATTTGACCGCTTCTTTGTTTTTCTGCTATCTTGAATGATCTGAAGCGATGAGTAAATTGCATGAAGAATCAATCGTAAAACCAAAGCCCTTTAGAAATTTTGCTGGGGAAAATGTCATATATATTTCATTCGATTCGCCTTCCCGTCTCCTTCAACGAGCCATAAAAAAACGAGTGTCCAAAGTAAAAAACATGGGCTTTGGCTATTTATATCATCTAAAGAATAAAATTGTTCTTTATCAATCCTTAGGAGCTCCTTCGGCTGTTCTATCCTTGGAAAGACTCATTGTCTCTGGAGCTAAAGAAATCGTTCTTCTTGGATTCTGTGGTTCTCTTAATCCCAAGTACAAGATAATGAATGTCGTAAGTATTTCAAAAGCCCTCTCAGAGGAAGGAACCTCGAGGCACTATTTTTCTCGGAAAAGAACTTTCTATCCCTCTCCCACCCTGAAAAATAGAATTGAAACCGTTCTCCATGATTCGAGGCTTCCCTTCCTCACAGGATCTCTCGTCTCTACAGATGCACCCTACCGGGAAACAAAATCTTGGTTGAACGAGAAGCAAAAAAGAGGAATAGATATTGTAGATATGGAGGGCTCTGCTGTCTTTGCCTTAGCCAAATTCTATGGCATTCAAGCAGCAGCCCTGATGATTATCTCCGATGAACTCTGGAGTGGTGTCTGGAAAGAAGGTTTCCACCATTCGGAACTCGAAGAAAAAATAAAAAAATATTTTATGCCTTGTATAAAGGAATCAGATTAACCAAGCTGGACAGACTTGCAAGGTTTGGATCTATTTAAAAACTTGCTTTGCCCCAAAGTTGACGGAAAACATAAACCGCAAGAAATGAAATGTTGCACATAACAGGAGGAGGGATAACATGAAACCAAAGGTATTAATCACACGGAAAATTCTGCCTGAGGCTCTTGATTATTTAAGGGAGTATACAGAATATGAAATAGGTGCTGCAAAAAGAAATCTAACAAAAAAAGAAATTTTAAAAAAAATCAAGAATAAGGAAGGTCTTCTCTCTCTTCTTGTGGATAATATTGATAAAGAAGTCATCGGTTCCGCACATTCCTTAAAGATCATAGCCAACTGTGCTGTGGGCTACAACAACATTGACATCAGAGAGGCCAAGAAAAAGGGGATTCTTGTCACCAACACTCCTGGAGTTCTGACAGAAACAACGGCTGACTTAACCTGGGCTCTCATTTTGGCTGTCGCCCGAAGAATCCCTCAAGCTGATCAATTTACCCGAAAGAAAAAATTCAAAGGGTGGGAACTGGAGCTTTTTTTAGGGAAGGAAATCACCAAGAAATATCTTGGGATTATAGGCATGGGCAGGATAGGCAAAACCGTGGCCTTAAGGGCTCAGGCTTTCATGATGGAAATCGTGTATTCTGATCCACACCCATTGACTCCAGAGGAGGAGAAAAAATACAAAGCCTCTGCTCTTCCCTTAGACAAACTTTTATCCACTGCAGATATCATCACCATCCATGCTGCCCTTACCCCTCAGACATTTCATCTGATTTCCAAAGAGAAAATAAGTTTGATAAGAAAAAACGCTATTCTCATCAATGCCGCTCGAGGACCAATCGTAGATGAGAAAG
>Ga0209978_10001250_pt1 | contig 10560 bp, 7 predicted proteins | sample BentaG_FD_182805 | JGI IMG/M metagenome (GOLD analysis project Ga0209978, IMG submission 182805) | Deep subsurface microbial communities from South Atlantic Ocean to uncover new lineages of life (NeLLi) - Benguela_00093 metaG (SPAdes)... | ecosystem: Environmental > Aquatic > Marine > Oceanic >...
AAAGAACAAAACAAATAAAAAGAAAGAAAAACAAAAGCTAAGCAAAAATAAACAACTATTATCAAAATATTATTGTCCTCATATCCTATTATTCAACACTCTCCAATGGGGAGAGGGTTGGGGTGAGAGGGAATCATTGCCATAAAGACCCTCAAGCCTGCCCGAGATGCAGTTTTTCAATAGCTTCATTGACTGTAGACACACCAATTAAATCTATTTTTCTCTTCTTGTGGAATTCTTTCAGGTTATGAGTGGGTAGTATGCAGGTTTTGAAGCCTAACTTCTCCGCCTCGCTTACCCTTTTTTCAACAAAAGTCACTCCCCGCACTTCACCTACCAAACCAACTTCACCAATAACCATTACCTTCTCCCCAATAGGTCTATTCTTCACTCCTGAATAGATAGCCGCTATAACGCCCAGGTCACAGGCAGGCTCATAAATTTTCACGCCTCCGGCGATATTCAAGAAGATATCACAACTTTCCAGATGGAGATTAAAATTTTTCTCCAGTACCGCTACCAAAAGAAGTATCCTATTGTAGTCCAAACCACTGGCCTGTCGCCTGGGCAGGTTAAAATTTGCTCTGGTGACTAAAGCCTGCAGTTCAACTAAAAGGGGTCTAGTTCCCTCTAAAGGTGCCACCACAACTGTGCCCGCAGTGGGAATGCGTCCCTCCAGAAAAATCTGTGAGGGATTCAACACCTGTTGCAATCCATCGCTCTTCATCTCAAAGATACTAATTTCCGAGGTGGTACCATACCTATTTTTCTCCACTCTCAAAATCCTATATAAGTGATCCCTGGACCCTTCAAAGTAAAGAACTGTATCCACAACATGCTCTAAAACTTTGGGGCCGGCAATTGCTCCCTCTTTAGTAATCTGTCCCGAGATAAATACTGGAATCCTTTTGGATTTGGCTAAATAGAAGAGTTCCTCGGTGCACTGTTTAACCTGGCCCACACTTCCTGGTGAACCACTAAAACCATCATGGTAAACCGTTTGAATTGAATCGATAATTACAAATTTCGGTTCAATCTCTTTAATCTGGTTAATTATCTCTTTAATATTTGTTTCAGAGAATATTATCAATTCTGGAGAATCTATCCTCAACCTGTCAGCCCGCAACTTTACCTGTTCCAAAGACTCCTCTCCAGAGATGTATAAGCATTTTTTTCCTGAAACTGCCAGACTTCCCGCCACCTGTAAAAGCAGGGTCGATTTGCCAATACCAGGAGAACCGGCTAACAGGACAAGTGAGCCAGCCACAACTCCTCCCCCTAAAACGTGGTCGAACTCTGATATTCCTGTGAGAAACCTCTCCTCAGGCTGAGGTTTGATAGAACTGATTGGACTCGGCTTTGCTGTAGAAAGGGTGCGTTCTTCTCTCGAGGTAATATCTAAATCTAATCTCTCCTCAATTAAACTGTTCCACTTCCCACAGGTAGGACACTTGCCCAGCCAGCGGGCAGATTGATATCCGCATTCCTGACAAATAAAGGTCGTCTTTACTTTTGTCAATGCTACCTCACTTTAAAACAATACCTATACTGCTATTGACCGTGCCCTGATTCAATATATCCTCACCATTTATTCCCAGATAACACCAATCGTTTATCCTCAACCTTGCTCCGGTATTGAGCCAGGCTCTTTCCCTGGAAAAGCGAAAAACTTCTGCATCAATTTCTATTCTGTCTTTAATTGGCCAGAAAGCTCCACCAAAACCACCACTGGAGCGAATAACCCCGCCATATAGAGAGAACAGTCCCCAATTTTTTCCCACCTTCACAGTTATACTATTTATTTTCTGTTCACCCGAATCGGTGTCATTGCTACTTTCTCCAATATTGTTTACTGAAAAGTAGTAAAATCTCTCCTTGCCAGGAATCAAGGAAAGACCAAAGTCACTTCTGAGCTTCTCCTCATTTACATTATAATTTAATTGGTATTCCCATGTCATTCTAAAACCAGCGGTTCTCTGCAAAATCTTCTTAGCCTGTTCGGAACTCTCTTGGAGACTATATACCACTTCTTCAATTTGTTCACCCATCTTTTCATCGGTCAACAGCCTTCCCATTGCTCCCTCCCCTCTATTGAGCTTTTCTGCAACTTCGGCGATTTCATCCAGGCTTCTGTCAAGCTTTTGCAGGGAACTGATGATACTTTTCTGATTTAGACTATCGGTTATTTCCCTTATATTAGCTGAGAGTTGGTTAAAATTCTTAATTGTCTCCTCTAACTCCTGTCCTTCAGTACCCAAAGCTCTATTCAATTTCCGGGAAACATCTCCAATATTATCCAGAAATACTCTCAGCGACTTGCCCAATTCCTCTTCTTTGCCAATCCCTTTTATCTCCTCCACCAGACCTCCCACACCAAGTAAGACTTTTTCCACAGCCTTATCGATACTAACAGGATCAATACCTATAATAGTGTCCCCGTCCTCGAGGAGTGGCTCTTCTTCTGAACCAGAAGTAATTTCCAGATACTTCGTGCCCACAATCCCAAAAGAGACAATCCTCGCCCGTGCGTCCTTATGGATTCTCACATCCTTTTTTATGGAAGCAACCACCTGAGCTTTATCCCCCACCAGTCTGATATCTGTAACTTTTCCTACGACCACTCCTGCTCTCCTTACCTGGGCTTTTTCCGGAAGTCCACTAACATTATTGAAAATGATTTTTATCTTATACCGCTTTCCCAAATGGATATCGCCAAGAAGAACAGTCACCATTACCAAAGCTACAAGACCACACAGCACAAAAAGTCCCACCTTTGTTTCCTGAGTCAACATCAATCTACTCCCTTAACTTCATCTTTATCGGTCCCTCACTTGAGCCAGTAATAAATTGTCTCACCACAGAATTTTTCGTCTCTCTTATCTCTTCCGGCGTTCCTATCTCTTCTATCCGACCCTCATAAAGCATGGCAATCCGATCGGAAACCTTATAGGCAGTGACCATATCGTGAGTCACAGCAATAGAAGTTATCTTTAGTTTCTCTTGTAAATCTAAAATTAAATTGTTAATCACGTCGGCCATAATCGGATCAAGACCAGTTGAGGGTTCATCATAAAGAATATACTTAGGGTTCGTAGCAATTGCCCGGGCAAGCGCCACTCTCTTTTTCATTCCTCCAGAAAGTTCAGCAGGCATTAGCTGTTCAATGCCCTCCAGGCCGATCAGGGAGAGCTTTTCAGAAACCCTCCTTCTTATTTCTTTCTCATCCAAATCGGTTAACATACGCAAACCAAAAGATATGTTTTCTCCTACTGTTAAAGAATCGAATAGAGCAGCTCCCTGAAAGAGCATACCGAATTTCTTTTGAACCTCAGCCAATTCCTCCATTCCCAATCTGGTGATTTCTTGACCATCTACTTCGATTTCACCAATTTCTGGCTTCATGAGCCCCACAATATGTTTTAAAAGCACACTCTTCCCACAGCCACTCCCACCTATTATGGTAATTGTCTCTCCCTCTTCTATTTCCAGGTTCACTCCCCGTAGAACTCTATTACCCACAAAGCTCTTATGAACATTCTTAATCCTTATCATATTTTTAGTTTCCCGCTAGTCCCGATTCTTCGGGACCACTACACCATTTGAAAGATAGTTTGTGATATGGAGTCCTTGCGAAAGCAAGGAAATACATTCCGCCCTTTCGGGCGGAGTCTAGCCTTCCCTACATTTCAGAAATGGGTAGCGCCAATTCCTATGGAGACCAGAAAAGCTGTCAAGAAGTAATCTGAAATTAAAATTAAGACCAAAGAAGTTACTACTGCGGAAGTAGTTGCTTTCCCGACGCCTTGCGCTCCACCTTCGCAGGTGAATCCCTTATAACAACAGACCATAATAATAATTAAGGCAAAAAAGACAGATTTTATTAGACCTTGATATACATCATCAATTCGCATAAAATTTAAGATTTCATCTCGATAAACGGCTGCCGGAATATTAAACGAATAGACGCTAACCAGGAGTCCGCCCAGAACACCAATAATATCTGCTAACAGGGTGAGGATGGGAACTATAATCAGACAGGCCAGAAGCCTGGGGACTGCTAAATACTTTACAGGATTTGTGCCCAGAGTATAGAGAGCATCGATCTGCTCTGTAACCTTCATTGTCCCCAGCTCAGCCGCTATCGCTGCACCAACTCTGCCAGCTAAAACCACAGAGCACATAACTGGACCCAATTCCTTAACCATGGAAAATCCAACAGCCATTCCCATATAAACAGGCTCACCAAAAAAATTGCTGAAAGCATAGCCTGTCTGTAGAGCTAAAACCATGCCTGTAAATAGAGCAGTAAGTGCGACTACTGGAAAGGACCTTACTCCAATCTCCATCATCTGACTTACAATATCCTTGCTCCTCAGCGGTCGGCGACCAGTCCAGTAGATTATCTGGCGGAATAATCCTGTTATCCGACCCAGGCCACTGGTGGCAACTAAAATTCTCTTACCTATGTATCTCAACAATCTACTCTCCACTTTCTCACCTAAACTTAATCAATATCACTCCTGGTAATACTTGCCTTATCCCTCAATATCCTTAACCATTTCTCATAATACTCTTCCATTCTCTTCTGAAAAATAAAGTTCCGCAGGTAGTCTCGAACTTCTTCTAAACTTTTCTTTTCTGAGGCCTTCTTCTCTATACATTGAATAATATGGTAACCATACTCTGTTTCCACCACATTACTAATTTCCCCTACCTTGAGAGCAAAAGCTGCCTCCTCAAATTTTCGCACCATCTGCCCCCTTATGAAGAAACCGAGATCACCACCCCTGGGAGCAGTGGGGCCTTCTGAATACTTTCTGGCCAACTCCGCAAAATTGTTCTTTCCTTTCTTAACCTCTTTTAAAATATCTTTAATTCTCTTTAGAGCTTTTTTCTTGTCAGTATTTTCATCAACTTTAATCAATATGTGGCGGGCGCGCATCTGCTCGGGTTCCACCATTTCCGATTCGTTCTGTTTATAAAAGTCTTCAATTTCACTATCTGTGGGTAGAACAACTTTTGCTTTAACTTCCTGGTCAATCAATTTTATTACCATTAGTTGTTCCTTTACCTGTTGTTTAAATTCTTCTTCCGATACTCCCTGCCTGACAAGTTCTTGAGTATATTCCTCCTCTGTGCCAAACCTTTTCTTAATCTCCCCTAATCCATCCTGAATCTCTTTCCTATTCACCCTGATTTTCTTTCTCTTACCCTCGTGAATCAAAACCTTCTCATCGATCATCTGGTCGAGAATTTTCTCTTTGAGCTCTTTAATTCTTATCTCCTTGTCTGGACCCTTTAGAAACTTTTCATATTCTTCTATTACAGGTTTGGCTCTTCTTTCGTATTCACTCATAAGTATAACTTCACCATCAACTGTGGCAACAGTCCTGTTGACCACTTTTGCCCCAAGGGAACTGGCTATGAAAAGATAAAGAATAGTAAATAGAGAAACTGTAATGACGCTAATGACTTCTTTTCTTACCAATTTGCGTTCAGGGCTTCTCCGATTTTCCTTTTTCATTTTTGATTTCTCCTTCACTTTCTGATTGAATCCCTACTGAAACTTTATCTAAAAGGTCATAATTAACTAAAACCATTGATTCCTTCTTATACTTCTTCATTAGTCTCTCGAGTTTCTCGTTTTGGATTGTCGTTCTTATCTCAGAATCTATCTCCTCTGGAGTCTTCTTTCCCATCTTCTTTCTACCTGTTAATTTAACCAGATGGTATCCGAATGGAGTCTCTATAATCTGGCTGATATTACCTCTCTTTTCCAGAGCAAATGCAGCCTCTTCGAATACAGGAATCATTTCTCCCTGAGAAATATAGCCTAAGTCACCTCCCCGGGGAGCTGTAATTGAATCGATTGAATACTTTCGTGCTAACCTTTCGAAATTAGCGCCTTCCCTCAGTTCATTTAAAATCTTCTTGATTTCCGATTTCCTTTTTACCAGAATGTGGCTTACCCTCACCTGTTCGGGATTTGCAAATTTCTCCTTATTTTTCTCCAAGTAGTTTTTAACTTCTTCGTCTGACACTGCAATGCGGTCTTTCTGTAACTCCTGAACCATTGCCTCCAAGAGGATGCGATCTTCTACATTCTTCAACATCCTCCTGATATCCTCCCTCCTATGTAACCCCTCTTCTTTTGCCTTTTGAATAAGCACGGCCTCAGCAATCATACCATTCAGAAGTTCTATTTTGCCATTATGCGTAACTAAGAATCCTTGATAATAAGTAGGAATCTCGGCAACTCTTGCTTGAACTTCTTCAAGTGTAATCTTTCTTCCCTTAATCCGGACCAGGACATTTTCATTATCCTTAGTTTTAAAAAAAATAAGTAGGCCCAATCCAATAACCAGACCACCCAGTACCAAAAATAAAGTTTTTCTTTTCATCACATCTCCTTTTGCATGGTTAAAACCATGCCTACAAATGTTCCCGATTGAAGATTGTAGGCACAGATTCAATCTGTGCAAATTGCACGGTTGAAACCGTGCCTACTAAATAATTGATTATATCAGATTATATCAATTTTTGCAAGGAACCCTTTAACTCTCTCACTTTTAGCCGCTCATACTCAAATTTTTCTTTTAAATTTCCTTTGACCTTTGAAAGGTAATCCCAGGGACTAATTGAAATCTTAAAATTTTCCGTCTGCTTAAACCTAATCTTCTTCCTCAAACGGTTAGCTAACTCTATAAACTTATCCGGTGGTACCTGAGTTTGGGAACTGAATTCAACTTCCACCTGGCTATCTCTTTCACTAATCTTCTCAATTCCCAACCTTTTAGCCAGCTGGCGAAGCTCTACCAATTCAAACAGGGTCAAACAAGGTGGTGGAATATCACCGTAACGGTCCTCAAGTTCATCCTTTATTTTTTCCAGGCTCAGGAAGTCACCAGAGGAGGCAAACTTCCTGTAGATATTAATTCTCTGAGCTGGATCGGGAATATAATCAATAGGAATGAAAGCATCTACCTGTAAATCTATTTCCACAGGTCGCTCCCGTTCTATCTTGATACCTTTCTCACTGTTAACTGCCTCTTCCAAGAGTTTACAATAGAAATCGAATCCTACCTCCAGGATATGTCCATGTTGTTCTGGCCCGAGAATATTACCCGCTCCGCGAAGCTCGAGATCCCTGAGTGCAATCTTAAAACCCGAACCCAACTCAGTGCACTGGGCAATAGTTTGCAGCCTCTTTTCAGCAATGTCACTAAGGGGCAATCGGCGTGGATAGAAAATGTAGCAGTAAGCTTTATATTTATCTCTGCCAATCCTTCCTCGCAATTGATAAAGTTGTGCCAGACCCAACTCCTGCCCATTAGTAATTATCATAGTATTGACATTGGGAATATCCAATCCTGCCTCGATTATAGTGGTGGCCACTAGAAGGTCATACTCCTTATTTATAAATTTAACCATTACCTCTTCCAGTTCTGAAGCTGCCATCTTGCCATGGGCAACTCCTATCCTCACATCAGGCATCATCTTTTTTAGACGACTAGTAACTGTCTCGATTGTTTCCACCCGATTATGCACATAAAAGACCTGACCTCCCCGTCCAATCTCATTCTTTATAGCCATTTGGACAATTTCCTCATTGTATTCTCCTAAATAGGTTTCAATAGGGATACGTCCTTGTGGAGGAGTATCTATAACTGACATATCCCGGACTCCCCCCAGAGCCATAGAGAGAGTTCTGGGAATAGGTGTAGCAGTCAAGGTCAATACATCCACCGTCTTTCGAAGTTGCTTCAACTTCTCCTTGTGACGGACACCGAACCTCTGTTCTTCATCAACCACAACTAATCCCAAATCGAAAAACTGAATATCCTTCTGTAGAAGCCTGTGAGTGCCAATAACGATATCAACTAAACCCTGCTTCAATTTTTCAACGATTTCTTTCTGTTCCTTTTTGCTTTTGAATCTGGAGAGCATCTCAATCACTACAGGATAGTCAGCGAATCTCTCAGAAAAAGTGTGGTAGTGTTGTTCAACCAAAATTGTTGTGGGAGCAACCACTGCTACTTGCTTGCTATCAAATACAGCCTTGAGGCTGGCCCTCATAGCCACCTCTGTCTTACCGTAGCCAACATCGCCGCAAACAATCCTGTCCATCGGTTTCTGGCCTATCATATCCTGCTTAACTTCTTCGATTGCCCTTTCCTGATCCAGGGTCGTCTCATAAATGAAAGCGTCAGCAAACTCTTTTTCGTAATGGCTATCCGGAGGGAAAGTATATCCCGGTAATTTCTGGCGGGCAGCAAATGTCTCCAGAAGCTCTCGGGCAATCCGCTGGACAGACTTCTTCACTTTAGCCGTTACCTGGCGCCAGGCAGTGCTATCCAGAGAATATAATTTTGGCTTGTAACCTTCAGTGCCAACATATTTCTGCACCAGATTAAAGTCTTCAATGGGCACGTATAATTTATCACCTTTAGCATACTCGATTGCTATATAATCTGTGAATCTGCCTTCTATCTCTATCTGCTTAAGCCCTAAATATTTTCCGATGCCATACCTTTCATGCACAATATAGTCATAGATATTGAGTTCAATCAAATCACTCAGTCTTCTCATGGGATACTTCAGTTTAGGGTAACGATGCTTTATCTTGTAGCGACCGAAGATCTCCTTTTCAGAAATCACCACGAGTTTCAAGGCGGGAAAAATAAACCCGGAATTGAGACTCCCTATCCTGAAGTGGGGAAATATTTCCTCTCCCTGTTCTCGCAACAGCTCTTCCAACCTTGATTTTTCTCCCTCATTATTACAGAAGACATAGGTTTCCCATCTCTCCTTTTGCCAATTTGCAACTTCCTGGCAGAAGAACCCAACTTTACCATAGAACGACGGTGGTGACTTCGTGGAAAAATTAATCGAGTTCCTTTGAGGCAGGATAGACAAATAAACCTCCACAAGCCGCCTGCGAGCAGATGATGGCAACTCCACATTATCCTTTAACACCACTCCCTCCCCTGGAAAATAATCGAAAATAGTGTGAGAACTTTTCTCATCCGATAATTTTGCCGGAATCACCTTAGCCTCCCCTACAGTGCTTATCGACCTCTGCGTCAGGGGGCCGAACCAGCGCATCTCCTCAATACGGTCCTCAAAGAATACTACCCTCAAGGGATGGTCGAAATTAGGAGACCACACATCTAAAATCTCACCTCGCAGGCGGAACTCTCCCACTCCTTCTACAATATCAACCCTTTCATAACCGGCATCAATTAGTTTTTCGGTTATCTTCTGATATTCAATCTTTCGGCTTTTGGAGAGAGTTAAGGTAAGGAGGGAAAATTGGGAAGGAGAAATAATTTTCTTCTTTATACTATCAAGAGTGGTTACCAGAAGGGGCTCCCTCTGATGCGAGAGATGATAAAGAGAGACAAGCGAATCTTCTCTATTCTCTTGAGAAAAAAGGTTGCTCTCCCCTCCAAAAGCTTTGAGGTCTTCCCTTAACCTTTCTAAGTTATCTTCTCTTTCCGTAATTACTAATAGGGCTTGAGAAACGCTCTCCTTTAGACCCAAAATAAAAAAAGCTTTGGAACCACCCCAAAGCCCCGAGATTCTTATCTTTCCTTCTTTATTAGCTATCTTTTCAGAAATTTCCTTTAAGCTTCGGTCCTTTTCCCAGAATTGAAGTAATTCATCCTTCATAAATCTATTCCTTAAAAAGAATAGTATCAAAAAAACTTTGGAAAATCAAGTAGGCAATTTACGTAATTCTCGAGTATAGTGAAGATCAGTAGAAGTTTGGCAGGAGATTAGAAAGGAGTTCTGGAAAGATATAAATAGCCCCTATTACATCCACCAGAATCTGTGTGCTTTAGCGGATGAAACAACCGGAAGTCGTTACTTCTTTGGTAGCTTTTCCTTAAGGATTTTATTAACCAGTTGGGGATTGGCTTTGCCCTGGGTCTTTCTCATTACCTGACCAACCAGATGTCCTATAGCCTTCTCTTTTCCTTTTCCATACTCTTCTACAGCATCCGGGTTTTCCTTTAACACCTCTTCAACTATCTTGCCAATCTCTTTCTCATCAGTAATCTGCACCAATTTCTTTTCTTCCACAATTAGTTGAGGATTCTTTCCAGTATTAAACATCTCCTCAAATACTGTTTTAGCAATCTTTCCCGAAATTGTTCCTTTCTCTATCAATTTCAAAAGTTCTGCCAACTGCCCGGGAGAGAGCGGGGATTCCTCTACCCCTTTATTCACTGCATTTAATCTTCCCAGAAGCTCTACCATTATCCAGTTGGTAACTGCCTTCGGGTTACTATACAGTTTAACTACCTGTTCAAAATAGTTAGCCAGTGGTTTCTCGGCGGTGAGTACCCCGGCATCGTATTTTGAAAGCGCATATTCTCTTATAAACCGTTCCCGGCGTTCATCGGGAAGTTCGGGAATGGTCTTTCTGACATTTTCTATCCATCCTTTCTCAACTATTAAAGGCACCAGGTCTGGTTCAGGAAAATAACGATAGTCATGAGCCTCTTCTTTGCTCCTCATAGGGTATGTCCTTTCCTTTTTCTCATCCCACAGTCT
>Ga0209978_10001251_pt1 | contig 10553 bp, 11 predicted proteins | sample BentaG_FD_182805 | JGI IMG/M metagenome (GOLD analysis project Ga0209978, IMG submission 182805) | Deep subsurface microbial communities from South Atlantic Ocean to uncover new lineages of life (NeLLi) - Benguela_00093 metaG (SPAdes)... | ecosystem: Environmental > Aquatic > Marine > Oceanic >...
CTTGCACCGGTACCGCAAGAGCAAGTCCTTAAAAGACAGGCTTGCGGTTATTTCAAAGAACAAAACAAATAAAAAGAAAGAAAAACAAAAGCTAAGCAAAAATAAACAACTATTATCAAAATATTATCGTCCTCATATCCTATTATTCAACACTCTCCTCGGGGGAGAGGATTAAGGTGAGGGGGGACGTAAACCCCTATTATCCCTTTTCTATCTTCTCCATTGCCTCATCCACACTTCCCACAGAAATTACACCCTCAATATCCCAGGTATTGATCCCCACCACCTTCTTGCCTGTGGCAAGAGCCAGTCCAATCTCAGATAGAGTCCCATACCTTCCGTCCACAGCAATCAAAACATCAGCAGTGCGAGTAATAATCGCATTTCGAGCATGACTCATGGCAGTAACAATAGGTATATCCACAAAACGATTAGCATCATTTTTATCTCTGCCCGGAAGAATACCTATTGTCAAACCTCCTCCGTCCTTCGCTCCCCGACAGGCTGCCTCCATCACTCCACTCAATCCTCCACATATAAGAATATGCTTTTTCTGGGCAATCTTCTTTCCCACCTCATAAGCCACTTTAGCCATTTCTCGACTACAATAATTCCCACCAATAACAGCCACAATCATTTCCCACTCTCCTAAAAACCGCTCTAGGGTCTCCGATGAAATCAGGGGAGTCTTTATCTCTGAGACCTTTTGCTCCCTCTGATATAATAGTAAAATACAACAACAAATTATCTTACTAAAATTAATCCAATACGTCAAACTGATATTTTGGGAAAATTGTTAAACTGGTGTGACTTACAACATTCCTGGAGGGATATTAAGATATGTTCATTTCCACTATGTCCCTAAAGGTTGGGGTCCCATCTGTTTTCTTCCTTTTGCTATGCCCAAGTAGAGAGCACTGTTGATAAGACCAATATGGCTGAAAGCCTGGGGGTAGTTTCCTAACTGTTCACCTGAAACAGGATTAATTTCCTCAGCAAACAATCCCAGAGGGCTTATGTATTTCAGTAAGCCGGTAAAAATCTCTTCTGCTTTTTCCACCTGACCCGAAAGGGCCAAGGCTTCCACCAACCAGAACGTACACAGAACAAAAGTTCCTTCTTTACCCGGAAGACCATCGTCTCCCTCATAACGGTGGACCAATCCATTGGTCATTAGCCGTTCCGTAGTCGCCTTAATAGTGCCGATGACGCGGGAATCATTAAATGGAAGAAATCCCATTATCGGGATTAATAGGCTTGTGGCATCTAATACTTCTGAGTCAAATGCCTGCACAAAACTGTTGAGTTTCCGACTGAAACCCCTTTCCAGAATGGCTTGCTGCATTTGATTACGCACATTTTTCCACCTCTCAACAGAACCATTAAATCCCTTCTTTTCTGCTATCTTGATACTCCGGTCCAGGGCAACCCAACACATTAGTTTGGAGTAAGTAAAGTGTTTCGGACGACCTCGCACTTCCCAGATACCAGAGTCTTCCGTATTCCATATTCCCGAAACATAATCCGAAATGTTCTTAACAAATTGCCAGTCAGCAAGGGAAATATCCTCCCCATAACGACTGGTTTCATAAAAGACGTTGATGAGTTCTCCGTAGATATCAAACTGTCTCTGTTTTGCTGCTGCGTTACCTATGCGCACAGGACGAGAGTTTCGATATCCAGATAGGTGTTTCAGTTCCTGTTCTTCCAGGTCCAATTCTCCATGCGGACCATACATAATATTAATCTCAGAGGCTGCAGTAGATTTACAAATGTTTCTGAGCCATCTGAAGTAATCCATTGCCTCTTGAACGTGTCCCAGATTAAAAAGCGCTTGCACGGTAAATGAGGCGTCTCTAATCCATGCGAATCGGTAGTCCCAGTTGCGCACGCCTCCTATCTCTTCAGGAAGGGAAGTCGTTGGCGCAGCAATAATGGCGCCTGAAGCAGGATGAGTTAACAGCTTCAACACAAGTCCGGAACGCACAATACGCTCATGCCAGGGTCCTCCGAAGACGCATTTGGAGCTTTCGCAACGGTGTACCCAGTTCAACCAGAACTGCTTCGTTTTCTCAAGGAGTCTTTCGCACTCCTTGGAGGAAATAGGTTCACTACTGCCGTAGCGAAGAACAAACCAGTGAGTCTCGCCTTGGCTTATATTGAATTTCCCCAAAACTTCATCATTAGAAATATTGAGTGAAAACGGAGACTGCAGGAACAATCTCTTATCCTGCCAACTAGCAATAATTCCCCCTTCAACTAGGTTCAAGGAAGGCACTGCGCGGGCGTAGTCGAAACGAGGCTTGAAAGAAAGCTCCAACTCTACTCTCCCGTCACTACAAGTAATTTTTCTCAAAATAGCCTGGTGTTTTTTAACAGTATTCCCTCCCGCAAGTTCAACAGGCATAAAATCAGTGATGTGTAAGACCCCCGAAGGTGTGTTTAATTTAGTTTCAATTATGTTTGTTCCCTCAACATAAAGTTGCTGCGATTCGAACTCTCCTTTAGGCTTTATCCAGAAATGGCCTCCATTATCAATATCCAAAATCGCAGCGAACACACTGGGTGATTCGATATGAGGAAAACAACACCAGTCCAGAGAGCCATCTTTAGCTACAAGAGCACAGGTCTCCAGGTTGCCGATAATGCCATAATCCTCAAGTTTTTTGTATTTTTCTGTCATTGCTTAAACTTGCCTCTCTGTCTGGATTTCCAAGGTATTTGTGACTTTCACTTGAACATATCTTTATATTTTAATAGGTAACAAATTGTTTTTGATTTTCCGAACTCGGTGTCTTTGTTTTTCTTAAAAAGTTCTTTCAAGTCATTAATTGTATCTACATCCTGCCATTTAGGTAAAATATGAATTTTGTGCTTTCCTTTTTTAAAAAAACTAAGGGTGTCTTCATATACCTTACTGGTACTCCATTTCATCCCATCAAACACTTTAGGCAAAAAAGACCCCTTATTAAAACCAACTAAATAATATCCACCATCCAAAGTAGGACCTATTACCGCATCGTGCGTTTTGAGAAATGAAAATGCCTCACTAATAAGGCTGGAAGGTAAATCTGGGATGTCACTTCCTATAAGAATAACCCTGCGAAAACCTACGGCAAAGGCTTGAAGGAAACTGTTTTTCATCCTCTGTCCTAAATCTTCTCCTTCTTGTGGAATATAAAAATAGCGCCTTCCCAGCCATTTCACAAATTTTTCCTTTGCCTTTTGTGGATAAAAACATATACAAAACTCTACTGGGAGTTTCTCTAATTTTGATAGTAAATCAAGTATAAAATTACGATACAATTCTACTGTAATGGTCTCATCCAGATAGGAAGAAAGCCGCGTCTTAACTTTTCCCTTTTCTGGATATTTTACATAAAAAAGTACACATCTATCCTTCGATAGATTAGGCATACTGATATTATCCTTTTCCTTTCCCATCACTCATTCTATTTACTGTTGCTCATTTAGTTTTCAATCATCATGGTAAAGGTATTATATGATTCACTGTGTCAATGCCCCTGTACAACTAGAGCCCGCACCTGCCGTGCAGCAATAACAATGTTCAGAAGTTACAATATCTTGTCCGCTTTGAATAGCCTCTTGTATATTGTCGATTTCCACTATCTTTCCAAATCTATCTCTTATAGGTAGTCCTGCCGCTTGATTGAAATCGCAATTGTACAAAATACCCTGCCAGTCCACACTTATAAGAGTTCGACACATAATATTCTGGGCAGCTTCGGGATTGAAATTATCCGTCAATAACTTTATATACAGTTTAAGTCGGCCATTCGCTTTAAGATAACTCCTGAATCGGCCAAGCGGTACATTCGTGAGCGTGAACAAGTTATTGAATATAATCCCATAGTTTTCAAAAAGCTGTTTTTTATAGTCCATTTCCAGTTGTTTCTGAGAGGCAGGTAAAAAATCGGCGCCTGGGTTGTATACAAGGTTCAGTTCCAGAGACTTGCCGTATCCTAACTCGTTCAGTTTCTTGAGGGCTTTTATACTCTTTTCAAAAACTCCGTTTCCTCTCTGCTTTCTGACATTTTCTTCCGTATAACAGGGCATAGAGGCTATTACTATAACTCCATGGTCCCTGTACCACTGGGGAATCGAATCCATACTCTTCTCCAAGAATACAGTTAGGTTGGTCCTGACCATAACACGAGAAACCAATCCATAAGTCTCTGAAATAAAAAATTTGAAATTGGGATTAAGTTCTGGGGACCCGCCCGTTATATCCAGAATAATTCTCTTATGGTCTCGAATAAAATTTATGATTTTTTTCATAACTTCTTTACGCATAATCTTATTACCTGTAGGTTTTGCATCTATATGACAATGCATGCAACATTGATTGCACATATTACCCAGGTTTACTTGTAAGGTCTCAAGTTTACTGAAACGCAATGATTCTGGATCTATATTTTCCATTGTTTTTTTAAAATCGTACACCATTTTTACCTCCCTTCAGTAAGCTTGTGGTAATGTAGATAGTAAGCAGATTATCCGGGGATAAGCCCACTTATCCTTTACCTTCTATAAAAGAATTTTGTTAATTTATCCGGAGAAACTCCCAAGAAATAAAGTATTCTTATCATTTGATTTATCAAAATTGTATAAAAAATTCCCTTCTCTTCCCATCTCCTGGGGGAAGTCTTTACATTATCCCTGATGATACAAATCTTTTTTCTTTCTCTTTTTATTTTACGCATTAGTTCTGCGTCTTCCATCACGGGAATATCACCGTAGCGCCCGATTCTATTGAAATAATCTTTTTTTATGAAAATAGTCTGGTCACCATAGGGAATCCTGGTTAGACGGGAAAGGAAAGAAGTAATGTGGGATATGAGCTTGAAAATTACTCTGTCAGAATCTATCCTCAAATAAAAGGCTCCACCTACATACCTACCTTCTTCCAAAACTCGCCTGATTTTCTGGAAAGCATCCTCAGGCAGTTTAGTATCAGCGTGAAGAAAAATAAGAATTTCTCCTTGAGCAATACTTGCTCCGGCATTCATCTGTTTAGCGCGACCTTTTTCTGAACTAATTGAGATTATTTTTTCATCATTAATTGCATTTATAGTATCTTTTGTAGGACTTCCATCAACAATTATAACCTCGGAATTTCGACTTCCTTCTAAAGCATGAAGATGTTCAATAAGAGAATTTATTTTATTAGTTTCATGGAGCACGGGTATTATGACAGAAAAATTATACCTGCCTGAATTATTTTTCATGAATTCATAAATCCTCTATGTTTAAAGGTCAACAATAACTTTTATATCAGTCTCCTTTTTTGTAAATGCTTCTTTGAAATTGGAAAAACTAACCCGCCGGGTTATTATCTTTTCCAACAATCCAGGCCATTTCTTGTTAATAATTTCTAAATCTATCAAACCTTGCTCAAAATGAGTTCTATTGGCATTAACCGAACCAAAAACGACCTTGTTTCCCAGGACCATATCCAGATTAATCCTGTCAGAATGGATACTAATTACCTTATCTCCACCAGATATGCCGGTTCTACACATAATGCCATTTATGCCCAGAAGTTCCAACGTATCAAATGCTAAAGGGCTAAAGCCGGTGGCTTCAATGATAATATCGAACCTTTCACCTTTGTTTTTAAGAGTTTCAACATCGGTATCGTCTACATTAAAATAATTTACTCCCAATCGGGAAAAAATATCCTCTCGTAGCTTATTCGCCTTGCCTTTTGCTAGACAGGAGACCCGAATACCCTTAATAGTTAGAATGAAAGTGCATAACAGTCCGATTGTCCCCGCACCCAGAACAAGTGCCTTCTCCGGCTCCCAGAAGAGCCTTTCCTGAATCCTATATGTCTCCTTTACGGCCTTTTCCACTATGCTCAAAGGCTCTGAAATTACCGCAATATCCTTTAGAGAATCAGGAACTTTTACCAAAAAGCGGGGCAGGGCTACATAATACTCGGACAAAAATCCATGCAGTCCCTTTATACCCCTCTCCCTGTAATTTCCTGTCAAACACATATCCATCTGGTCTTGAGCGCAATTAGAGCAGTTCTCAGGACAAGGCCTTCTTACTATGGCCACCACATAATCTCCTGGTTTCAATTCTTCTACTTTAGAACCTATTTCCTTAACCTGTCCAAAAGATTCATGGCCAATTACCAGAAAATCCTCACCTTCGGGAGCCTTACCATAGAGCCCTTGATTTATTTCATAATCCGTGCCATCTATACCGACAGATATGACCTTAACCAGCACCTCCTGCTCAGATGGAACTGGAGTAGGGATGTCCTGTAGACGGGAGGAGTCTTTAACTGATGGAGTAACAACAACTGCTTTCATTTTCTCCACCTCCTCATTCATAAAAACAGAGCTTTTATGAGCTTTTTCATCCACTCTTTAAACGCTCGTTTATATAATTCAGAAGAGGCAAATTTAAAAATTTCAGCCTCGGTCGGGTAGGAGAATATTAAATTTATAAAGGCAGTTGCCTTCAGTTTTCGTTTAATCGCTAACGTTGCCAAATGAATCATTTCACCGGCTTTTTCTCCCACCACCGTTGCTCCGATTAATTTGTTTCTTTTCCCTGTTATTAATTTTAGGAATCCAATTTCATCTTTTTCTGCTTTTGCCCTATCAACTTCCTCAAGATTTACCACCGCAGAATCCTTATATAGACCTAAAGATTTAGCCCATGGCTCCGTATAGCCAACATGAGCCACTTCTGGTTTTGTATAAGTTGTCCAGGTTACGGTAGAATAATTTATTTTACTGGGAATTCTAAATATTATGTTTCTTACAATTATGCCTGCTTGATAAGATGCCATATGAGTAAACAGATAAGGTCCTGTTACATCGCCACAAGCATAAATATTTCTTACATTCGTCTGTAATCGTTCATTTGTTACAACGTACCCTTTCTTGTCAGTTTTAATACCTGCATTTTCTAATCCCAAATCCTTGGTATTAGGTACTCTTCCCAGTGCAACCAGTATATAATCACCAGCAACCTCTTTCTTTTGTCCGTTTCTCTCAGTTATAACTATTATATCCTTCCTTTCTTTTTTAACTTCAATGATCTTGGAAGATAAAAATAGATTAATCCCTTCTGATTCGAGTTTCTTCTCCATAATTGGAGCAACTTCCGGGTCGTCCTTTACAAATATATGTGGGAGCATATCTACGATGGAAACTTCCGAGCCAAGATATCTAAACCCCTGTCCAAATTCTAAACCAACTGGCCCTCCCCCAAGAACTATTAAATTTTTCGGCAAGGTCGTTAAATCAAATACATTTTCATTTGTTAAATACGCCACATCCTTTAACCCCGGAATAGGTGGTACTAAAGGTTTAGAACCTGTGGCAATAATGATATTCTTACCAGTAATATTTCTTTCTCCTACTCTAACGGTATGCTTATCTATTAATGTGCCTTTTTGCAAAAACACATCAACACCGAGGCTCTCAAACCTTTCCTTAGAATCGTGAGGCTCAATAGCTTTTATTACAGATTTTACCCTTTTCATAACTTCTGAAAGATTCACATCTTTAATAGTTGCTTTCAAACCAAAACGGCTTGAATTTCGAATATCATCTGCTATATGCGCACTCTTGAGAAAAGTCTTACTGGGTACACAACCGGTATTTAAACAATCACCACCCATTTTATGAGCCTCAATTAATGCCACTTTTGCCCCCAATTGCGCTGCACCCGATGCTACCACCAGCCCACCACTGCCAGCTCCGATTACGATAACATGATAATCAAATTTCATTCTTTTTTCCTTTTCTATGCACTCGTCTCTTTTTCTTTCAACACTCTTCGTGCATGACGAACCAAGAATGTAATTAATATAATAACTGCGATAAAGATGCCCACTAAAACCCAGGGAATCTTTCCCTGAGCTATACCTTTTGTAATCGTGTCCGCTCCCACAACATACATCATCGTGCCCGGAATCATGCAAAGCCAGGACCAGAATACATATGTCTTAAAATGAACCTTCGTCAGTCCAAATCCATAGTTTAAAAGCGTATAAGGAAACAGAGGAACCAATCTTGTGATTGCTACAATAATTGCCCCATGTTTTTCAGTAAGATTATCAAGCCTACGGAACTTCTCTTTTTTACTTAGCCATCGCTCAACAGTCTCACGAGCAAAATACCTTGCCGCAAGAAATGCCAAGCCCGCTCCTAAGGTAGACGCTATGCTAACAATGATTACCCCCAGCACTGAACCGAACATCGAGCCTGCTGCTACAGTCATCGCAGAGCCGGGAACAGCAGCAACAGTTGCCACTGCATATATCAAAATAAAAACTCCCGGGCCCGAAAAACCTGTGCTTTTTATCCAGTCTCGTAATTGTCCCAATCTCTCCCCAAGAGCAAGAAAACGGGAAAGTAATATAAGCGCAATTATTACCAGTACAAACAAAATAGTTTTCCATCCAGACTTTGATTTACTATTTTCTCCCATAAAGTTATTGCTCCCTATTTTTATATTGAGTTTTTATCTTGTATCTTTATAAATAAGTTTTATAATCCTGGTAGGCACATTCAGGTAAAATAGTATCGTCATTATAGTGTACAGCATGTTTGTCTTAAAAACTCCCTGCTTCTGCCATCGCCGTGGAGAAACATATATTTTGTCATCCAAAACCTCCACCCTTCCAGCCTTTCTTAACATTTTTGAAAACAGAATATCTTCCAAAACAGGCACTTCGGGAAACCCACCCAGTCCAAAAAAGACATCTTTCCTGACAAAAATACCTTGATCGCCGGAAAATATCTTTGTAAGCTTAGCCCTCTTGTTTCCTTTATATTCAATCTTTCGATACATAGGCATCTCATTATCCAGCCTCTGAGTAAAACAACCTCCAACTGCTCCCTTTTTTACACTCTCACAAGCCTTGGGTATAGCACTACGTTCCAAAAAACAATCAGCATGCAAAAAAAGAAGGACATCTCCTCCTGTTTCTTTTGCTCCTGAATTCATCTGGAGTGCCCTTCCTTCCTTACTTCTTAAAACTCTACCTAATTGTGAAGCTATTTCTATTGTTTTATCAGAACTCCCCCCATCAACAAAGATTACTTCCCCATTTCTCTTAAGTTCATTGAAATGGCTAGAATTCTTTGTTAGAACTTCCTCTTCATTAAGCACAGGAACAATGATACTTATCTTGTATTTTCTTTCTTTCTCCATGAATACAATTGTCCCGGGAAGACCTTAAGCAAAATCAAATGCTCGCAGTCTTCAGTATACTTACGAGGTGCGTGACAGCTCAAGTCGTCATTCCAAATCTTTCTTCATTTTATCGAATTCTTCCTTCGAAATTTCACCCTTAGCATAACGTTTCTTTAAAATTTCCATGGGAGTCTCTCTATAAGGACTCTCAGGACCTTTCGATTTTGTAGCTTGTACAACAAGGTAAATCGCCACGCCAATCACAATCAGAAATATTATCCACATAAAGATTCCTCCAAATCCGTAATTCATCATATGACCCCCATAACCCATGTGTCCGCCATAATTACCATGAGCAAAAACTCTACTCGAGAAGGATAGAATCGTTGCCAAGAGCAAAAATAATTTTTTCATTGTCTCACCTCCTTCCATAACTAACCATCTTCCCTCCCTACTATGGCTTCTAACAGGTACAATCATCGTAGGGTTTACCACATCCTTCGCAGACTCCGTTCACTATCTTCTTCCCACACTTACACAGTGTGCAACCACAAGTCTTACACATATTGCTCACCCCCTTTCATAATAAGAAATAAACTGTCGAGTTTTTCTTCCAATAATTTTTTGAGAGCTTATTCCGTAAACTCAACCACTAATTTCTTCACATCCCACAGGTGTTCTATCTTATCCACGATTTCTTCCTTGATGGCGGAAGCAAATTGGTGATTGGCAGGCAGGTCAATCACCACCCGCACGGTTCCATCCTTTATCTCTATGTCCTTGACCAAATTTGTGCGCACCAGACTCAATCCGCTTACGGGGTTAATAACCTTCTTCAGACGTTTACGCACCACCTCCACCGTGGTGGGCTTCCGCTCCTTAACCAGGCCATGGCGCTCTTCGTAGTTTTGGATGGCCGAACGCAACCCTTCTACCGCCAGCACCGAGCAGTGGACCTTGATCGGCGGAAGCCCTCCCAGGGCTTCCGAAGCTTGCTTCCAGGTAACCTTCCTGGCCTCGTCAATGGTCTTACCTTTGGCCAGCTCGGTGATAATAGAACCGGTAGCAATGTTAGAAGCGCAACCGTAAGACTCAAATTTGACGTCGGCGATGCGCCTGGTCTTGGGGTCAACTTTTATGTAAACCGCCACCATATCGCCGCAAGCCGGGCTGCCCTCCACTGCCTTACCGTCGGGATTCTTAATCTTACCTACGTTGCGGGGATGGCGAAAGTGTTCCAGCACTTTTTCACTATATGGGAATTTCATTTCTAATCCTCCTACTGTTCTTTTTCTTTACCCAAAGGACTGATAATTCTTAGCTCCCGTACCACCTCGGCCACTGCCTCCACCACGGCGTCCACATCT
>Ga0209978_10001252_pt1 | contig 10550 bp, 9 predicted proteins | sample BentaG_FD_182805 | JGI IMG/M metagenome (GOLD analysis project Ga0209978, IMG submission 182805) | Deep subsurface microbial communities from South Atlantic Ocean to uncover new lineages of life (NeLLi) - Benguela_00093 metaG (SPAdes)... | ecosystem: Environmental > Aquatic > Marine > Oceanic >...
TAACGCTTAGCAGTAGCCCATCACGGAGTTCAATTTCATCTCCATAACTGCTTTGCTAGTTACTCTTCCTGTAGTTGAACCTCCCTTGGCACAGGCTTGTCTCACGAGCCCCACGCCGCGAAACGGGGCCTGCCGACCCTCCAAGATTCTTGACAAGACCATATACGACAGCTAAAGTGTCCATAAAAGTGACTTGGTGTTAAACTATAGACAGTCACTTTTATGGGGAAGCAAATGAGCAATCAAATCCGGATATCTGCAAAAAACCTCGGGGAGGTTGCATTACCTAACTTTTGCCCAAGGTGCTTCTGGGTCAAGCTTCAACTTAATAACAAACTTCCCTTCCAGATTTTTCCAGGCATCTTCAGCTCAATCGACTCCTACACAAAGCGCATAGTCCACAGCTGGTTCGATAAGCACGGGGGTCCTCCACCGTGGCTAGGAGGCTTAGGAAACATCGTAGGATATATTGAACCGCCCCACTTCTCAAAGTACAACATTTTAGACCAGGAGACCGATATTCTGCTGACTGGCAGCCCAGATGCTGTATTTATCCGATCTGATAATTCGCACATTATTGTGGACTATAAGACGGCAAAATATACAGGAACCCAAGATAAGCTCTTTCCCATGTACGAGGCCCAACTCAATGCCTATGCCCTGATAGGCAAACAATGCGGACTGGAACCAATATCAGATCTGGCACTGATCTACATGGAACCTGTGACAGACGAAGACGCGGCGGCAAGTGATGAAAATCACCATGACGATGGATTTGGCATGGGTTTCACGGCAAATATTCATAAGGTCACGCTTGACTTGAATATCATGCCACCCTTGCTCGTGAAAACAAGGGGCATCTATGATCTGGAGAGCCCTCCAGCTGGGCGTGAAGAATGCAGTAACTGCCAACTTCTTGAGGGTTTGCTTGAAGTTGCCAAGCATTGAGCCGCCTGCACACAGGCTCGCCCAGGGGCACCACGCCGCGAAACGGGGTTTAAAATGAACGAATCAAGTCCAATACAATTACCAAAATTGAGAAGCGAGACTCCAGCGCAGCTATTATCGCCAAGCATTGAGCTTTTGTTGAAACGCACTGGCCTGACTATTTCCCCAGAAACCGTTATTGAATTGATAAATACCCTGGAAAAAGATCTCCTGATGGGGTATAGGAAACTTGTGAAAATAGACCAGAATATTGGGGGGGTCGGACTCCACAATGTAAACAGGCGCGAGGGAGAACTATTAACCGGTACCTATCGCATAGAGTTTAGGCCACTATTCAGACCAATCCAGTACATCTACGCCTGGATAACCGGTGGTGACTTGATTTGGGACGCACGACGCATCGTCCAAGACTCATGCTTGCACATTGAGAAAGCAGTCAAGTTCCGCTTCGCCATCCCCGTATCCGAAAGGGCTTCTCTGGGGGTCTTGCTTGGATGGCAATCAATCAAACAAGAATTAGCCCCCCCATTTTTGGATTTGCTACATTTGCTAAACCGGACTGTCTACAGAACGTCCAAACATACTGTTGAGGCGCTCAGAATTGATGTTCACCGTTTTACACCTGCTGACGCATTGGCTGTCTATTTAACATGTCGCTGGGCCGGTGTAGTATTGCTTGAACCAACAGGGTTATTTAATGATTGGAAGAGGCCCGATTAGGGTCATCCAAGAACCCCACGCCGCGAAACGGGGCTTGCCAGACTCCCCCTGAGTAGTAAACGCCTTACAGGTCTGACATTGCGCTTTTTCCATTTCGGCGGAGTGCCACGTTAAGAATCCAGGCTTTCACCGTTTCGCCAATCGGATTCGCACCAACGACCTCCGGGTCGTGGGACCGACCAGAACACATTCCTTAGATGGCACTTAACAAAATGACGTTTTGTGCAATAAGGTTTCCTGCCACCCTCCCACCCTTGTCTCATATGCTCAAAGGATCTATATCCTAGTCCCAAGCTTGTGGACAGTTAAAGTAGCGGGAGGTAAGGTAAGGATGAGAGCTGAAGACATTGCCTGAATAGGGCAGGCAGCAAGGTTATTGAACGCGAGCTGGTCAGACTGGAATCTCTTGAGGAAGTGTTGGTTCTCTAAAAGGATTGACTATTATAGGAAAGGGAAGGTAGGATATCGTCAGAGAAATCTAGCCAGTTACGAGACGCAGCCAAGGACGTCTTAACGGTTAGAATTAGTAAATTGAACTAACCAACGTAGGAGAAGTTGCATGATTGAACTTGGGGACATCACCAGTGCCCAGCGAATTATGGCGGGTCGAGTCCACAGAACGCCTTTGATGTCCTCCATGACCCTAGGAAGACGAACTAACGTACACCTTCATTTCAAACCAGAGGTCTTTCAGAAAACGGGCTCATTCAAGCCTAGAGGGACTATTAATAAACTACATAATTTAACAGAGGAAAAAAGAAAAAGGGGAGTTATCACTATATCATCTGGAAACCATGCACAGGGCTTCGCGTATGCAGCTTGTTTATTTGGTATCTCGGCTACGGTGGTTATGCCTCACACAACTCCTGCTAACAAGGTTAGTGCCGCAAGGGGCTATGGTGCGGAAGTGATTCTTACCAAGGGTGATCTCCTTACAACCTGCCTGGAGATTCAAAAGGAACGCAACTTAACCATGGTTCATCCCTTTGATGACCCTCATATCGTAGCTGGTCATGGGACGATAGGGCTGGAAATCTTGGACGACCTGCCGAAGGTTGACGTTGTTTTTGTTCCTGTCGGCGGTGGTGGCTTGATTTCAGGAGTCGCCACAGCTATCAAGTTAAAGAAGCCAGCGGTTAAGATTGTGGGTGTAGAGCCTATCGGTGCCTCGGCTATGTGGCAAAGCCTCCAGCGGAAGGCAGTGGTTCATTTAAATACAATGGACACTATTGCAGAGGCCTTAGCTGCCCCATTTGTTGGAGAGCTCAATTTGGCTTTGGTCCAAAAGTACGTTGACGAAGTCGTTCTAGTTTCAGATGACGAAATGATAGAAGCTCTGTGCTTGCTCTTGGAATGGTGTAAGATCTTGACAGAACCTGGAGGAGCAGCGGGATTTGCGGCTCTGCTTTTCAACAAAGCTAGCATTCCCAGTGGTTCTGAGGTCGTTTGCTTGCTGAGTGGGGGAAACATTGACCGAAACCGCTTGGTGCAGTTCCTTTCTGCTAAGGGAAACTGAGGTACTAGGTACTGAGGAGCGCAATCCAAGGGGGAAAAGAAGAACAAATGCTTAGAAAAATAGCAGTGCTAGGTGGGGGTAGTGGTGCTCATGCCATGGCAGCTGACTTAACGCTAAAAGGGCTTGAGGTAAATATGTGTGAAGCGCCTGAATTTGAGGAAAGCTTCAGCACAACCCTTGAGCGGCAGGAGATATGCCTGATTGATGCCTGGGGTGCGGAGAGGATTGTGAAGCTGGGCATGGTCACAATGGATTTTGAGCAAGCAATAAAGGGTGTTGATTATATTATGATGGCTATCCCAGCCACTGGGCACAAGCACTTTTTTACCTCCGTAATGCCTTGGCTGAAGGATGGTCAGACCATAGTCGTGTGGCCAGGAAACTACTCTGCGCTGTTATTCGCCAATATGCTGAGAGAAAGGGGGATGAAAAGAGACATTACCCTGGTGGAGGGACACACCCTTCCCTGGGGGTGTAGACTAGAAGCCCCGGGCAGAATAAGGATATTCGTTGACGCTTGGAAGCTACTACTAGCTGCATTTCCAGCAAAAAATACAGGCAGGGTTATAGCTGACTTAAAGGATATCTACCCGGTGGTTCCCGGCGAGAATGTTCTGGCTACTTCGCTAAACAATCTAAATCCGATTGTGCACCCCGTTGGGGCAATTCTAAATGCAGGCTGGATTGACACTCTAGGCAAGGACTTTTACTTTTATAAGCATGGTACAACTGTCTCCGTGGCCAGGGCGATAAAAGCGGTTTATGAAGAGGTGGCCAGAGTAGGGCAAGCTATTGGTATAAAACTGCTTGAGTATCCTGAGGAATCATTCTGGTCAAAGAGTGCAATCATGTCGGTCTACTTTAAGGCTCCCTTTGATAAAGAGGGCACTGTTGCCAATATTGCCGGACCTTCATCAATGAAAAGCAGGTATGTAACTGAGGATGTCCCCTTTGGGCTAGTGCCTACAGCACAGTTGTCACACAAATTCAATGTTGACATCCCGATTATTGATGCTACAATCAAGCTGGCTTCGATGATAAACCAGACAGATTATTATAAGGAGGGAAGGTTGCTTGAAGAGCTAGGGATAGCAGACCTGAGCAAAGAGGAACTGGCTGAAATTCTACAAGAAGGATCCTGAGAAGACGCTAGAATCTAATAGTGAAGGGGGTGATAGCTGGTAGGTATTTAGATGAAATCTTGGCAGAACAAAATCTCGAAGGAGGTTTTTAAGTGAAGAAGAAAGGCTTATTAGTATTGCTAGGCACTCTATGCGTAGCCTTAGTATTAATAGCGCTACCTTTCATGGCAGGTTGCGCTCCTAAGGAAAAGGTGATTCGGATTGGCGAATGTGTGATAATTGAGCACCCCGACCTGTTCTCTGACCAAAGAGGATTTCATGAAGTGGTGGACAGCTGGGCGGCAGCTGAGGGAGTGAAGGTGGAGTATACCTTCCAGTGTGCTGAGGGTGACATGTCTCTAGCCAAGACAATTGCCGACCGGTTTGTCTCGGAAAAGGTGGATTTAATTCATGCTATCACTACCCCAAACGCTCAAGCCTGTGTGGCTGCGGCTGAAGGAACAGGAATTCCTGTGGTTTTCAGCACTTGCACTGCTCCGGCTGCAGCTGGGATTGTGTCTACCTGGGATGCGCCTCGCCCTGATTCCAATGTAACTGGCGTCAGTGATATGGCTGCCATGAAGCCTCAGATGGAGATGATTAAAGAGATTTGCCCTGATGCTAAGGTGCTTGGGGTCATTTACAACCCTGGCGAACCGAACTCTGTCGTGCAGGTAGGGCAGATAAAGGACCTTATAGCGGATGTTGGCATTGAGAAGCTGGTAGAGGTCCCTTGTTCGACAACAGCTGAGGTGGCAACCGCAGCCGCTTCCCTCATTGGCAGGTGCGATGTAATTTACATTCCCACCGACAATACTGCTGTCTCTGGGCTTGAGGCTATAATTGCCGTCGCTGAAGAGAACAAGATACCCTTCTTTGGCTCTACCGGAGATATGGTTGACAGGGGTTGCATTGGCGGTTTTGGTGCCGACTACTACTGGATAGGCACGGAGGCAGGACGCTATGCTATTCGAGTACTAGAGGGTGAATCTCCTGGTGATATTCCAGTTGTAATGTGCGCTCCAGAAGCTTGCAAGCTGGTAGTCAATCCTGGGGCAGCGGAGAGAATGGGCATATCCATCCCTCAATCGGTTATAGATAAGGCCGACCGAGTAGCAGAATAGCCAGGATATTTGTAGCGCTTCAAGTGGGCGGGTAGTAATATTCTGCCCCCCCCACTTGAGGTTGACACTATTAGATTGTCTTCAGAGATACAGAAATGTTGTCTCCCATGATACAGGGCATCCTAACCACTTCAATTTCTGAAGGGTTGGTATACGCCTTTGTTGCTATTGGCGTATTCTTAACCCTGCGTGTGCTTGCCTTCCCCGACCTTACTGTAGATGGGAGCTTTGTTGTCGGAGGCTCTATTGTAGCTATTATGATTGCTGGGGGCTATAATCCTTTCCTGGCAACTATAGCCGCCTTTGTGGGTGGATTAGCTTGTGGTTCGACAACCGGACTGCTCAATACCAAATTGAGGCTACCGGCTTTATTGGCTGGCATCCTTATGATGGTCGGCCTCTATTCGGTAAACCTGCTGATTATGGGAAGACCGAATATCCCACTGCTGCGCGAGATAACAATCTTTGATAGTGTTGCCATGTGGTTTGGAACTGTGAGAAGCACCATATTGGTCGCTGTCGTCTTTGCGGTGGTAGTCTTCATCGTTTTCATGATATTGAATTGGTTTCTGCGCACTGAGATTGGTCTGGCATTGAGGGCAACCGGTGATAATGAGCAGATGGTGCGTAGTCTAGGCGTAGATACTGACAAGAATATATTGCTCGGTTGTGCTATTTCTAACGGTCTCGTTGCCCTATCTGGTGCACTGGTAGCCCAAAACCAGCAATTTTGCGATGTCAATATGGGGATAGGGATGATTGTAATGGGCTTGGCGGCAGTAATAATTGGTGAGGTACTAATCCACCCCCGGGGTGTCACTTCAATGCTGCTGGCGGCACTTACTGGCACTTTCCTCTATCGCTTGTTCATAACTATTGCCTTTAGGCTTGGCTTAGCCCCCGGAAATCTGAAATTGATCACGGCTCTACTGGTGATTATAGCCCTGGCAATCCCGTTCATACGGAAAAAGATACGCCACGAGTGGATGCCACCGGCGACAAGGTGGTAAGAGGAGATGTGGAATGAGTGAAAATAAGAGTTTACTGCAGCTTAGTGGAATAACCAAGATATTCTCTAGAGGGACTGTAGATGAAGTTACTGCCCTAGATAATGTTAACCTCCTTGTCAACGCTGAGGACTATATTACTATTATTGGCAGCAATGGTGCTGGAAAAACTACTTTGCTTAATGTTATTGCCGGCGTTTTCCCTCCGGAAAGGGGTGGCAAGGTTATCATTAATGGTAATGACATTACGGGCTTGAGTGAATATAAGCATGCTCAGTATGTCGGCAGGGTATACCAAGACCCCTACATAGGCACAGCAGCCAAGATGACCATAGAGGAGAACCTAGCAATGGCGGTATTGCGTGGGCAACCAAGGGGGCTAAAAGCTGCCAGTAACAAACAGCGCAGGGAGCTATTCCGTCAGGCTTTAGCTCCTCTGGGGTTAGGGTTAGAAGATAGGCTAAATGCGCTGGTGGGAACGCTTTCCAGTGGACAAAGGCAAGCGGTAGCTCTAGTGATGGTGACAATAAGTAAGCCGGCGCTGCTACTGCTTGATGAGCATACCGCTAATTTAGACCCTAAGACAGCCCAAACAGTGCTTGGGCTAACTGAGATGATTGTACAGCGGGAAAAGATGACCACTGTAATGGTTACTCACAATATGGAGCTGGCACTACGCTACGGCAACAGGCTCATTATGATGCATGAGGGTAGAATTGTAGTTGACTTGAATCAGGAGCAACGGACTGGGCTCACTATCAATGACCTAGTAACCGCCTTTGAACAAGCCAGCGGTAGAAGATTTATTGAAGATAACATATTGCTTAAACGTTGAGCGGGAAGCTAGGAAAAACTCTTACCATTAGTGGCTTGGTAACCACCTTCGGCCAGGGTAGAAAGGAAATTCGAAGTGTCCATCTCTGAGAAAGTTTGGAAAGGTATGTCAGAGGGTTCGTGGATCAGGAGGATGTTTGAGGAGGGAGCTATCCTTAAACAGCGCTATGGTGAGGAGAACGTCTTTGATCTTTCCCTGGGCAATCCGGTGATGGATCCTCCCATTGAGTTTTACAGGGAGCTGAAGAGGCTGGCTGGGCATCCCCTACCCGGAATGCATAGATATATGGAAAATGCGGGTTATGCTGAGACAAGGGCAGCTGTGGCCGAACAGCTCTCGCTGGAGACCGGTATCAAGTTCGCTATGAATGATATTGTCATGACCTGCGGGGCTGCGGGTGCATTAAACGTGGTACTGAAGACAATACTCAACCAAGGGGATGAAGTCATTATATTCGCTCCTTACTTTATGGAGTATATCAACTATGTTGACAACCATGGTGGGGTGACTAGGGTTATGCCTACAGACGGGCAGTTTATACCCAAGCTTGATGTTCTCGAAGCTACCATTGGAGCTAGAACTAGAGCGGTAATCATAAATTCCCCCAACAACCCTACTGGCGTTGTCTATAGTGAGGATCTCCTACATCGGCTGGGAGAGATTCTTCACAAAAAGGAGGCCCAATACGGGACACAGATTTTCCTCATCGGCGACGAGGCCTACCGTAAGATTATCTACGATGGATTGAATTACTCCTCAGTCTTGTACCATCACCCTCAAAGTATCATCGTTACTTCTCACTCCAAGGATTTGTCGTTGCCCGGTGAACGTATTGGCTATATTGCCGTACACCCTGCCTATAGTCAGCGAGAGGAGCTGGTGGATGGCCTTATCTTCTGCAACCGAACGCTGGGATACGTGAATGCCTCAGCTTTGATGCAACGCATAGTGCGCCACCTCCAGCAAGTGACCGTCTCTGTCGCTGAGTATCAGAGAAAGAGGGATTTTTTATATGACCATCTTATCGAGATGGGCTATTCAGTAACAAGGCCTCAAGGGGCTTTCTACATGTTTCCCAAATCTCCACTGAAAGATGACGTGGCTTTCGTGAGGTATCTACAACAGTTGAAGGTACTGGCTGTGCCTGGTTGTGGCTTCGGGTCACCGGGATATTTTCGGATATCGTACTGTGTTTATGACAGAATACTCGAAGGTTCCGTAGCTGGTTTCCGAAAGGCTGCCCAAAAATTCAACCTATGCTAGTTCCTCTTGGAAGAATCGTTTTACCCCCCTTTCTCAAGAGCTCCGCTTACCTTTTTGCTATAGAGATTGGCTACCCTTCCGACCACCCTCCCCAGCACGGGTATTCTGACCCACTTGGCCTGGAAGGTGTAATACCTAATACAAAATGACGAATCGTTCAATAGACTGATAATTCTTGACAAAGAAAGCTTAGCTAAAAGTATCCAGTGATGAGTTGTGCCGATGTTGTTGAGGACACATACTCATAGCTAGATATATCTGCCCACCGACTTTGCAATTTGTCTAAGCTCTTCCATCAACTTGGCGAAGCGTGACGGTGTGAGGGACTGGAGACCATCCACCAAAGCTTCTACCGGGTTGGGGTGAACTTCAATGAGAAGCCCATCGGCACCAGCAGCTATGGCCGCCTTGGCCATTGCTGGCACGAGTGAGTAGTGGCCGGCGGCGTGGCTAGGGTCAACAATCACAGGCAGGTGGCTGACTCTCTTAATTACCGGAATGGAACAAATATCCAGAGAAAAGCGAGCGCTGTCCTCAAACGTTCTTATTCCCCTCTCACACAGAATAACTTGGCTATTTCCCTCTGCCAGCAGGTAATCAGCCGCTGTAAGCCACTCGGTAACCGTGCATGAAAACCCGCGCTTCAGGACAACCGGACACTTGTTCCTGCCAACCGTAGTTAGCAGGGCGAAATTTTGCATATTCCGGGAACCGACTTGCAGAATATCGGCATACTTGGATACCATGCTGACATCGCGAGGGTCGACCACTTCCGTGATCACAGGTATATTGAACCGCTCTCTAGCCCGTGCCAGCAATTCCAGCCCGGCTTTCTCCAGACCCTGAAAGCTGAATGGAGAAGTACGTGGTTTAAAGGCGCCACCACGCAAGACATTCGCCCCGGCCTCTTTTACTGCACTGGTCGCCTCCATAAGCTGCTCTTCATTCTCGACAGCACAAGGCCCTGCCATGACTATAATACGCTTACCCCCAATCTCAATCCCATCAATGGAAACCAGGGTGTTTTCTGCCTTGAATTCCCGAGAGGCGAGCTTATAGGGCTTCATGATCCGGACTACGCTCTCCACCCCGGGGAGTACAGCAAAGATGTCTGTAGACAATTGCCCTGTATTGCTCCCCAGTACAGCGACCACTGTTTTGTCAGTACCTAAGTTTAACTGGACCCTCAGTCCCAGCGACTCCACCCTCTGCACAACGCCATCTATCTCCTCTGGAGTAGCACCCGTTCTCATTTCGACTATCATATGTCTTACATTACCTCCTTCATATGCCGTGATTTCTCATTTCAATTCACCACAAGGTGATTCGCGTTCCTGATTTCTCTAAGTAAGGATAATACACGTGTGGCATCTCGCCGTCAAACTACCTCGATTGCACAAAATAGCGTATTGTTAACTCAATTTTGACAACATAACTTCCCGCTCAATGGTCGTAACTGTCTTCTGCACGCCCAAGGGTTCATTTCATATTACACCATCACACAATCTGGCTTTTTGTTGGATAGAGGTGAAGCTTTAATCACCACCAAGCAGCGGAGTTCGATGAGGAACCAAGAAGGGTCGTCTCAGAAATCGTTGAGTGTGCGCTGCTGAATTTGCCTGAGGTAGGACGTATCATTATGCTTGATAAGCTTGAAACGCCCACCCTCATATTCGAAAACGGTGATTCCTCCCAGATCCTGCTTGATATCCCAAAAATGAGAATTGTCCAGACCCAGCATGGAACATATTAAAACCTTGTTTACCACCCGATGAGATACTAGCACCACCATGCCACCATGCTTTAATGCCACTCTATCCACTACATTCTTAGCTCTTTCTCTTACGTCGCCCAAACTCTCCCCCTCAGGCATTTTGACTAGGTGAGGCTCTTTTAGCCATCGCTCGTAAAGTCCTCTATACTTGCTCCTCACCTCCTGATGCGTCAGGCCTTCCCACGCTCCGTAGTTGAAATCTGTCAGACCAGGGGCAACGTTGACATCTCTCCCCTGGCCTC
>Ga0209978_10001253_pt1 | contig 10549 bp, 9 predicted proteins | sample BentaG_FD_182805 | JGI IMG/M metagenome (GOLD analysis project Ga0209978, IMG submission 182805) | Deep subsurface microbial communities from South Atlantic Ocean to uncover new lineages of life (NeLLi) - Benguela_00093 metaG (SPAdes)... | ecosystem: Environmental > Aquatic > Marine > Oceanic >...
CCTCAATAAACGAGGGGGGCTCTCCCCCCAAGTTTATTATGTAGCATTTTAATGATTTCTTGAATTGCTTTGCCAAGCTTGTATGATTCAACATTGTTTATCTCAGACATAATACTAACAGCATCAAAACCGTCCATATACCGTGATGCATCTATCTTAATATATCTTAAAACATCATGTTTTTCCTCAAGGTTTTTTATGGCATTATCAATAGTACTTAATGCAAAGCTTTCAGGGATTCTTCTACCTATTTTCCTGACGAATGTCTGCAATACACGTTTAATAACTTCAGAATTTTTAAAGTTAGCCATTTTTATATCTTCAAAGCCTTATCAATTCTTTTCTTTAGATCTGTGAGTTTAAAAGGTTTCTCAATATAGTCCTGAGCCGATATCTTTCCAAACTCCTTGCTGTAATCATCTGTTTTTGCTGTCAGAAAGAAAATAGGAATCTTTTTCCATTCAGGGTCTTCTTTCAATTTTGCAAGTACATCCCATCCACTCATCTCAGGCATCATAATATCTAACAATATGAGATCGGGAATCTGGTTATTTTCTAATAGTTCAAGGCATTGCATACCACTATCAGCACCTATAACTTCATACTTATCACCAAAACTTTCTAAAGCTTGTTTAATAGTGTATATTTGATCTGGTTCATCATCCACCGTCATAATCTTCTTCATGCCAATTTCACCTCTTTTATCATATATGTCAACTATTTAATCAGTTTTTCTGTTGATATTTATCTTCCTCAACCTGCTGAACCATAATTCCGTATCAAAGAGCAAGTTTTATAATTTTCACTACTGTAAAGTAAAGTGACATCGCCAACATTTTATAAGGAGAATGAATGTTGACTTTACACTCGATACCTGAAGGGATTTCGCTATTAATTTACCTATATGCCCTTTGAATTCCGAATGTTGGTGATCTTAGTTGACATTACAACTACAAAAAACATTAGATATGTCCACCACTGAAATGTTCTTATCTTGACAGTCTCCCCTTTTCCCACCACACAAAACCAATTACCTGAAAAAAGGTTGAGGGTGTTTGTTTTTCATGGGAAGAAACTAATTTATGAAACCTGTAGTATCGTGAGAGTGGAAGAATTATGGTTAATTTAGAAACAAAAACCTACAACCACAATTTATAAACAACAATAATTGTGGAGATAAATAGTATTACTGGTAAAAACCAAATGGATGGATCAACACCAAGGACATAAGCAACCGACATGATAAAAAAGATTACTACAAAGATTGTTATAATGTCTCTATACTTCATTTTTGATCTCTCATCTTTAGTTAGTATTTATTCTTGCACTTATAAAATATTCCATTTTAGTAACTTTTTGTAAAGTAAATAGACATCGCTAACATTTTTGTTAAATACTTTGACATATATATACCACTCTGTTGAGGAGGAAAGAAAGCGATGGAGAAAACGAAGAGTGAGGCGAGAGTAGGCAAAAGGAGGCACGCCTACAATGTTTAAAGATATATTTGGCGATAGCCCACAAACAAAGATATTAGATTTTTTAGCAGACCAACAATCTATCGAGTCATGGAGAATCTACTAAAGATGAATTAGTTATCAAAACACAAGAAATCGGTAATTCCCCGGTACCTCATCAATTGAGTGTTGGTTTATAAAGGGCTAATGTATTTCTCTTGTGTGGATAGGATGTAAAAATGCAAAAAAAAAGTGTTATTTTGGAAGATAAAAACGGAGAAGATGAGATTCCATGTTGTCCGCATTGCGGCTTCAAAGATGTAATAAGGTTTGTTTTTCAGAAAAATAAAACGCAGCGATATCAGTGTAACATCTGTAATACGACATTCAATAAACGGTATGGAACATTGTTTTACAGGAGGCATCTTTCTGATAGTGAAATTCTCAGAGTTGTCTATCTATTTTTGACAGGTTATCCACTCAGCAACATGTCACCGGTATTTGATGTTACTGAGAACACTTTACGAGATCTTTTAAAGGATGTGTCACTGGGTTTAGTCAAAACAACAACTCTTAAATATTAACAAGCTTATTCTATTTATACCCAAATTGGTGGGAGGCATTGATTATGACTGAAGAAAATAAAGAGGATTTAGAGATTAAAGAACCTAAAGTAAGTTTTATGGATAGATTGGAGCAAGCATCAACTGAAATTGATTCAATAAAAAGTTCCTTCTCCAAAGGCACGGAAGATCTCGCGAGAATCCAAAGTATGTTGACTCTCGAAGGGGTAGATAAATTTAGTACTATGATACAAGATTTCGAAGACCGTTTTTCAGAATCAGAACGGAAAAGAGAGGAGGCAGCAGAAGGAGCTCGGAGACATAGTGAAGAACTTGAGAAAGAAAAAGAACGGCTTGTAAAACTCTGGGATGCATATAAAAGCCAGGAAGAAGAGTTGGCAAATCAGGAGAAAAAAGCAGTGGAGCTAGAAGGTAAACTGAGCGAAGTGGAAGAGTTGAAAAGACAGTTTGAAGAGGATGCTAATGCTAGAATTGCGACATTAACTCAGAAATTAGAAGAAAAAGAACAAGACGCACAACAGATAGAAGAATTAAGACAAAGAATAACGGAATTTGATGGAATGCGAGATCAACTTGAGGGAACAGTTCGATCCTTAAATGGAGAAATATCTTCAAAAGATGAGATAATAGACTCACTTGAAACTCAAGTTGAAGAGTTAAAAAAATTAGAAGAAATAGCAGAGTTTAAAACAAAATTTGAAGAGGTATCTGCTGAGTTTGAAAAAGAAAAAGAACGGCTTACAAAACTCTTCAGACTCTATGAGGAGACTGAGGCTGAAAATAGAAAACTCAAAGAGGAAGTAAAAGAGTGGCAGAACTGGTTTGACTCCAACGAGGAGGTCTTTACCAAATTATTCAGTTCTATGGATCAGTTAAGAAAAAACATACAGAGCGAGCCAGTACATGTAGAAACTGAACCGGTAAACCCTGAAATGCCTGCTGAACCACAACAGCCTAAAAAGAAACAAAAGAGAGGAAGACTGCGATTAAGAAGATAAACCGCTCTCTTCTTTTTATTCTATTTTTATTTTACTCACACCATTTTCTTCTTCATAGACTATCATTGAGTTCTCCATGAAGTTTTTAATTTCTTCGATATGGGTGATGAGAAATATCTGTCTAAATTTTGAAGAAAAACTGTTTAATGCTCGTATAATGTTTTGTTTTCTAATGTTGTCTTGAGATCCAAAGATTTCATCAAGTACTATGAAGTTAAACATGCTCCCTGCTCTTTGTGTGATTACTTCAGATATCGCAAGACGTATGCAGAGGTTTGCAAGATCTTCTTCTCCTCCTGAAAATCGTTCGATAGTGTAAGGAGATCCATTGTCATAGATAATGAGATTGTAGTTTTCATCAAGCTCTATTTCTGAGTATTTTCCATCAGTAAGCCCTTCAAAAAGCTCTGATGCATAAAAGGAGAGTGTGGGTCGTATCTGAGAGATAACATGGATTCGAAAGGAGGTCATAATATCATTGAGCATTTTTAGATGCTGCATCTCTTTTTTCTTTTCCTTCATTTTCTTCATAATTTTTTGTTGTTCTTCGATGTTTTGTTGTAGATTTTTTATTTGTTGAAGAACAAGGTTTTTCTCTCCCTCCATTCGCTCTTGGTTTATTTTTAATTTTTCCAACTTGTTTCGTATTTCACTTAAGGAGGTGAGTGATGATTGATACTTCTTATATGACTCTTCAACTGTGTTTTTTACTGCTGCATATTTTTTTTCATCAAAATCTATACCATTAATCGCTGCGAGATCTTTTGTTTTGTTTTCCAAGTATTTTTCTTCTTTTGATATTTCTTCTGATAAGTCATGGAGTGTCGTATTTATTTTTTCTTTTTCAATGAGTTGATGCTGCAGATAGGTATTTTTTTTCTGCAGGGCTTGTTTTTGCCGAGACAGTCGTTCATATTCTTCCTCTACTTTCTCTCCTTCCTTTTCAAGTGTTGTCATTTCCTTGTTTTTTTCAGCCACCTCTTTACTGTAGACTTCTAACAGTTTATGATATTGTTTTTCTAAAACTCGTTCACAGGTGGGACACTTGGCGTTTGGTCCCATTTTTTCTATCTCTGTTTTTTTAAGTGTTATTTCCTTAATATCTTTTTTAATATGATTACGTAGTATTTTCTTCTCTTCTATTTTTTTCAATATCTTTTCAAGAGCATCATTATTGCCGTTCTGAATTGTTTCAAGGTTTTTTAGCTCTTTATCTAGTTTTTCAAACTTTTTTAGTTTGACTTTTTGTTTTTCAATGTTTCCATGTCTTTCTTTAATTTTTTGTTTTAGATTTTTCGTTTCTTCTTCTAATCTTTTTTTCTCATCAAACAGTATCTTTTTTTCATCAAGCTCTTCTTTCCGTTTACATATTTTTTCATATACGGTTTTGTTTGTATCACAGTCTTTTTTTATCAAGTCACATTCTTTTTCAACAAGTAAAATATTTTTCTTATTCTCCTTGATATTTTTAGCTATTTCCTCTTTGTTTCCTTCAAGAGTTTTTATCTCTTCTTCGAATTTGAGGATTCTATTTTTTCCTGTTTCATCGACAAGATCCAACTCAAGTTTTTCAATGAGATCTTTTTTGCTTTTTGCATCTGAACGTATCTCAGCGATTATTTCATCCAGTGCATTTATCCCCAGCATTCTTAAGATAAGTGGTCTTCTCTCGCTGGGATTCATTGTAGAAAGGGTGTTGAGTTCTTTTTGTTTAGCAAAAATAGAGGTGTAAAACGATTTAAAATCCATCCCTAGTTTTTTTTGGATGAATTTACTTACCACTTCAGCGCCATTTGCCGCAAGTGTTCCATTCACGGTTACAGATGCAGAGGCAGTAAGATTTTTTCCAGTCATCTCCCGTACTACTCTATAGTTGTCGTCTCCGAAGATAAATTCGAGTTCAATTCTACAGGGATCTGAATGCTCTGTGCCTTCTCGTTTTATCTGATCTGCTGATGTTCTCGCAGCAACAGAACCATACAGCGTCCAAGCAAGAGCTTCAAAGATGGTAGATTTCCCTGCTCCATTCAATCCAACAACGCCGGTCACTCCGTCAGGAAACTCGATATATGAATCCTGGAATTTTCTAAAATTTTTCAGCTTCAATGATTTCAGTATCATCTACCCTCATCTTTTGATTCAATTTTTTGAATATATTCTAGACCTAGTTTTAACAAAACCTCTTTTTCTGTAATATCTCGATTTCTTAGAAAGTTTTCAAATTCACTTGCAATAGATTCGATCTTGTAATTTTCACTAACTCGTAATTCACCTTCTTTTATAACGTCTGATTTTATCTCAAAATGAACTGCCCCACTGCATAGTTTACGTATTTGATTAAAATCAATGCCTCTATAGATATGAGACGGGATGTTTTCTAATGTTATGCGAAATATTTTATTGTGCGGCTCAATTTTTTGTATGATTTCTCGTATATTTCGTGTTATTTCTTCGATATTTAGATTTGAACAGTTAATAGGAGCAGCATCAATCATAGGACGGGTATCAATTTCTATGAACTTGTATCTTGTTTTCGAACCAGGTTCTATTTCTATACATCCTTTTTTTCCTTCTACCTCTGCAAAGGTAAGCCGCTCAGGTGATCCTGAATAAAACGCGTTTTCTACTATTTCTGTATAGTTATGATAATGCCCAAGAGCGATATAGTCAAAATCCTTACTGAGAGCCTTTGTAGGGATAAAAAGTTCATTAAACTCATTCATCTTAAACTCTTTAATTCCAGTTACTGCTCCATGTGCCATAAACACATTAAAATCTACGGAACTATCTGGTTTCACTTTTTTTAAATTATCAAGGAATCCTTCCTTTGTTTGACAATGAGGAACTGCATGAATTAGTATTTTTTTACTTCCAATTTCAAAAGGAATCGTCTCGTATTTATTGTTGTAGATGGGATAAACATGGTCAAGGTGTTCAAATATTTTAAAGATGTTTCCTGTTTCTCTTAGCTTTGGCGTTTCATGATTCCCTGAAATAACGATAAATGGTATCTTTTTTTTTGAAAGACGTATGATTTGTTCCAAGGCAACCGTAATTGCTCTGTTTGTCGGTCGAACTGAATCAAATAAATCGCCAGCATGCAGAATTAGATCTGGTTTTGATTTTACGGCATAATCAATGCATTGTTTGAACGAATTGTAGATATCGATTTCACGCTTATTCATTCCATCTTCAGTTAGCTTTCTATAAGCAGAAAAGCCAAGATGGGTATCAGCCATATGTAAAATCTTCATGGTATCCTTCTTTTTCGCCTGCGTTTTAAAGAGGCAACATCACAAACAAGCGTTACAACATCTAGTGTTGGTGCAAGAGGTGGGGCATATGCTGTTTCTAACTTCTTAAAATCTTCAACATTTACCCCACTTAGGATAGCACATGCAAATGTGTTTATCCGTTGTGCTACGTTATATCCAACGGCTTGAGCAGAAAGAATCTCCCCTGTTTTTTCATGAACACCTACCTTCATTGAGATAGGCTTTCCACCAGGGAAATACCCAGGTAGGGATGAGCCTTTGAACTTACCATAAATAACTGGTATGTTTTGACAGGCATCTTTTACAGGGCCAACCGCTGCAATTTCTATTCCAAAAAACTCTGACGTACGTGTAAACAGAAATCCTTTTTGAAGATTGTACGTACCACCTGCTGCATTGATGCCTGCGGCAATACCTTGTCGTACGACAATACTTCCCAACCCAACAGTGAGAGGTTCATTTGTGACAAAATCCCTGTATTCTGTACAATCACCTACAGCATATACGTTTTTTACCGATGTTTCAGATCTTTCATCGACAACAATTCCACCCGTTTTCCCAATTTTGCATCCCATGCTTTCTGCAAGCATTGTTTCTGGTTTTGTCCCAGCTGCAATCACTAATACATCAGTTTTTAGTTGTTTTTCTTCGTTTGTCTCTTTATCCTGAATTACAATACCTTTAATTTTTCCTTCTTTTTCTTCTGCCTTTATAACAAGATGATTTGTATAAACATTGATCTTCTCGCTCATCTCTTTAAGAATCGGCTCACACATATCACCATCAAGAGTACTAGCAAGTATATTGGGGAGTGCCTCTACAACAGTAACATCCATACCTTTTTTATGAAGAGCATCTGCCATCTCAAGACCAATTAATCCTGCTCCCACAATTGTTGCCTTTCCACCTTTTTTTATACACGAAGAAATCTGTTTACCGTCGTCAATAGTTCTAAGGACATAAACACCATCAAGTAGCGTTCCATTTTTCTGAATGTTTTGTATCGGCGGAATAGAGGGTTTTGCACCAGTTGCAATAATCAAACTATCATATTCTCTTTTTATTTGCTCGTTGCCTTTTTTTGCTGTAACTATTTGATTTTCCATATTAATTTCCTCAACGGTTGTCTCTAGAAAAAGATCGATGCATTCTTTTTTAAACCAATCCTGTGAAAACTCAATTAAACTATCAAATTCTGGTATTTCACCAGAGATTACATACGGGAGTCCGCATTTTGAATACTGTGTATAATTTCCTTGTTCGAAAATGGTTATTGTAGTTTTTCTCTCTGTTTTTCTTGCAAATTGGGCAGCAGTTCCACCGCCAGCGCCACATCCAATGATAACTATTTTTTTATTATCTGTCACTGAAAACCCCATCTGACTAACGTGGATGTTTTTTTAAACATTTTTGAATGGATGCACTGAGTGTTTCCAATTAAAAATCGTATGAACCGCACTTTTAAATAGCACCAACAGTATTTCTCTTGTGGGATGCACCATGAAAAGATGGTCTATTAGGAAGAAATCGGTAAATGATGAAATTATAGCAAATGAACCTAGACCAGTAAAAAATAGATCGATTAAACATATTTTCAAAATGAATTTTCTTCCAATTACGTTTCTTCTTTATGCTATCATCATAGTTGCAGTTGTTATTTTGTTTATGAGTGCGTGAGTGCGGCCTCAAATGAAAGTGATAATCAGGGGAACACAGATGTTAGCGATGATTTGCTTAAATTTGTTGGAACATGGCAATATGAGTTAGAAAGTGATCTTCTGAAATATACTTTCTTCTCTGATGGGACTTATTTACATGAATCGACAAATGGAACATATGAGATAACTGGTGGAAAATTAGTCCTACACGGACAAGCAACACTTTCTTATGATTACTCATTTTATAATAATGATAACACCCTTAACATAACCCTTGTTGGTACTGATGTAACTACGGTTCTCACAAGAGAATAAGAGACCTTTAGTTCACATCGTTCTACTGTATGGGATTTGCAGCATAGATATCTAAACTTTATTAAGTTGAAAAATGAAGCTCATTCATTAAACTTCTTTTTTACTAGAATAACAAAAACAGTGATACATAGAATCACAATCAAAAATATGTTGAAATCAGTCCAAATTTCTTCATTCTGGCTTGTTTCAATATCTCCAGTATTTATCGGTGTCTCTTTTCCATTCAATAACATGTTGCTGTATGTGAATGATGTTTGAAGGTGGTCAAAACCAGACCTATACAGGCCTCTTTGCAGAAAATTTTTTCCAGTTTTGAATTTTTCTTCAATCATCGAAGTGTTTTTTCCAATAGATCCAGCTGCGTCCATTCTTGACTCGCAGATACTGAATACAATCTCAATAATTTTATCAACAACAGCTGATGATTCAGAGCTGTTGTTAAGAGCATATACCGTGTTTTCCATCATTTCTAGAGAGTAGGAATAATTGTTTTGCCACATGTTCTTTATCAAACTGACTTCTTCTGATCCTTGCGTTTCACTCCAAATCTGTTGTGTAAGCATTGCTTGTTTTTGCATACCCATATCAACGACGGTAAGAAAATATGATACATCAAGATTTTTTTGAATCAAATCCTCTGCTATTTCTTCCATTTCTTCTGTCTCATATAAAAACACATCCTCTACAACACTCAAGGAAGATAGTAGATATTGATTCCCGTATGATTCTAATAACTCCAGTGATAATTCAGCGGCTTCACCTGTTTTATACGGTTCATAAATATCGGTATTACAGATATGAACCGGGACATAAATTGAAGAACATGCATGATTTGCAGAAAACCAACCACCACTCAACACATCATAATTTTCCTCTGGAATCTTATATATCATTGCTGATTCATAGAGATAAACTTCTTCACACATTGGTCTTAAACCTTCGAGATCTTCACCAGTCAGGCGAGACCAATTCATCATATCTTTAACTCCAATGTTTCCATATCGAGGTTGCATGTACTCAAGCATTTTTTCTTCCCATGCTTTAAACACATAACAAACTGAAATCTTTGCTTTGTTTCCATCTATGTCTAATAGTCTTACACTATAGTCTCCAACTGTTTCTCTTTCTCCAAGTTTTATCTTGACTTTAGTCCCCATAATCCTAATTATTTTATCGAATTTTAAAAACGGAACCTGCCGTGCAACAACCCACTCTTCACCTATATCAACGATTTTCACACCATAAATAGAGTTTAATCGTACAACTCTTCCACGTCTTACGTATTGTTCTTTTTCCGTATCAAAAGATGATGCAATAGGAAGTTTCTTATGCCGTTGGGTTTTCCACAATTCCTTTGGATAATTGGACATTGCTAAAAGATCATCAACTTTTTTAATTGTATAGTGAAATGCGTCTGCTTCTACAAGAAATGCTTTTTTTGGACCGACGATGAAAAGATTTTCAGAAACTCCTGATGCATGCATGTTGTCAACGAGATCTTTTGTCAGCAGATCAACTGCTTCATCCTCATTATCTGCTTTTTCACAGGCATATCGCATCCAGTCGAAATCATCCCAAGCATTTCTCGTAGGGTTCTTCCAATTTGAATTTGTATCTGCATCACCAAATGCCAACCCTACATTATTAAAAGACATCCCCGGTTTGACAATATTTGGAATGATATCTTCCTTTGTCGCGACACCGATGAACTTATGCTGTACAGTAAATTGTAATGTTTTTCCAGTCCATGGATGATGATAGGTATATTCATATCCTTCGGGTACGATGCAAAGAACTTGAGGCCCTGGTCTGCTTGGATCTCTCACCTTCAAAAGGAGATTATAATCTCCCTCTGTTGCGTCGCCGACTGCTACTATATCTTTACAACCTTTTACATTGATTGATAATAAAACATTTGATACAAGGAAAAGTGTAAAGATAATACTAACTATATTTCTATATTTTATCATAAAGCAATATCTAATATATGAAAGATTATATAAAAGTACTTATCTCAAATTAGAAATGGATGTTTCAAATCACTATTTTGATTCCTTTTTAGTTTTTTTTGCGGTAGTTTTTTTCTTTGTTGTTGTTTTAACCTTTTTCTTAGTTGTAGCTTTTTTCTTAGAAGCCGGTTTTTTTACCTTCTTTTCTTCTTTTGTTTTCACTTCTTTTTCTTCTTTGATATCTTCTTTTTTTACTTTAGTTTTTGCTTTGATTTCCTCTTTTTTCGTTTTGGATTCTTTATCTTCTGTTAAC
>Ga0209978_10001255_pt1 | contig 10544 bp, 8 predicted proteins | sample BentaG_FD_182805 | JGI IMG/M metagenome (GOLD analysis project Ga0209978, IMG submission 182805) | Deep subsurface microbial communities from South Atlantic Ocean to uncover new lineages of life (NeLLi) - Benguela_00093 metaG (SPAdes)... | ecosystem: Environmental > Aquatic > Marine > Oceanic >...
TACAGCTCAACAACCTAATGTCAACATTATTCGAGTGACTCTCCAAGCACTAGCAGCAATTCTTGGCGGAACTCAGTCACTCCACACATGCGGTGCGGACGAGGCTTTGGCAATCCCCACAGAAGATTCAGTAAGACTATCTTTACGAACGCAGCAGGTTTTAGCTTACGAATCTGGAGTTTCTGATGTTGCAGATCCATTAGGTGGGTCATATTATATAGAGTACTTAACTTCAAAATTAGAAGAAAAAGCTTTAGAATACATTGAAAGAATAGATAAGATGGGAGGTATATCTAACGCTATAGAAAAGGGATATATTCAGAGCGAAATTCAAAATAATGCATATAAGGATCAAAAACAAATAGAAAAAGGAATTCATCAAGTAGTGGGAGTTAATACTTTTTGTACAGATGAAGAATGCAAAATAGATACATTTAAGCACGATGTTGACGAAGAACGTAAAATTATTGATTCTCTCAATCAATTAAAAAAAAATCGAAACGAGGATATGGTAAAAGAAAAATTAGCTGAATTAAAAGAAGTAGCTAAAACTTCTAAGAACATTATGCCAATCATGGTTGAAGTAGTTAAAACTTACGCCACTATAGAAGAAATTTGCGATGTTTTAAGAGATGTTTTTGGAGAATATCGAAGCCCTCAAGTAATTTAAGAATGTTATACAATTTAACTTGTATTTTTATTTAATTTTTCATTAAAATTCGAAATTCTAGGTAATAATGGTAGAAATTCCTGTGGATCTCCAAAAATGGTTATTTTATTATCTATAACATTAGTAAGAAAATCATTAATTGTTTTCGGACGAGTATGATGCTGCGTAATTAAAATTAATGGTTTATTATGTTTGTGTCCCAAAGTTAAGCTCTCCAAAACAATCTTAAAGAATGCCTCAGTATCTTTTATCCTAGGTGGTAATGTAAGATAAAATCCAGGTAAATCAATCACAAGTCCATCAATAATTTTATCTGATAATATAAGATCAATAACTTCTTTAACAATAGTAATAGCAAAAAATTGAGCTGCAAAATCAAGTGGGTTATTGGGGCTTGTTCCAGCCATAAAAAACTTCTTTGAAATCTCATCTTGTATATTTTGGGAAAATGGGGGAACTTGCAATCCTGACTTTTCAATTAAATCGGCTAAAACTACACCATAACCTCCAGATATACTTACTACTGCTAAATTGTGTAGTTCAAAACTACCGTAACAATCAATTAAACGAGTTGCATGAAGTAATTCTTCCAAAGAATCAACTTCGATGAGGTTGTATTGACGAAAGAAATTTGTCCAGATTTTGTTATCCCCCGATATTGATGCTGTATGAGTTTTTGCTGCAACGGCTCCTATTTCACTCTGACCCCCTTTAAGAACTATTATAGGCTTGGTGTTATTCTTAAGAATTGCCTTAAGTGTATCTATTCGACCTTTTTTAATTCCTTCGAGATAACACATGATAATTTCTGTTTCTGGATCGTTTATTAAAAATGAGAGAAGGTCAACAAAATCTAAATCAGCGCCATTTCCAAAGGAAAAAACTTTTGAGAAATTAATACCTAAATTAAGAGAAGAATAAATAGCAATGTTGCATATTCCTCCAGATTGAGCAATAAATCCAACATTTCCTGCAACTGGTGGAAATCCTGGGCGCCAGGCGACCCCTAACTTAGGATAGAATAATCCTAATCCATTCGGTCCTAAAATTCTTACTTTATTTTGAGCTCTTCTTAATAATTCTTTTTCTAACTCAACCCCTTTTGCTGTTCCGGCATCGGAAAACTCTGAAGTAAAAACCGTAACCAATTTTACTCCTTTTTCTACGCATTCATCCATTACTCCCAACACTTTTTTTGCTGGAATTGCGATAAAAGCGAAATCTATTGCTTCCGGTATGTCGAGGATTGAAGAATAAATTTTATCTTTGGGGAAGTTATCTATCTCCTCTGCGCTAGGATGTACTGCATATAAGTTGCCTTTAAACATATATTGGTGGTTTCTTAAAAAGTAATAGTCCCTCTTTTTTGATGCTCCAATAACAGCGATTGATCTGATATTATTAATAAAAGATATATCCTTTACAACGATGTCAGTATTCTCTACCTTCTCCATTGTTAAATTAAAATTAAAGATGAGATTAATAGTTTTTATCTTTAATTTTTCAAAGAAGATATATAATTAATATTAAAAGGTTGATTATTCAATGATAGTTTTAAATTTTTCTATGAATTAAGGAGTGGTAATGGTTTGGAACGATTCAAAGAACAATTTAAGTATGATCCACTGGATTCTCTTATTTCGACTAAAAATGAAGCGGTAGCATATTTCACTAAACGAGATCTTTTGGAAGAAGTAGTCGAACCGATTAAAATGCTTTGGATTTTACCACCAGCCATCAAAATTATTAATAAACAACAGGGAGATGGGTATTGGAGGTATTCCGCTTGGAAATCTAAGTTAAACGAACCAGAAAATTATAATCTGCTTGAAACATTCAGGCAATTAGGATTTCTCGTAGAAAAATACGGTTTTACTAAAGATCATGGTGCCATTAAAAAAGCTGCTGAGTATATTTTTTCTTGTCAATCAGATGAGGGAGATATTAGAGGCTTTTATGGTACTCAATATAGCCCTAATTATACAGCAGCAATAACTGAATTATTAATTAAAGCAGGATATGGTAATAATCAACACGTTAAAAGAATTCTTGATTGGTTATTATCAATGCGGCAAGAAGATGGGGGATGGGCCATTGCTATGAGAACAAATAACGCTAAATACCTCGATGTTGTTAAAAATCCTATTGCGGTTGAACCTAATAGGAAAAAACCTTTTTCTCATATGGTGACTGGGATAGTCCTTCGAGCATTCGCTGTACATTCTAAATACAGAAATACGAAACCTGTAGAAAAAGCGGGGGAACTTTTAACTTCACGGTTCTTTAAACCTGATAAATACGCCGACCGTAGAAGTGTGGAATATTGGACAAAAGTATCGTTCCCATTTTGGTGGACTGATATTGTTTCTTCGCTTGATTCTCTCTCTTATCTTGGTTTCACTACTTCTCATCCGCAAATAAAATTAGCACTTGAGACATTGAGAGATAAACAATCAGAAAGCGGAATGTGGGACTTGAAATTACTAAAAGGAAAAGATCAAAATCTCTCTTTATGGATCAATCTGGCAATCTGCCGAATATTTAAGCGATTCTGCTCATGATCATTCTAAGCTATTTATCTACTTTTTCAGCCATATAGGGCTTTAAGGCTTTAATCGCTATCGCATAAAGAGGTATTACTGATAATTCGATAAATATTGAAATTACAAAAGGAGCAAATGGACCTATACTTTGGAAGGTAAGTCCTCCGATTATAGGTCCCAAAACCGCACCGACTAAGCTCAACCATTGTGCCGCTCCAAAAACCTTTCCACGATGAATTTTTGATATACGACTAAGTATATTCTGCAAAACTAAATTACCCCCCCACGCAAAAGTCGAGTCTAAGAGTAAAAGGATTGCAAACATATATCCTGATGTCGAGTTAATTATTAACAATGTTACGAACGCACCTAAGCCGCTCACAAAAAATATCCCTAGTATAGGATTAATTTTATCAGCAATCTTACCTAATTTAGGTGCTAATAATAATGAAATAATTTGACTTGGAAAATAGATCAGCATAACAAGCGTGGAATCTACGATTCTTAATTCAATGTTTAAATAACCTTGAAAGAAAGGAAATGCTAACGATTGATTAAAGTTGCTGGCCATAAAAGCAATGACTAATACACTAAAACCAATAAAAAATCCAATTGGTAGATTATTTCTGGACTTCAAAGGAGCCTCAGATATGACAGGTTCCTTGGAAACAATGCTCGGTTCTACTGATGATGGAAATAAATTAAAAATGTGCTTTTCAAATGTTAATCTCTCATCTACTTTGAAATGAAATATAAAACCTCCCAATATGTTAGATAGAGCAAATAAAAGCAGTGGGGAGTAGACCAAAAAGAAATTCTCAGGTACAAAAATATTAGACAAGCTAAAAATCGTAATACTAATAACCGATCCAGCGAGATTTCCTTTTCCTATCATTCCTGCGCGTTTTCCAAAAGCAAACGAACGGTTGGTTTTATTTGATTTCTCGGAAATTAATGTATCTAACGGTGTCCAAAAAAAACCAACAAAAAATCCTAAGACAAACATACCAACCGTAAATACCAAAAAAGAGGAAATAAGAATTCCTATATACATTAGAATATAGCAAGCAGCACGCCCAAAACTTCCAATAAGGATTAAAAGTTTCTTTGAAACGCGATCAGTCAAATAACCTACAATAGGAGCACTAAGTAAACCCCCAATCATTTGTATTGAAAAAGCAAGGCCTAATTCCGCTGGTGAAGCTTCTAATAACTGATTTATGACATGAGGGATTAAAAATGAAAAGAAAAAAAATCCCATACTATTCCAAAAGATAATTCTTATCATTGGTATAAAATCTGGGGTCATTTTCACGTTATTTTCTTCCTCTTGCCCATTAACCTTAGAACTATCTAATTTTAGCTCATTGGGGGTGTTAATCGGATCAGACCGATTTTTATCTTCAGAATTTTTTGCCAGTTAAAAAAACACCTTTGCCGCTATTATGTTTGAAAAAGAGCTATATCCTAAATACTTCATCATTTAGGCACAAAGAATATACTTATCAATTAATGGAATAAACTTTATTTTGGAGAAATACTAGTCTTATTACAATTTGATATTTTGAAAAAATAAAAATGTGAAAATTCAAATGTTAACTCCAGAACACATAAAAGGAATATTGAAAGATTATACTATTAATTTAAGATTCCATGCACGCGGAGGACAAGGAGGTGTAACCGCTTCAAATCTCTGTGTGGAAGCCTTCTACGGATACGGTGTCTGTCAGCCAAAGTTTGGTGCGGAACGGATGGGAAGCCCAACTGAAAGCTATGTTAGACTTTCTGCGAACGCTGATCTAGTAAGATCAAACGAACAGGTATATGGACCTCATTTTGTTTCTGTTTTAGACCCCTCTTTATTAACAGAAGTAGATGTTACCGCAGGTATCCCGAGAGGAGGTTGGTTAATTGTCAATACAGAGTTGGATCAATTAACGATTCAAGACGCAGTTAAGCGTAAGGATATAAATATTGCGACAATAGACGCAACTCGGATTGCTCTTGAAGTTTTAGGAAGAAATATTACGAACACCATTATATTGGGAGCCTTAATTCGTATATCTCATCTTTTTACGCTTGAAGAATTATCTGACGCAATAATGAAGCGATTTAAAGGAGAAGTAGCCGGAAAAAATATTCAGGCTATTAAACAGGCAATCGAAGAAACTTGCATTTATGACATGGGGATCGAGCCAGATTTCACTGTGGATAGTAAAGTACCATGGCAACAAGTATATCTAGGGTTGCCAGGATATAAGGATTTAGATAAAGCCGGTGTTTGGTATTGCGATGAAGATATTATCCCTGTTGGAAGCGATCAAGTAAACACAGGGTCGTGGGGTGAATGGGAAATAATATGGGACGAAGAAACATGCACTAATTGTGCGCAGTGCTGGTTTATATGTCCTGATTTTGCCACTCTTAGAAAATTAGGTGATGATGGCAAATATCACATGTCTGGAATAGATATTCTACACTGTAAAGCATGTCAAAATTGCCTTAACATTTGTCCCGTTCAAGCCATAAGCAAACGAGCAAAACAAGGTCCTGCTGCATGTGCAGTGCCAGAAGAGGAGGGAGGTAATTAAAATGTCAGTAGAACCAATGAAAATTTTCTTTAAGGAGATAAAAGAACCAATTGAAACTGCGATGATCGGAAATTACGCTGTAGCGGGAGGCGTCACTCAGACGGATCCCGATGTTGTATGCGCGTTCCCGATTACACCTCAAACACAATCAGTTGAAGGATTATCAGATGTTGTTCATCAAGGAAGACTGAAAGCTGCATTCGTTAATGTCGAATCCGAATTAGCAGCTATGAGTTATTCAACTGCTGCGTGTGCTGCGGGTGCAAGAACTTTTACAGCAACAGCATCTCAAGGGTACCTATTAATGTCAGAAGCTTTACCTATGCCTGTAGGCTGGCGTCTCCCATTAACGATGATGATCTCCGCTCGGGCTTTCAACTCTCCAAATATATCTATCTGGAATAGCTGGGAATATGTAATTACCGATTATGGGTGGAACTGTATTGTTTCAGAAAATGTTCAAGAGACATATGACGCTTCTATTTTATCTGTCATGATATCTGATAATTCGTTATTTCCAACTATGTTTGTTCACGATGGTTTCATAATTTCTCATTCCGTTCAGAAATTATGGTTAAGTCCCGATGAGGTCGTGCGTAATTTAACGCCAAAAAAGCCTCGTCATACAATCACTCCTGAACGTCCAGGCGTATGGGGTGGACTCGTCACGCCAGGCTTTTTTATGGAGGGAAGAATGGGTCTTGATGAAGCCAAAAAATCCGTGTTAAGTATAATGAAAAATTCTTTTGATGAATTCGGAAAAGCAACCGGTCGACATTATAATTTAATTGAGACATATAACTTAGATAACTCCTCAAAAACTGCGTTTATTACAATGGGTTCGATGTGTGGAAACATCATTAGTTGGATGACTAACAACAAAGATATTGGATTAATCAAAATCAGAGCGTACAGACCTTTCCCTTACGAAGAGTTACAAAAAATCGTTCAAGAGCACAATATTGAAAAATTAATCATTTTAGAGAAATCGGATGCACTTAATAATCTTCTACCGCCATTTTCAACCTCGATAGCAACAGCTTTATATCCACTTAATACTATTTTTAGAAGTTATATCGTAGGTTTAGGTGGAAGAGATGTTACAAGAGACGAATTTGATATAACTAAAAAGAAGATGGAGTCAGTGAACGATATGAAAGGGCAACTTTACACATATCTAGGTGTGAGAGAAAGCAAAGATATAATACATGAGGTGGATCGATAAAATGTCAAAACCAGAAAGAAATGTAATTCCGTTTGAAGATATTCTCGCAAGAGAGGGAAAATGTAACGTATTATTCCTTAACTACGATAACGAAGCTTTTATGAACACAGGTATTCAGGAATCGGGAGCAACTCCACCTTACGCTTCAACAACAACTGGTCCGGGGGGTGAAAAAATACCTGGAAAAATTGGTGTTAAGCAAGATCTGGTCACTCCTTTTGCTTTCTTTGGTACAAAATCTCTATTCTTAGCCACTACTAATCCTGCCTACCCCGCAGACTTTATGGGAAAAGTAGCTGATGCATTAAAGTCAAATGGTTCTGCTTTCATTCAATCCTATTCAGATTGCATGCGAGGATGGCGCCATGATGCTGGTGATGCAGCAAGTATTCCAAAACTAGCTACTGATTGCGGTTATTGGCCTCTTTATACGATAAGAGTTAAAGATGGAATACCCACATTTTCTTATTATCGCGGATTAGATGTTGACAAAGAAAAGTTTGTAGAATATCTAAAATCAATGGGCAAATTCAAGCACCTATTTAAGCCAAGATTTATGGAAAAAGAAATTGATGAGATAATCTATTTTACAGAACAACGAAATCTCAAACTAAAAGGACTTATTGCACAATTCGGAGCTGAAAAACCCGTAGACTTTTACAAAGTTAATCGAAGAACATTAAAACCTCAAGCTCATCTACACCCTGGGCACGGATTATGTCCTGGTTGCGGTGCTGGAATGGTATTAAATCAAATGGCAACTGTAGCCACAGCTATAGCTGGAAACAATATAATATACGTTAATAATACCAGTTGTGCAGAGGTTTCTACTTCCAAAGATTTTGTTGGCTCGTGGAGAGTTCCATGGGTTCACCACTTATTTGAATCCGGTGCGACTGTTGCAGATGGGATAAGCACCACCTATAAAATCTTAAAAGCCAAGGGATTATACAATGGTGAAGTACCATATGTTATCCACATCGGTGGAGACGGGTCAACCTACGACATAGGGTTTCAGTTCCTTAAAGCAGCCCTCATCCGAACAAGCTCTTTCGTTGAAATGAATGAATATTTAGCTAATCAGAAATAAATTTATTTTATTTTTTTTTTTTTGGAAATTATTAATACAATTTTTTATATATAGAACATTTAATAGCGTAATATCATGTTTAAAATGAGTTTACAAGAGTGTTTGGCAAGGCGTAAAGATTGCTCGGGTGAAGGGAGCGCCTTAGAATTAACTGTTATTAAAGAAATATGTAACTCTACACTTCAAGCAGCACCTTCAAATTCCTTATTTGTTGTATTACCTGATGGGGACGATTACACTGGAGGGACATATAAATATAATAGCGATGGTTTGGTTCAATTATCTGATAAAGAAAAAACAAAATTCACTATGGAACTTTATCCCGAATTGTTTTGGAAGGAATCTATTGAATTCGATGACTTAATTCGGGTAGGGATTACATGGCAATATCTCTCGTTAAAAGTGGGTAGCATAGGGCTTGGCGTATCACAACGGGCAAGAGCGCCTAAAAAATCGAATAAACTCGTTAACAATTTAACGAATCAAAATCTTGCGTTTTTATATTCGGTAGCAGTTCGAGAGAGAGATAGGGCATCATTAGTAGAAGATACTGCAGAACCTCTTCAAAAAAATGTAGAGGAGGGTACGATTTTACTCGACACTCCCGCTTGCTACAAGGACCGCGCAATTTATGAGAATAAATATAAAGGTGTTCCACTAGATGATGCTATTTTTAATCGGATTGATGAAAAGATTCCAAACCATACAAATCTACACCAAATCTCTCAACTGCTATGGGCTTGTCAAGGAGAAAATGATCACGCGACTCATGGAAACCGTGATGCTTTAGAGAAAAATGGTTACGGTCGTGTCCATGCATCGGGATGTGCTGGATATGCAGTTTATCCAATAGTTTATGTAAAGGATCTTACCGATGTCCCAAATGGGTCATACCATTATTATCCAGTTGGGTATTCTGCGTTAAATAGATGGATTAAGGTTAATGATACCATAACATACGACCATTTTATACAAAAATTTAGCTCTGAGACTCCTAATACTGAGATTGAAGAGGAATTTGATACTAATTTCTCTAATTATGCAATATTATTATGTATTGATCGAAAAAAACCTTGCGCGGGATTAATGCACAGAGTTATGAATCTTAAGTATTGGGCCGAAGTTGAGGCAGGAATGGCGCTCGCAGGGCTACAATTACAGGCAAATGCTCTAGGTTTGAAATGGCAAAAGAAAATATTATCAAATCCAGATGATCCAAAATATAGAACATTTTTCAATCTCGATTCTGCTGAACAGATGGTAAATATTACTGCAAAGAATTTAGTAAATCGTGCAAACAATGAGCGGGTATCCCTTGTAGGAAATTTAGTACCGATTGCATTATTTCATTTGCTAGAGGGATAAATTTGGATCTCGTACTTATCGGTACATTATTATTTTTAGTTAATTCGGTTTTATCTATATCAATAGCTTTTATTATCATTAATAGGCTTTACGTATCAAAAAAATTCACTAAAGAAAAGGACTTTCACTTTTATAACGACTTATTTTCTTGGGAAATCTTCTTTTTTATCATAGCTATTGAAAACTTTATAATAATTTTCTCAGTCTTTTTAACAGTAGATATTGGTACTTACGACCTGCTACTTAGAATCCGGATTTTACTATTGTTCTTTCCTTTTTGGAACAAAATCATACATCTAGAAAAAGTCATGAATAAGATTACTTATGAAAGGCATTATCTTGCGGGAATAATCCCTTTTTTCATAATACTCCTATTAAGTTTCACAGCTCTGCCAAATATAATATTATTGTGTACTTCCATCATCACTTCATTCATTCCTTATTTAATTTTACTTATATTTTTAAAAAATAGAGATACGCCAAAGTGGAGTTCTTTAAAAGTAATTTCAGGAGCACTTCTTATTGGATTGGGAGTGTTTTTTAAACAAGAAATCTTCTTAATAAATCTGCTGAATATTACTTCACCTATATTGTTAATAATAGGAACCATGCTTATTTTTAATAGTTTCAGCAAAGAAATTTTATAAATTTATGAATTGAATTTATACTTATCAGTAAATCCGGAGGAGCTTTCTCTAGTATTTTTTTAACCTTTATTAATTATAGTAAATATTAATAGGAAATGAGGATCATCTATGACTTTATCTAAACGTGAACGCGTTATTAAGGCGTTAGAACTCGACGGAGAACCAGATATGGTTCCAATCCATTATTTTGGATTTGAGCGAACAGGGAGCTCTTACCAATCTTTTTTGAACTCTGATGAAAGAGAGGTAAATCGATGTATTGTAAAAGATAAATTCTCGAACAAGAAATATTACCTTGCTGAACCACGATTTTGGAATGTTGATTTATGGGAAATGGACCCGTTTGGCGGGCATCTCTTCAAAATAAAGGAAAAATATAAAGAGGCTCCACCAGAATATCCAAATTATCATCT
>Ga0209978_10001256_pt1 | contig 10542 bp, 10 predicted proteins | sample BentaG_FD_182805 | JGI IMG/M metagenome (GOLD analysis project Ga0209978, IMG submission 182805) | Deep subsurface microbial communities from South Atlantic Ocean to uncover new lineages of life (NeLLi) - Benguela_00093 metaG (SPAdes)... | ecosystem: Environmental > Aquatic > Marine > Oceanic >...
GCTCTGGCTAGGGGAAAGAGTGAGTAAGCAAATATGATAACACCAACAACTACAGCTGAATCAGCCAGGTTAAACGCTGGCCAGAAACCAAAATCAATGAAATCGGTAACATAGCCCAAGCGTAATCGGTCAATGAGGTTACCCACTGTGCCGCCAAGAATTAAGCTAAGACCTACCCAAGCTAACCAATTATCTAGCAAGGGGAAACGACGATAAAAAAGAAGAGCATAGAGGAGGAGAACAGTAACACTCACTAAGGAAACAATGGTTAAGGGAAAAGTTTGTCCTTGGAATAAGCCAAAGGCGGACCCAGTATTGGTAACATGGGTTAGCCTCAGGAAGCCTACCTCAGGTATTGATTGCCCAACCGCTAAATTAGTCCTTATCCATGTCTTGCTGAGCTGGTCGGCAGTTACTATCAGAAATGCAGTAAGGAAAAAGACCACATTCCGCCACTTAACCTGGAGACAATTTGCCTTTTGCATTCTTTGCCTTACAACTCAAGCACAGGTTCGCTTGTGGGAGTGCCTCTAGTCGGGCAGGGTCTATAGGTTGACCACACTTGTCACACGAGCCATAGGTTCCCTCGTCAAACTTGTGCAAAGCGTGCTCTATATCTACCAACTGGTCCTTTATCTGCTTCTCTAAAGCTAGCCGCTTCTCTAACTCAAAGCTCTCGGTAGCCTCTTCCTCTCTCTTACCAAAAGGACTACCCTCCCGTCTTTCATTTGCAGAGCGTACACTAGCCTTTAATTGTCCCAACTCCTCGGTTAAGTGCTTTTGCTCTTGCTCCAGACGAGAACGAAGTAGATTGAAGACTATAGTCATTTTGTCCTCCCTCCACCTGCTGCCAAACCTTAAATAGGTTTTTCTCTCTTAGTGCCACAAGTAAGCTATCATACTTACATATTATCTGAGAGAGCATTGGCAGGTATGACAAATTAGTCCAGTATCAGCCGCAATTGGCGACTTCTGCCAATCGCCTCCTTGAACAGTGACCATTGGTGCAGATAAAGGTCTTCCCGGTCACACTATCCAGCTTAGGTAACCACTCGCCGGCTTCTGGTAGCGTATAGCTAAACCCTGAACTAACAAAGTATGTCATATCTTAAGTGTATCCCATTTACCGTGTTTGGTCAATACCTATCCAGACATATAGTCAAAAGCCACCCATTTAAGCTATGATAGTATATGGGATATACTAAGTCAACTATAAATATTAAAATGGAGGTAACCATAATGAAAGAGCAGGTTATTGCTGAAATACATGTCGTCCCCTTAGGCACAGCGACTACCAGTTTGAGCCACTATGTTGCCGCTTGCCTTGATACCATTAAACAAGCTCAAGGCATAAGCTACCAGCTAACCGCTATGGGGACAATTATTCAGGGACCCTTGGAACGGGTTCTGGAGCTAGCGCAGAAAATACATGAGGTACCCTTTACCATGGGAGCCAAACGAGTAGCCACTACCATCTACATTGACGACCGCCGTGATAGACTGGCAACCATGGAGGACAAGGTTAAGGCGGTATTAAGTAAAAGCCCTAACCGGTAAAGTAAAATTAAACAGACAAACTGGGGAGAGGATAATAATGAATCTTTCCGTTCAATTAGCCCCTAAACACCACAGGGGCCTATTACTGGCTAACCCGGTGATGACAGCTTCGGGCACCTTTGGCTACGGTACCGAATATAGCCATCTGTTTGATATTCAACGGCTGGGAGCTATCGTGTGCAAGGGAACCACCCTCAAGCCAAGAGAGGGAAATCCACAGCCAAGACTAGCCGAAACCACCTTTGGTTTACTCAACTCAATTGGGCTACAGAACATCGGAGTTAAAGCCTTAATCAAGGAAAAAGCACCCCTCTGGGCACAATGGCATGTTCCCGTCATCGTTAACATTGCTGGCCAAACCATTGGTGAGTACGCCCAAGTGGCTGGCGAGCTGGATGGGGTAGCTGGTATTAGTGCTATTGAGGTAAACATTAGCTCCCCTAACATTAAAGGCGGGGGTGCTGAGTTTGGCAAAGACCCAGAGCCAGCTGCCAGAGTAACCGCCGCCGTCAAAGCAGCTACTTCCCTACCGGTATTGGTTAAATTAACACCAAACACCGGTAATATAGCTGAGGTAGCCATAGCGGTGGCTGAGGCTGGAGCCGATGCCATATCCCTAATCAATACCCTGAAGGGCATGACTATAGGCATAGCCAAGCGCCGACCGCTACTGGGCAACATAAGTGGAGGCTTATCTGGACCAGCCATAAAACCAGTAGCCCTATATATGGTGTACGAGGTAGCTGGAGCCGTAGAAGTGCCAGTAGTCGGTTGCGGTGGCATCACCACCGCCAGCGAGGCTATAGAGTTTATTATGGCTGGAGCCAGCGCTATCCAGGTGGGCACCGCTAGCTTTGCCAACCCCCGGGCTCCACTTGATATTCTACAGGGAATCGAGCAATTTATGGAAAAAGAAGGGATAGCAAGTCTAACCGACCTTATTGGTGTTGCCCGAGGCTAAATTGATTATTTTATTTCTAACTCTTTGGCTAGAGTGGGTTGCATCAGCTGACAAAAGATATCTACTAGCACAGGGTCAAATTGGGTTCCAACACAGCGTTTCAGCTCATCAAGAGCTTGCTGTGATGATAGCCGCTCGCGGTAAGGTCGCAGCGAAGTCATAGCGTCATAAGCATCAGCTATAGCCAGAATACGAGCCTCCGAAGGAATGTCCCCACCCTTTAAGCCAGAAGGGTAGCCACTGCCATCATAGTGCTCGTGATGATGCAAGATTGCCGGCAGGCAGTTAACTAGGTTGATGATATGCCTAAGTATCTCTACACCATCTTGGGGGTGAGCTTTAACTTGTTCCCACTCTGTCTCAGTCAGGGTTCCTTCTTTGTTGAGTATGGAGTCAGGCATGCCAATTTTGCCGATATCATGCAGCAGGGCAGCTGCCCGAATAGTAGTAATTCTATCTTCCGGCAAACCAAGCGCCTCGGACATGGCTACTGAATACTCGCTGACTTTCTTAGAGTGACCATAGGTATAGTGGTCCTTGGCATCAACCGTGGCGGCTAGAGCATAGATTATATTTAAAGCTCCCCGCCGCGCCTCAAGCTCTTCACCTATCAGGGGTGTTGCTGGTTTTACTATATCCGAAGATAAGCAGCTTCGGTTTCTTCCGGTTTGTTTAGCCCGGTATAGTGCCGCATCAGCACAGCCAATGATTTCCTCCTTAGTTACGCCATCAGATGGCCAGCTAGCGACACCAAGGCTAACCGTCACCGGCATTGTCTTAGAGCTCGCTCCTGACTCTATTGTTCTACGAATACGCTCGGCTACCTTATAAGCGTTATCCAGCCGTGCCTCAGGCAGAATGACGGTGAATTCCTCTCCGCCGTAGCGAAAGGGGATGTCCAGCTTGCGGACTGAGCCTTTAATAAGCTCGCCTATTTTTCGCAGAATCTGGTCACCAGCCAGATGCCCATAAATATCGTTATACACCTTGAAAAGGTCTATGTCTAGCATTATTATGGAAAATACAGCACCAAAGCGTGAACCTCGGGCAATCTCTTGTTCCAGCCGCTCATGGAACTGACGGTGATTATATAACTCGGTCAGTCCATCAGTACTCGCCCTTATAGTCGCCTGGGTATAAAGCTGGGCGTTCTCAATTATAAGGCTGGCTTGGCTAGCCAGGCCCATCACCAGCTCTATATCTTCGTGGGAGTAAAGGCCGTTTGACAACTTGCTACCCAGAGCCAGAATGCCAATTAGCCTACCACGACTTTTGATAGGGCACAGAAAGTCTAAATCGGAGGTAACTAATTTCTCCCTCTCTACCTGCCACAATCCCTTAAATTCCGGGATACCATCAATTTGCTTTAGGTTAAGAGGTCTAGTTTCTTTCTCGAGCCAGGCGACAATAGGGGTATCAGCACTAAATCTAAGGCCGTCACTCAACTTGCTTTTATCTTTGGGGTGAGTGAAATGGATAGTAAAATCACCGCTACCTATATCCTGAAGCAATAGGCTGGCCCGCGTGATGTTTAGAGCTTTGGTCATCGCTGGCAACATCTCTTTAGCCAGCTCATCCAGGTTAAGAATATTACCCATTTTACTGCCGAAGCTAAGCAGTATCTGACGATGCTCATAGGTTCCTCGGTAAAAGAGACGGTCTACGCCTTCCTGGATGGCATGCCTTAGTGGGCGAGTCATTAAAGCCAGCAAGAGAGCGATAACGGTTGCTCCTGATACAATTGTGGCTACCGACTGTTCAGGGAAGAACCGAACACCGAGGAATATGGCACCTATGTATATCCCAATGAGGGCGCCAATTAAGGTGACGTAGGTCAGTCCTCTTCGTGCCACCAGTTTGATATCAAGAAGGTGGAACCGGGAAATGGCATAACTAATTATTATAGCGTTGATAAGACTGCCAATGTGGTCCAGAGGGAATCCAGCTACCGCTGGGATAAGGTTGGTATAGCTGAGAAGTACTAGTATACTCCAGCCACTTATTAAGTACATCGTTCTATTGCGGTCTATCGGGTCAAATGAACTACGATATTTTCTTACCAGCAGAAATATTACGGCACCAATAAAAGCGAGGCTAATACCACCGATAAAGTAGATTGAAATTCCAAGACTATGGTACAGAACTCCATCAACAACATAGGCATACTGTACTATATAGCCACTGAAGCAAAGCACTGCCAGAACTAATAGCAGGCCATAGCCAACATATAACCCTATCCCAGCCGGTCGCTCAGTGTAGGCACGGGCAAAGTGGTAGTAGGTGAGCATCGTCCCTATTAGGGCTACCACAAGAATCTCGTTCCAAAGTAGGGCCTGTTGTGGGAAAGCATTGAGGTGGAGCATAAAGGAGGTGAAACTCCAGATGGCGGCAGCAGCAAGATAAAAGGTAAATACCTTATTGACTCGTCTTTCTACAAACTGCAGTGCCAGTACGAACAAGGCAATATAAACAAGACAAGTGATAAGTGGGATTAGCGCCCATATAGTCACTACAATGTTCTCCTCTGACTATCGAAAATCATTATGTTATGTATTATTGCCTCAATTATGGCTTATAGCTTTGACCTTGTCAACAGGAATATGGGGGCGGTGAATTCGTTTCACCTTAAATAAAGCAGGTAGCAATTTTGGCTTTTGCTACCTGCTCCTATTGTTTGGTTACCCCTGTAAGCTGAAATTACGAAGTCTAGCTAGGCTTCTACTTTTGGCCTTTCCCTCACTGCTACCTGGCGGGCGGTATTAACCAGGAAATCTAAGGTAGCATCAGAGGGGTTGAGGTGAGGTGGCTTCAGATAAGCTAGCTCAGCGCCGGCTACTTGCTGCCGCAGCTTATAAAGCTGGAAGGCATTTTCAGGAAGTAAAGTAACCTCTAGCGGTTTTAAACCAGTAAATGATTCCAGTTCAGTATAGGGGTTATCCAGTTTTTTGAGCTCCTCATGGACAGCGTCAGCTACCTGCTCAGGGGCAACATATCCATCTTCCTTGAGTTCAACATATAGGTGTAGTACTGGTTTATCCTTAACCTCTTTGCGTGCCGTCCAATCTTTATAAGCTAGTCCCGTGTTTTCTATAGCCTGCCAGATAACTTTTTCTGATAGCCGGGTAAAACCAGCGATGTCAATCTGGTCATCTATGCGGGAGAGGAAGAGCATTTGGGGGATGTCTATATTGAGCTGTTCATTGCGTAGTGAGGTTATTTTAATCAGGTGCCCCGTTCTGTATCTGATAAAGGGGCCGCCGTGGAAGCTGGTAATGACCAGCTCATAGTTACCCGGTTTAATCTCGTCCAGCAAAAAGGTTGACGGCTGATATGCCGGGTCCTGCCAGGATTTAATGCTTTCCTCCTCCGGGATAAATTCAAAGAAGTTGAGATGGGGGATGAAGGTCATACCTTGGTAATCCCAGGTCTGCATGGCTATCAGGACAGCTTCGGTGCAGCCGTGGAAGTCCAGTGGATACCGACCCCACATTTCCTTGATTTTTTCCCTAAATACCGAGCCATCTATACCATAGGTAATTAGGCCTTTAATTGACCATATATCTTTGGGCAGCAAGGGGCGGCGAGCCAGCTTACTTTTCATTAACCCTTTTGCCAGCCGGAAGAGAGCTTTGGGCCTTTTCAACAAAGCCCTGAGGCTTGTTTTTTTGCCCCTCTGGCTGAAGCGGTCGCCGATGGCTACAGCAACGCTAGACATGGTAAGACACAGGTCCAACCCCTCAGATAGAGCCAACTCAAAGCCTTGTCGTATTCTCTCCTCAAAGGACATTCTTTCTGCCTCATCCACCGGTGGTAAAATATCAAATAGTTCATAGGGAAAGGTGCGAGCCATTGTGCCGGTGGCATAGGGTGGAGGAGCCATCCCATAAAGAACCTTATCACGCTCCTTAAAGGCAATCTCTTTTCTTTGTTTACAAGTGGAGAAAAACAACAAGGCAAATATTAGTGGTTCTATCTCATCAAGTTGCCTAGCGGTAACTGGTGCCCACCGATAAGGATATTCACCAGATTTGCCCGAGGTATACTGCCATAGAATTGGCTTTTTCGGCAGCACGTCCATCCTTCGCTTCAGTAGATAAGGAGCGTAATCAGCATAGGTGGTAAGAGGTACCTGCTCCCGGAATTCCTCCACGGTATAAGGATTGGCTCCATTCATAATATAGCGACCCAGTGCACATTTCTTCACTAGCTCCAACTGCTCCAAGAGTAGCCGCTTCTGAATCTTCATAAAGTCTTCAATACTCAGGTCAATAAACCCGCAGCACCTCTGCCATACCTCCTCAGTTCTACCTTGTCTAAGTAGTTCACCTATTTCCGTCATTTTCCCCCTCCTTGAGCCAAAATTTAGGCTCTAGATTGTTTTAATGAATTCATAAAGGCATTTATGCTCCGTCGATTCGGCACTAGCATTGGCGTTTCTTGTTGGTAGCTTTTATAGCCATCAAACATCTTAATGAAGAAAAACTTGTCCTGCACAATGACCAGCACTATGTCCAGTAAAATGAATATTGGTGCAGCGATAAGTAGCAGGTTGGACTTTGAAACCAGAATTAAAGAGAGCATGAACAGGATGAACCAGATTACTCCTGGATGGCGGACCAGGGCATATAACCCGGTTGTTACTAGCTTATCGCTGACACCAGTGGCCATATATGTCTTACGGAAAGGAAGATTGATAAACAGGGAATATATCAGTAGAAAGAGAGAGAGGGTTAGTAGCCCCCAACCCAACCAGGTCAACCAAATAGGTAGTGGCAGGGTATTTGACTTAATGCAGAGCATGATAAGTGAGTAGCCCAGTAAGCCACTGCCCACCGTCCAAACGCCTGGCTTCGCTCCAGAAGGAATCTTCTTTAAGGAGACTATGTCAAAAAGGTGTATTACGATGAAACCGAAAATACCTACTGCTATATAAATCATAAAACCTTCCCATTACCACTATTGCAGATTGCATTAGGCGTGGGAAGGTTTTCTGTTCTAGAATAATGTTCTAGTGAGCCTGGGGTTAATAAAAAACCCTCTCTTTCAAAGGAGAGGGTAAATGACTTATTGGCGGGAAATATAATTGGGGGGTACTAAGATTAATAAACTATTTCCATTTAATCTTAGCCTCTCTCTTCTCATCTTCAGAGGCTAGGTCATTTTCAAGCTCGTGTAGCCTAGTAGTTAGCTCCTCAAATTCAGTCTTGGGTGCATGCTTACCCAGCTCCAGACCATAACTAACAAAGAAGTCAAGGGACCTTCTAAGGAGATTCTTTACATCCTCCTGAAAAACACGAAGCTCTTCCTTGGTGATATACTGCTGCTCTTTGGCTTTCTCCTTGGTCTCCTGCAATTGGCTATTAATCAAAAATTCAATGAATTCCGCCTGACTCATATCGCCGCGGTTTTCATCAATCTTCCTAACGAGTTCTGCTGGCACTATCAGCATTCTTTTGTCAACCATAAATTCTCTCCTTCGATTAGTGCCACCCTCGGCAATTAGTCTTTAAGGCAGATATTATTTGGCGCTACCATCTTGTTGACGAAGGTCGGTAGCGCACTTAATTCTTCTCTCCCCACATTTATTCAAAACTTCTGAAAGCCTAAAACTTAACCCTCTTCCCTTGACTCAAGTATTTCTAGAATACCATCTATACTTTTTAGCAGCCTGAGCCCTTTCCTGGTCACTCTATAGGTCACCACCGGATTACCAACCGTTACCTTATCTATTAGCCTCAATTGCAGCAGGAAGTTGAGATACTTTTGTAACTGGTAGTAACTCATGTTGGCGCTGTACATGATTTCCGTCTTGCCAGCTTCCCCCAAGCGTAACATATCAGCTATTACTTCAATACTAGACCGGCGACGGTCTATATTTAACATCTGACCGCTCCCATTACCTTTAGCCTATTACTATTATACTAATTATACCACCATTGTCAAGAGGAGTGTCAAGATGCTGGTCAAAAACATGCTGATTAGAATAGTCCTAAGTACCAATTAAGCATGCTCTTCCCAAACAACAGGGTTATCATAGCGCCTAAAGAAAGGTAAGGGGCAAAGGGAATACCTTCCTTCCTCTTCCTTAACTTGAACAGAAGCAAAACCACAGCTACCAAACCACCAAGGATTACTGCCAGAAACAAGGCAACAAATACCAGGTAGCCAGTAACTATGCCTATCAAGGCAGCCATCTTAACATCCCCCCAGCCCATACCTCCCCGAGAAATAATAACAATTAGCAAAAAGAAAAAAAAGCCAATGCCACCACCGATAGCCGCCTGCACGATTCCCGGTTCAGGTAAGCTACTCAGGAGTAAGGCCACTGCCCCAGCAGGGTAAGCCACCTTAGACGGAGGCAAAAAGATACTGATAACCAAAGCCACTGCTATACTGGGATAAACCACCTTATTAAGGATAAGCCCATGCTCCAAATCAATAACCATGAGAATGAGGAATAGGCAGCAGTAGACAGCGGCCACCGCTAATTCAGCGCTTAAACCATAATGCCAGTAGAGGTAGCCAAACAGGATTCCAGTGCCAATCTCCACCCAGAGCAGACGCCTAGGGATAGGTGTTTGGCAATACCGACAGCGACCACGTAGCCATAAGTAGCTGAAAACCGGGATGAGGTCCTTTATCGCCAGACGATGATGGCAGGAAGCACAACGAGAGGCAGGGAAAACAAGCGACTCGCCAGTGGGCAAACGGTCAATGCAGACATTGAGGAAGCTACCCATAGCTATCCCCAATAAAGCAGAAACGACTATCCAGACACCTTCCATCTAATCTCTATTCTGGGTGTTTTCACCAATCTAGTCAATAGGGGCTATTTTACTGGGCCGATGGGAGGTAAATACAGGGGTTATGTGTATCACTCTTGTTGGTCTGAACTGACGTCTCTTGGCTTGAGGGGCTCCCTCACCAGTCTACACTGCCTTTAGTCGATAGAGATTAAGCCTTGCTGTACGGCTATTACCACTGCTTGAGTGCGAGCGTTAGCATTTAACTTCAACATAATTGAAGCGACATGATTCTTGATGGTTTGCTCGCTAATGCTGAGTTTAGCCGCGATCTGCTTATTACTATTGCCTTGAGCTACATAATTGAGGATTTCCGTCTCTCTCGCGGTGAGAGGTGATATCAAAGTTTCTACTTCCGTCTTCCCCGAGAGTTCCTGAAACTGGTTTAGAATTTTCCCGGCTAGTTCAGGTCGACTAGAAAGACTTTCATTTATAGGGTACTCACCACGAGCCACACGCCTTACCATATCAGCCAGTTGGTCACCGTTAATTTCCTTACTTAGATAAGCGGCAACTTGGTTTTCAATTGCCTGGAAGAGCTGGTCATCACTGGGACTCGAGGTCAGCATAATTATGCCCACGCTAGGTAGACGTTGTTTTAGTCTATGAGCTAAGCTCAGGCTACTATCAGGTGAAGTATCAATATCTACAATCACCACATCAGGTGGCATAACTTCAATAATCAACCCTTTATCAGTGACTTTAGCCTGACCTATAATTTGTATATCCTCTGCATTGGAAAGCGCATGCAATATACCTTCTTGAAACAGAGGTTGCTGGCTGAACGTACAGACCTTTATTTGTTGGTTACTCATTTATTTAAGTTTAGCACATAATGGAGCCAGCTTCAACAATTTAGCTTTACTTGATTTAATCCTAATTTTGTTTACTCACTAGCTGAGCTAAATTATGGTCAAGGATAAGGTGTTGACAAACTTACCTTAGCCCGATATAATGAAACTGACCGTAGGCTACAGCCATCGACCAGATTGGCGGTGAGCGCCTTAATTAGGTCAACAACTTCAGTCGCTTGGATCGATACGACCGAGACGGCAAAAAGAATGTAGTTTAAATGCCTTCTCTGGCTGTGTTGGAGAGGGCATTTTTTATACGAATTCGCTGAGGTGCCAGCAAAATGCTCAAATTAGGCTTCATTGGAGCGGGAACGGTAGGCACCGCCCTGGCGGTAAGACTGAGCAGTAAAGGCAACCAGGTAGTAGC
>Ga0209978_10001259_pt1 | contig 10535 bp, 6 predicted proteins | sample BentaG_FD_182805 | JGI IMG/M metagenome (GOLD analysis project Ga0209978, IMG submission 182805) | Deep subsurface microbial communities from South Atlantic Ocean to uncover new lineages of life (NeLLi) - Benguela_00093 metaG (SPAdes)... | ecosystem: Environmental > Aquatic > Marine > Oceanic >...
AAAGCCATCGGCGCCCTCTACGCCCAGGGCGTGCTATCTGGCATCTACAACGCCAACGAGTGGCATCGGATCACATCGTGGTACACGCGTCAAGCCTTGTGGTGCCGAGACGCGGCGGACTATTACCTCATCGCCAGCGTCATCAGCGACAGGCGGAAGATCCCGGTGAACCGCATCCGCGCCGAGAACCATCTGTGGGGTCGCGTGTGGTCCGACGGTCGACCCACCTTGGAGATCTATAGCCGCCAGCCTGTGGCTGCACCGATCGACTACGACCTGGCCGAACTCCAGGGCGTATTTGATGCGGCCACACGACCGGATATTTCTCTGCGGGCTCTCAAGGAAGTTGTGCCACAGTACACTGCACAGTATCGGGTCGACGCGCGACTGGGTGAGCGTGCCCGTCTGATCGGCTTCGACGCACCTCGCCGGGTGGTGGCCGGCGGGGCGTTGCCGTTGGTGTTGTATTGGGAGCCCCTGGCCCGCTTCGACCGGCACTACAACGTCTTCGCCCACATCGAGGTGGAGGGTGAGCGCATCTGGGGCCAAAGCGACAGTGCCCCGGCGTGCGGCCGTAAGCCCACGACGGAATGGGAACCGGGAGGGTTGGTCATTGACGGTCACAGCCTGCCCGTTGATCCAACCACTCCACCGGGGGAATATCCGCTGCTGGTAGGGTTGTATGACCCGATGAGGGGCGAGAGGTTGCCGGTGGTGGGCCCCGACACCAATCCGCACGGCAACGCGGTATACCTGGGCATGGTAACGGTCGTCGCGCCGACTACCAATGAAAACGCACAGGAGGCTGGGCCATGAGCCGGGCGTCGCGTCTCGAGGCCGTGGCCGTTGTCCTGGTGGTGGCAGTCAGCCTAGGTCTGCGCCTAGCCAGCCTGAACGCCTCCATCGCCTCCGATGAGTTGAAGCAGACCTGTCCCTCGGCGGGATTTCGAGGAGCGTTGATGCGTGGCGACTGGGCAGGTACCTTCCGCGTCGGCCATCCGGGGGTCCTGACCACCTGGCTGGGCACCGTTTTCATCCCCAGGATGATGACCGCTCACTCTCACCGTCCCTAGCAGAATCATCTCTCCCTCTACTTCCTGCTCACTATCTACCACCATCAACCGCTCCATGGTCTCCAGGATATACATCCCTACCCTCAACTCGTATTCCCCCTTGGGCATATGGGCAGGCAAGAGCAACTCATGCTCGTCCCTCACCATCTCCCCTTCATCCCAAAAGGAGGTAGGGTAAAACCCTCCCTCTGGCTGATTGTCCTCCTGTGCCCAGATCTTCCCCTCCCCGTCCACTAGGTGTAGAAAGACCGTGTAATCCTTATCCATCTCCCTCTGAGCCTGCCAGTATAGAGTCAAAAGAAGAGAGTCGCCAGCCTTAACCCTTCTGCTTCTAAGATCGTGACCTAGAAGGGTAACCTGGCCACCTAGATCGGCCTGCAAACGGTTCTCTGGACTAGAGGGCTCTTCCTCGCTGCTCGGAACTTTGATGTAATCGAGGGTGACGCTGCCCCCCACAGACTCTCCCTTCTCGTTCAAGACAGGCAACCGCTCGCCCGTGGCCAAGAGATACATCCCTGCTTCCAGCCGATAGCGGCCGGGGGGCAAGGTATCAGGCAACCTGATATCTCGTCGATCCGGTATCACGATCTCTGTCTCCCGCCAACGGCTGGTGGGGAAAAGCCCTTTGACCGGTGGGCTGTCGCTTTGGGCCCACACCACACCCTCTTTATCCACCAAGTGCACGAATACGGTGTAGTCCTGGCCGAAGTAGTTAGCATATTCTATCCCCTGCCAATAGAGGGTCAATACCAATTTCTCGCTAGGCCTGGGGCGTCCTGCGCTTAGATTGTAGCCTAGGAGAGCGAACTTGTCACCCAGGTTAACCTCCAAGGAACGGTGTGCCCAGGCTGTTTTTTCCTCTCGGGAGAGAAAGACCAGAGCCCCACGCTCGTTAGCAACCAGATCCATTCTATCCCACATCAGTTGGACAAAGGCAGGGCTATACCTAGTACGGAGCCTTCCCTCATCGACGATGAACCAGACGCGACTATGCCCCCCGAGGATTTCCTCCATCCCGTTGCGCGTGAGCACCACGGGCAAGCCGCTTACCGATTCCACTAAGACACCCTCCCTCTCCAGCGCGTAAGTCTCATAGGGTTTCTGATTGACGAAGTAGTCACAATGGCCTAGGCTAACCAAGCAGGCCAAGGGAGCGACCGTGGCTACCACATCCCCCTCTTGCCAACGCTCCCCAACATAACTAAAAGCGAGATCATACCCCCACTCCTGCTTGAACTGTACACCCCTAGATAGATAAGGCCAGGCCATAGCCACCACGCTCAGTGTGACAACCATCAGCATGGCCCATGAGTTGGGCAGGCTTCCCCTTACCTCGCCCCATTTAGGGACAAGGCGGCGCAAGAGGCCTTCGAGGAGAAGTATGACCTGGTAAAGGATCTCGGAAGCGGCGAGGAAGAAAATGGGCAGCAAGAAAAAGAGGTATCGTCGCTCGCCTCCCCAACCAGGGCCTAAGAAGATAATTTGCCCCGCGACTATCAGAAAAAGTATATACAAAATTGCCAGCCCCCATTTCTCTCGCTCGGAGGATGAACCCGGACGACGGCTCCCCCTCCAAGTCCAAATGACGAGACAAAATAGTCCCAGGAGGAAGAGGAGCGTTAGGGGGAGATATTCTAGGAAGAAACGGCGGAAAAGCCCCCAATTCTTTAGGCCCCAAGACAACCTTAGGAAGGAGGATAGCGTTGCTTCGGGCCACAAAGGTATCAGTCCGGGCACATTTTCGCTGGCCCGCCACATCCCCAAGGCTAGAGATATCCCGCCAAAAGAGAAGAGGAAAACCCAAAAGAGCCCCCCTCTTAGGATCCCCCGAGGACCCCTTCTCAGGAGAGCGGCTATGATGAAAGCCGGAAATAATAGGATCGCCTCTAGGTGACTGAAAATGGCTCCCATAAAGGAGAGGAAGAATAGCCACCTGTATTTGGCTACCGAGGAGGTTTCGGCCTTAACCACTCCTTCGTAGAAAAAGAAGAGGGAGAGCAAGACAAACAGCTGCAAGAGCGGATACATTCGCGCTCTTCCTCCCCAAGTGATCGCTTGGAGGTCAAAAGTCAACAAGGCTGCAGCCATCAAGCCCACAGGAGCGGAGAAGATGCGCTTCCCCACAAAATATAACACGGGGATCGCAAATACACTTATCACTATGCCGGGTATACGCGCTACTAGGAGGCTAGATCCGAAAAGGAAGAAGAGGAGGGCTTCCAGACCTTTAAACAGTATAGCGTCGGCGCCGGGGCCCCACACAAGAGGAGAGGCGACCCCTGCCGCGATATTACGAGCGGCCCATATGGTCACGAACTCATCGATGAAGGGACTGATCGAGGTAGCATAATTCCAGCGCAGGAAAAGAGCCACTAGAACGAAAATCAGCAAGGCGCCGAGAATGAAGAGGCGGTAATAAAGACCTTGGCCGCCCCTAGAAGGGGAAATATGCTGGGATCTAATCACTCCCCCCCGGCCCAATTCTACCTCTCCTCCCTACCCTGGATCTCCACGGCTACCTCGCTGGGCTTCAACCATCAGCGCGAGGAATCTATCTCTCTCGACCATTCTATCCTAAATCGATTTTGCCCCTACTTGTGGGTGAACAAGTTATCTCTCTCTTAAGGGGTCAGAGTTTCCAGGCTATGGCCGCGCATACTAGATCGCCAGCGGTGCGCAGCAAGCGAGTCAATAGGGCGATGATGGTAGCCATATACAAGGGGAGGTAGAAGCCCAAGAGGAGAGTTAGCGTCCCCTCCACAACCCCCAAGCCCGATGGCGTCAGAAGGCTAACAAAGCCCACCACCCAGGCTATGGCGAATATCCCGGTCACTACCGGGAATGGCGGTGGGGAATTAGATATGGCCTTGATCAAGTGATAGGAAGCCAGACCTTGGATTATCCAGAAACCACCCCAAAGGGCTAGCTGGCCCAGTAGATACCCATACCCCCAGTTGAGATCTACAGGCTCCTGCCCCACCAATCGCAGGGCGAAATTAAACCCTCTTCTTAAGAAGGCAGGGTGCAGCAGAAGCAAACCCAAAGGGAAGAAGAGAAGGACCGCATATAGTCCACCCAGGGCGGGGATCTCCCTCCAAAAAGGTAGGGTGAGTATAAAGAGCATCACCCCGGAGACCACCTGAAGTATCAACTGTAAGATTATACTGGCACCGGAGACCGCCTGGGTAATCCCCTCCCTACCGCTCAAGTAAACCAGGCCCAAGATACCCCATATCTTCCCTGGAATGTACCGGCCCAATTGAGACAAGAAGAAGATGCGAAAACCCTTCCGGTAACTCAAAGGGTTGCCTAACCGAACTAAGATCAGTTTCCACAGGTAAGCATAGAAAGAAGAGGCCAGCAGCATCAGGGAGCAAGCGATAGCGAAAGCGGGGTAATCGAGGCTCCAGTCGTAAGCAGAGATCTGGTTCCAACTGCTATAAAGGTTGCGCAGCAAAAAGGCGAAAATCAGGCCGATAACGGTTATCTGCAACCCCCGCCAGAGAAGGGTTCTCTTTCTTCCCGATGCCAACATCGAACTATCGGCCCTCACGAGAGTGCTTTCCCCTCAACCACCCGCCCTTTGAAAGAACGATAGGCGATCGACGATGGATCTAGCGCTCCTCAACACACGCTTCACATCTTGGGGGCTCCGCATGCTGACCATCGTCCTAGCGATAAAGCCGGGCCGGAAGTAGAACTCGCGATAGGCTTGCACCCGGGCCCTCTCCACCTCCTCTCGACTCAACTGATCCGTCTCGATGAGGGAGTTCTCGGCGGCGAAATCACTCCACTGCTCATAGATGAGCCAACCATTCTCTTTACAGATCTCATATAGTTCCGTGCCTGGATGAGGGATGACGATGGCGAATTGAGCGCTGTCAGGGTCCAACTCCTTGGCGAAATCGATGGTCTCCTTAATGGTCCTCTGGTCTTCACCAGGGATGCCGAAGAGAAAGAAGGCTTGGGTCTTGATCCCTAACTCCCGACATATGCTGAACGTCTCCTTGGTTCTCTCCAAGGATATCCCTTTCCGCATAGTCTCGAGGATCTGAGGTGAGCCGGACTCGACGCCAAAAAGGATATAATGGCAGCCCGCTTCCTTCATAGCCATCAGTGACTCCCTATCCACGGTGTCCACTCGCGCTTGACAAAGCCATTTCACCTGCAAGCCCCGCTCTACCACAAGCCGGCAGATCTCCAGCATCCGCTTCTTGTTCAAGGTGAGACAGTCGTCATCGAAGTATATCTCGTCGACGCCGTAATCCCGCACCAGTTGCTCCATCTCCTCGACCACATTGGCTGCGCTCCGGGCTCGGAATCTGTGCCCATAAAGGGTCTCGGGCCAAAGACAATAGATACAACGGTACGGGCAGCCTCGCGAACTCACCATGGCTGTGGGCCGCTCCCCGGAGTAGAGAGCCCCCCGGTACCCCTCGCCTTTCACGATGTGGCGGGCCGGGAAGGGAAGGCCATCCAGATTCTCGATGGGGGGGCGAGGCTCATTAACCCAGATCTGTCCGTTCTTTTTGTGCGAGAGACCCTGTACCTCCGAGAGATCGTCGTCCGCCTTTAACGCCAAAGCCAGTTCTCTGACTGTCAACTCAAACTCCTCGCGGCAAACGGCATCGATAGCCTCGTTCTCGGCTAGGATATCCCGGTGGAAGAAGGTGGCATGCGAGCCAACTAAAGCCACATAGATATCTCCCCCCCTCTCTTTCACCGCTTCTGCCGTTTCTAAGTCGAAATCGATGGAGGGGGTAGAACATTCGATGATAACTAGACGGGGCTCGATCTCGGCTGTGGCCTCAGCGAAGTCGGCAATGGACATCTCCTCCATCACCCCATCGAGAAAATGGACCCTGAAACCGGCCTCCTCAAGCACTGCGGCTGTGTAGGCCAGATAGATGGGGTATTCGAGGTATTTGTCCGCCCTCTTGTGGGGCCAGCGGACATCAGAACGGGCGCCATAGCCCGGCCCGGGCCAAGGGGGATTGGTAACCAGAACCTTCATCCCCTCCACCCTCCTAGCCTAGATAGCCTTCACATAATCGCACAAAGCGGTCGGCGAGGCTACGCCACTCAAACCTCTCCTTAACCAGCCTTTCGCCCCGGGCACCCATCTCTCGACGCCGATCATCGTCAACCAAGAGATGGCAAATCTTCTCCGCCAGATCCTCATGATCCCCCGGGCGATAGAATACCGCTGCTTCCCCCTCCCCTGTTACCTCTTGGAGCGCTGGAAGGCGAGGGAGGACGGCGGGGACGCCACAGGCCCAGCACTCGAACTCCTTCAAGGTGACGCGCCCTCGCGCCGAGAGGAGATCGGGGAGGATCACTAGACCCAGGTCGCTGGCCGAGATGTACCGAGGGACCTCTCCCTGAGGCACCCACCCCGAGAAGTAAAACCTCTCCTCCAGACCATACCTTCTGACCCTCTCCTTCAAAGCGGGTACAGCAGCCCCATCGCCGACCAACCAAAAAGAGGTTGCCGACTCCCTCTCCACTACCAACCGTGCCGCATCCACCATCAGTTCGGGTCTATCTTGGGGATCGATCACGCCGTGGAAGATAACGACATATCTGGCCCCAGGAGCGTGACGCTCACGCAGAGGTTGGCCATCGACCGGTCGAAAAATCATGGTATCCACTCCATCAGGGACCACATCCATCTTCTCCAAGTGAGCACCGAATCGGCTGGCGATATCCTTCATACTCTGGCTGATGGTGATGATCCTATCCGAGCCCTGAATACTGCTCCTCTCCAACCTCCGCCCAGGACCTAATATCGTTTTCAACCACGGAGAACGGTAATCCTCCAGATACTCGAAGAGGAGATCGGTTAAGTCCAGAACCGCCAGGGTAGTGGGTTCGAACCTCTTTGCCAAAAGGCCACTGTAGCCAGCGATGGAGTTGTGAGAGACGATGAGATCGGGTTTCAACCGTCGAGCGTAGTTGGTCACCCGCAGGATGTTGAGGGGGAAAGCGATCATATATTTGGGCATCTTCCAACGACCCAAGCGGCTGACCCCTTGAATGGGCAGCCAATCGGCACAACCTAACTCCTGGATGGCTACCCCTTTAGGCACGGCGATGGAAGAGGCTACATAGACCTCGTGTCCCCTGGCGACGAAGGATCTCACCAGGTTGGAGATCCTAGGCGTACCCCCTCCGCTAATGGGAACCAACTTCTCAAAGATCGTAACCAGGACTTTCATGCCCCTTACCCAAACAAGTAGCAGCTCCTCGGCCTTCTATCTCTCTATAGATCCCCTCGTACTTAGCCGTCTCCCCTTCCCAACTATAGTGGCTCAACACCTTCTGTCTGGCCTGCCTTCCCAACTCCTTCCTCCGCGCTTCATCCTCCACCAAACCCAAAACGAGCCCGATAAACTCCTCATCGACCCTCTCGCTCAAAAGGATCTCCGTGCCCTCAACGAAGTCAAGACCCTCCACGCCTATCTCCGTAGAAACTATCGCCCTGGAACAAGCAGCCGCCTCTAGGATCTTAACTCGCGTCCCTGAGCCGGAGTCAAGGGGTACTATCACCATATCCGAGGCGGAGAGATAATCTGCCAGATTAGGAGAGGCGTCCTTCCTATTGCTCACGAAGCCGGTAAAGATCATCCTTTGCTTCTTGTAAGGGAGAAGATGGTCATAATTCTGACCGATGATAAGAAAGGTCGTCCGGGGGTGCTCGGCCAGAACAAGAGGGTATATCTCCCCCGCGATGTAGCGCACGGCCGCCGTATTAGGGATGGTGTCCAACTTGCCCACGAAGCTCAGAACCAACTCCTGGGGGGAAAGATCGTAGAGTCTCCTGACTGTATGGCGCCCCTTCTCACTGTAGTTGAAGACCTCGGGATCAGCACAATGCTGGATCACTTCGATCTTCGCCTCCGGTAACCCATAGATCTCTCTCATGAACTCCTTGTCCACCACGGAGACGGCTACGATCTTGTCAGCCATCCGGCAAGATGCTTCCTCTAATTTGTTTAGAAAATAGGTCAAGGGAGCGGGAGCGCCGAACCTTCTGTATTTCAGATATTCTACATTCTCTTGGACCAGAACCAAAGGCTTCTTAAACCGTCTTTTCAAGAGATACCCTGCTGGAGCCGTGTATAGGACTTGACACTGGATCACGTCGGCCTTCGTTCGATTCATAAGTTCGTAGGCCGCTTTATAATAGTAAGGGTTGAACAGAAAAGACTTGTACTTAAACCGATCGAACCAAGTGGGTGGACAATAGTTAATATCCAGGTTAGGATGGAAGATATCTACCTCCCCGCCTTGGGAGAAGACGTGACTGAGAAGAACCTGCAAACGATTCCTCTGCGATACATACTTGATGGTGTGGTATATGTTCATGCTATTCCCATCCATGGGAGGGAAGATATCACAAGGAACCAACATCAAGATAGTTCGCATCCTATAAGACACGCCTCCCAACTAAACCACCAAGGATTTGGAGGCTAACTCCTCCTCCACCTCTTGAAACCTATCGATCGCCTCCTCCTGACTCACCCAAGCGATGAGGTCCGAGATCCCCTCCTCGAACTTCACCCCGGGCTGAAACCCCAACTTCTTTTGAATCTTAGTGATGTCGGCATAGCAATGACGAATATCCCCACGCCGATATCGCCCCACTATTTGGGGCTTCAAGCCCTCTCCCCCCAGTTTCTCGATGAGGATGCGCGCCGTCTCCAGGACAGTCAAAGACCTCCCCGTCCCCACATTGAAAACCTCGAAATCAGCCTTTTCCATGGCCAAAAGGGTAGCCTCTACGATGTCTTGTACATGGATGAAATCTCGACTCTGGAGCCCATCCTCATAGATAACCGGGGGACGACCGTTTAGGATCCGCGCTGAGAAGATGGCCGCCACGCCAGTATAGGGGTTGGAAAGGGCTTGCCGGGGCCCATAGACGTTAAAGTACCGGAGGGCTACGGTGGGTATCCCATAAGCCCGGCCAAAACAGAGAAACGACTCCTCTTGGCTCCGCTTGGTGATAGCATAGATAGAAGAAGGGTAAAGGGGCTTATCTTCATCGGTGGCTTCCGGCTTCGCTTCCCCTCCACAGTGGGGGCATCTCATCTCCCATCGCCGTTCCTTAAGTTGTTCATCGGGGCGCAGTTTAGGGTAGATGACCCCGCAATCGGGGCAAAGGTATCTGCCCTCCCCATAGATAGACATGGAGGAGGCCACCACGAGTCTTTCCACCTTGTGCTTCTCGTTGGCTAAGATATCCAGGAGATTGGCACTCCCCAAAGTGTTGGTCTCTACATATCGCCGGATCTCGTACATCGACTGCCCCACACCCACGGCAGCCGCGTGATGAAAGACGACCTCCACCCCCTTCAAGGCCCTGGACAACGCCTCTCTATCCCGGACATCACCCCTTATGAACTCCGCCTCTCGGTTGAGGTAATCGGGCACCATCCCCTCTCCGTGAACCTGGGGCTCCAAATTATCGAAGACCCGAACCTCATACCCCCTCTCTAGAACGGCGTCCACCAAGTGCGAGCCTATGAACCCCGCTCCTCCTGTGACCAAGACGCTCTTGCTCGGCATTCCGTCCTCCCCCGCCTATGGAATTCCACCCCGCTCACCTGGCCTCCCTCCGCCAGACCCCGGCCCAGTGAGAGAGGATTTCATTATGCTATCACATCTGCACTACTCTAGCAACCAGCCAAGAATCACTTTGTCCTGACCATCCTCGACTTCCAATCGCCGACCCGTTTCTAGATCATAAAGCCCCACTTCAATGATGACCTCCCCTAAATCTTCCCCCGCTTCGAAGGGGATGTAGTGGATGTCTCTCATCACCTGCTCTGTTCTCCAGCCGCTAGTAGGTCGCCAACCGTTCGCCGGCATGCTGTCGTGCCCCCCTACCAACCTCCCCTCGCCATTCAAAAGGTGAGTGAAAACCGTGTAGTCCTCCTCAACGGGGGCTAGCGCTTCCCACCAGAGAGTAAGTCGTACCCTTCCACCCTTGTCACCAAGCCTCAGCGGGAGTACCTCTCCTGAGAAAGCGCCTTCGCTATCTTCGACCGCCACATTAAACCCTAGTAGGACGATCCCTTCCTTGAACTTGACGCCGAGAGGATATTGGATGTCGGCCTCATCGCTCCTTCGAAAGAGAAGAAACCCTTGGATCTCAGAAACCAGATCGTGCCGTGGAGATGAGAGGAGAGCATTCAAGAACTTCTCGTACTCGCCGGCATCCAAAGGATATTTCTCACCTTGCGTGTCTAGGATGATATATTCCGCCTTAGCCGTCTGGGGGTAGGGAAAGAGATAGATGGCTTCGCGCTGGGATAGATGGGGGACCAGATTAGACTGGGCAGAAACCGCCGCTTCTGGAGGGATTAAGGCTATCAACTCATGGGCCAGCCGGTCATGAGCCGTAACCACCGGTGCCCGAAAATGACGAGCCAACGGCGTGAAACCATGATAATGATG
>Ga0209978_10001260_pt1 | contig 10533 bp, 7 predicted proteins | sample BentaG_FD_182805 | JGI IMG/M metagenome (GOLD analysis project Ga0209978, IMG submission 182805) | Deep subsurface microbial communities from South Atlantic Ocean to uncover new lineages of life (NeLLi) - Benguela_00093 metaG (SPAdes)... | ecosystem: Environmental > Aquatic > Marine > Oceanic >...
ATACTACACGTGAGTAGAAGCATTGGGTTTCTTCTACACTCATTTAACTGGTTCTTTGATTGTTTGCTTAAGAGATAATCTCTTTTTGTTCAGTGGTAAGTTTATTCTGTTTTTTCTGATTCTGAAGCTTCAGCACCTTGTGTTGGAGGTACCAACCGAGTTATGTAGCTAGCGACACTGGTTAATTTAACCATTTTACATAATATTAATACATACTAGATAGCTGGTAGCCTCCGGGCTACCATCCTTCTCTATTTGGTCTCCACATCCCCCATTTTTTCCTACTCAAGCTAGCTAGAGGCTGATGAGTAATTATTGTTTTTATTGGTCTACACCCTTTTTTTAGCTGATGAAAAGACAGGTTATCCTGCTGGAAGATCTAATCGATGTCTTCAGACAGGAGCTAGACCACATCTTGGAGGACTTGGATCAGCAGGGTCCTAGGAGGCCTCTACCCGGCGAACAGCATGTTCCTCTGTTGGCTCTTCATCTACCTCGGCGTAGCCGACTCCCAGCGGAGGCTTGTCCAACTCCTAGCCCAGCAAACGTTATATGCTAGCTAGCATCCCCTTCCCCCAGGAGAGAGGCCGAGTTTCTCCACTTCATAAGGCAGATTGAAAAAGGTGGTCTGTGAAAAGTGAAGATTTGCTTATTGGCGAATGAGGCACCGTACATAGGTGAAAGCAGCACCAGTGCATGGTGCCTCTTCAAGAAGCTGAAGGAAAGAGACGTAGACGTACACATCATGATTCCTAGTGAGCCCCAGATAGGTTTTAGACCGTCAGGAGACGGTGTTCATATCATAGATGTACCACTTATAGATCCAAATGTGAATGTAATTGAGGGGCGTAAAGCCCAGAAAACGGTCTATTGGCTAGAGACATACTCAATATTAACTGACCTACAGCCAAGGATCATTCACACCCACGACTTTGCCACACTACGTTTCGCCGCTGCTTTGAGGCGGAGCGCCCCCAAAACAAAGCTTGTTCACAGTTTCGGTTGTAGTCAATCCGTCTACCTCTACGTCAGATATGGTCTAGTGAATAGTAAAGATATACTAGAGCTACGTTTCCCGCGTTATAGGCATCCAGAAGAAGCAATTCTAATCCGTGAACCAGACTACATCGTCATGAAGAGTCAGTTGGAATTAAGGATAGCCCATAAGCTTTATGGACTGAAGAATGTCAGTAACCTTTACAACGGTGTTGACACGACCTTTTTCAATCCAGATGTAGCGGGTGCAAGTGCATTCTTGGAGAAGTTGGGTGTGGAAAGCGAACACGTAATAATGAGTATAGCGGGGGGCATAAGCGAGCCAGAGAAAGGCTTAGACCTTGTGATCAAGGCCCTTCCCCTGATCAAGGAAGAGGTTCCCGACATTTGCTACATCATCGTTTGGATGGTGAAACCACACAAAGAACTGGAATTTGGAACCCAACAGAAGCTGCTAAATATTATAGATGAACTGGGCCTCAAAGAGAATGTAAAGTTTCTTGGAAACTTCTTACCTCAAGACTTAGCTAGACTCTACAAGGCTTCACGGGTCTTTCTTGATCCAAGTATATATGGCTCAATATACACTACAAACCTCGAAGCTTTAGCCTGCGGAACTCCTGTGATCTGCTCAAAAAGCGTTGGGGGTGGAGAGATCGTTAGTACATGTGACGCTGGCTTCGTGGTTGATCGGAATCAAAAAACATGGACTAAACTCATTGTTAAACTTATAAATGACGAGAAAATAGCTGCCGAAATGGGCAGAAGAGGATCAAGATTGATATTAGACAACTTCTCCTGGGATAAGATAAGCGAGAAATTCCTCAAAATCTATCATAAAGTGACTCAAGAGGAATAGTAGCTATTTAGCTGGAGGAAGGAGAAAGGGCAAATAGTGCCTTTATATAGAACAGCTGGTCATCACTTTAATTCTGTTGGAATCCTACAATGATTAAGACCATTTGGCCAGATGGGGCGAAAATCGCTTTCATCATAAGAGACGACGATATAAGTTTCTTCACTTCTCCCACGATGTTAGAGAAGGTGTATAGACCGCTCTGGCAACGGGGATTCAAGGCGACGCTAGCGGTGATTCCGAAGCATAAAGCTATAGATGACCCGAATATACCACCCCCCTTCAGGGGAAGCGACACATACCACTCCGTCGACCTTAATACGGATCTCATGCAGTATCTCGCGAATCAGTTACGAGAGGGCTACATCGCCATAGCCCAGCACGGTTTCTCTCATGAAAAGGTCAATGGCTTACCTGAGTTTGGGATAAGCGATAGAGGTGAGTTGGCAAGGAGGCTGAGTGAGGGCATTCGCATCCTCAACAATGCTTTGCAGACCGAGGTGAAGGCCTTTGTTCCTCCTTGGGAAGAGTTGTCACAGCTTGCTCTGGAGGTGATTAGAAAAGCCGATATGTGGGCATTCAAACCTAGCTACAAACATTACCCCAGCAAATATCTTGACGACCCCGAGGCTCAACTTAAGAGATTCAAGACGAAATTCCTTGACTCCTATCAGCGAGGAGGGTGCTTCATACTCGTCCATCATTACTGGGAATACTTTAGCGATTGGGAGAAGGAAATCACTGGGGGGGCACTATATCGCCACCTTCAAGAGGCTCTGACCTTCATCGACACTCATCCAAACGTTTGGAAAACGACTCTAACCGATGTAGTTGAATGGTTAGTTTCGAATCGCAACTATGATCCGATCTCAGATGTTTCCATATTAATGAGAGGTTGAAGAACAACGGGGAAATCGAGGTGAGGATAGTAATTGTGGGGACCGAACGATTGCCTATTCCACCAGTCGCTGGAGGGGCGATTCAAAAGTGGATTCAAAGCATCTCTCGACCACTTTCTGACCTGGGAAATGAAATTATCATAATGTCTCCGTCAGGCCCTCTGCCATCAAGTAAATCGATCCGAAGGCGGAGATCAAGGATAGAGTACTTGTACCTCAACGCTGACGAGAAGTTGAAGGAAACGGAAGGTTTCGGTTACTACCAAGCCGTCGCAAAGGAACTTGAAGATATGGGGGATGTGGATCTCATACATGTCCACAACCGGCCGAGTGCCCTTCCAATACTGAATCACAGGAAACTCCTCCTCACCCTCCACAATACTCACGAAGGGTGGAAATTCACCCCGTCGCCCAAAAGGCTGACTCCACGACGGCAGGAAATGTATAGACTTGGGTTGAGGAAAGCAGATGCTATAGTAGTCAACAGCAACTTCTTAAAAAACTTCGTCACATCCCTCTATCGCATTCCTCCAAGTAAGATCTCAGTAATCATCAATGGTGTAGACACAAATCTTTATCGGCCGAGGAATAAGAAGGAGATAAGGGGGGTAATGGGTCTACCCCTTGGCCCGTTGATACTCTTCGTAGGTCGAATTATCAAGAAGAAGGGTGTGCACTTCTTGATCGACGCTTTCCTTAACGTCAAAGAAGAGTTCTCCGAAGCTAAGTTACTAATTGTAGGCCCCCCAGGACAGTTTGGCATCCATAGACCATCCTCCTACGCTACCAAGATCTTACAATTTGCAAAGAGGGAGGATGACATTATCGTTATGGGCCCCATATACTCCGACAAAATAGCTCAGATTTACAGCTGCGCGGATCTATTCGTGCTCTACTCGGACTGTCCCGAGGCTTTTGGCATGGCACCCCTCGAAGCGATGTCCTCCGGCCTTCCCGTCATCGCCGCTAGGGTGGGCGGGCTTCCTGAGCTGGTGGACCACAGCCTCACAGGGCTTCTCGTGCCTCCTCATAACACAGCTCTCCTCACTAAAGCCATCATCTCTCTCATCGAAGATAAGTCGTATAGGAGGAGGCTGGGTGAGGCTGGTCGGAGAAGGGCCATCCGTTTCTATGAGTGGAGTTCTGTGGCGAGGTCGTACAATCGAATTTACCAAGATCTGGCCTAGGCGGTTATTCGCCTCAAAGTCAGTCTAGAAACTTTTTTCTAGGTTCACGTAAAGAATTCGAATTCAGGTTTTTAAATATGAATTTTGTTACTACAATAACGCCACCTTCAGAAGAAACCTAGCGGAGTTATTAAAAGACATCGAGAAGAAGTCTGGTCTGGGAAACATCGTAGTGGTGGCGAAGAAAGTCTAAATGACGACTTTATCGAATTATTGAAATAAGTTCTCTCAACGATTTTATGGTGTAGATCGGTCTTTCTAGTTCACATGTCACTTTCTCCGGGTACCTATCATTCCACTTGATGAGAACCGTCTTCATGCCAACCTGGTTCCCGCCTAGGATGTCGGCGGAGACGCGATTGCCCACCATTAGAACCTCGTCCGGTTGAAGACCTAAATTTTCAAGCGCGATCCTGAAAATTCTCTCGTCTGGTTTACGCAAACCAACTTCAGAAGATACAACAACCAAATTAAAATATTTCTTAATGCCAGCGGATCTGAGGATTTCCCGTATTCTTTCTCCACTGGCACTTGTGTTGCAAATAATAGCTAGCTTGTGACGGTCTGTTAGAAATTCTAACACCTCATGGGCATCAGGCAAAGTCTCAACGCTACCTTCTTTGATCAATGTATCTCCAAGATCAAAAAAGATACCTTTGAACAAACACAACACCTAGCATAAATAATGTGGAATGAACAAAATAAAACTTAGTGTTCACCTCGCTGTCAGCCGCTGTTACAGTAATCATTTCAACCCTTAACCGATAGCGAGATGCGGACCGTTACATCGAAAGCTACGCCCATCCTGTTGAGATTCTTCCACTGGCTTGAGCTCCTTAGATAATATGTGAGCGACCCTATTTAGCATATACAGTTGTAACTCCGGGCTACCAGAACAAATGTACCAGAGTACAATCATCTGTTTTAACTATCGTATGATAAAAAAAAGGGGGGATGGTATTCGCGCAACATGCTTAAGGTAGCCTCCGGGTTACTAGTACACATGTACGAATAACCCCAATCCCCATTTTTTGAAAATTTGAAAATATGAATCAACCTTTCTAAATCTAATCGTAACTATTTTTAAATTAAAATTTACTTAACTGTGAGATTTAGTTTATTAGTTTAATCGAGATATAAAAACAATTGACGAATTTAAGCAATTGCTCATCTATTGCTCCAGAATGCTTTTCAACTTCTCTAACGATTTATCGAGGTCTCTTTCGCCTATTCTCTTAGCGAGTGGTTGAATTAACTTGCCAAAAACTCCCCAAGGCATTTCATATTCCACCACATATGTGAGTCTAGTTCCCTCATCAGTAGGTTTCAAGATATATGTCATAGGAGACTCTCCCCCATGAAGATATGTAATCTTCTCGTTTTCGAGACTCTCTGTCACCTTGAAATCAGCTTCTGGGTGAGCAGATGGATAAGCAGATGCACCCACTCGATACTTGTCTTGGGGAGTGTTCACCTCTGAAGTAAACTGCATATTCTTCGTATCAAGGAACTGTCCTAAATTCCACTCTGACCACCTGTCTAGAGCAAGCATTTCCCAGACTTTCTCAGGTGGAGCCTTGATGTCAATCGACTTTTCTACTCTTGTCAAAAAATCACCTCCCCTCAATTATCAATCCTCATTCTAATTCTTCCTAGCGTGAACTAGTGAATCATATATTATCTAGATAACTTAAATTTTTTATCAGTTTGGGTTTGGGACTAAAATTTAACCCCCCACACACACAGGACTACCGACTAGATTAAGATAATAACTATTAAATGTTGGAAAAAGAGAATACCTGATAGATGATAGAGGGAATATTGAATGTTTAGTGAAATATTTTACCTGCTTTATTTTATTGCAGGTATCGTATTAATGGTGCGTTTTGGACTCCTCCGCAGGTTTTTGTCAGCATTTGTGGATCAGAGGATTCTTGATGAACTGTCTTATCTTAAGGTCTCTGCACCAGACTTGAGCTCTACCTTTGATGGTAACAGTTCTGCGTCTCCTAGGTAACCCAAACAAACGAAAAGTTGTAAGACCTAACATAAAGCTAGTACAAGCGCGCTATCTTCACAAGAAAACTTATTCAACGCCTGAAGAAAACAAGCCCGAATAAAATTTAATTGGTTGGTTGGTTGGGTTAAAATTTAACCCCCACGTACGCTATGAATTTTTAACTAAAGTGTATCCTACTCACACTATCTATGTAGTGTGAGTTAATTGACACTATCCTAGAAAAGAAGGCCAAAATGGGGCTGGTTTGCCACTATTATCTATCTATTAAGGAAAGGGTAGTCTACAAGCCGACGTTCTTGAAAACATCTATTTTCCATGGTTTTCTTGGCGCAGAAGCCGAAATTATCTGCTAGCTAGTCCTCCTTCTCCAGGTGCTTCACGACGAGGTCCAAGGTTTGTTCCGTCAGTTTCTCCCAGACGTCGTGAAAGATCTCCGAGATCATGACCCGTTTATCGTCTCTGCCCTCAAACTTCTCCAGAACTAACCGCAGTTTGTGCTCCGGAAACCGGATTACCGACGCACTTCTGAATGAATCTAAGAAGCTTTGTAGCTCGTCTTGACTTTTAAAGCTGTGCACAAACTCCAGGAGCGGTTCAAGGTCCTGTCTCTGCCTGAGGGCGTCTGCGAGCTCACCCTTTAGGTCGGTGACCCTCTTTGTCATCACCTCCGCCACCGTTTTGCTAGTGAGATTCTCCTTTTGCAGTTGCTCTATGGCTGCTTCAAACTGTTCAAGGTTCTTGTTGGTGGACTGGGTGAGGTTGAATGCCTGCTCCGCCTTCCTGAAGTCCTCTCGAAGGTTGATCCCAGTCAGGTATGTGGCGATGTCCGGGGAAACCTTCTTGCCCGTCATCTTTTGGATGTGCCAGTGATTCACCCCGGCATTGGAGAGGGCAGAGATCTTGTAGGATCTGAACTCATGAAACCGTATCTTGGTGTCCTTCCGTTCTGGAAACGCCTTCCGCCAACAGGTCTTCACTACATCATTCGCCCGGTCCCCGGAGATGAAGCTTCGACGCCCATTGGATGGGAAGACGTACTTTGACGCTGGTTTCGAGGCCCAGTACAGCTGCAACATCTCATAGACGTCTTTGGAGATATGACCGACCGAGAGGACACCTTCCTTCTCCGTCTCAATCTGAAATTCAAGGGGAAACTCGCCGTGCGCGTCCTTGTAAGCCTCCAGAATGGGCTTCCTCTTTAATGATACGAAGTCGCCCACCCGGATGCCTAACTGGACGCCCAGCATGAGGACGGCCTTCTCCTCTAGGTTGCCAACCTGCACCATTCGCGTCAGCTCATCCTTCGTGTAGGCGTGGAACCGTTTCCGGGTCTCCACGAATTGCATTCGGCCCTGGACTTGGAGGGGCTCACGGTGGTACTTGAAGAATCCCTTCATCATAGACGCCTGGACGAACGCGGAGTTATGGGAGAGCCCCTGGGACTGGCGCCACACCATGAAACTCGGAATCAGATCATCGAAGAAGTACTTCACCTTCTTCTCCTCCGCCTTCCGATTTTCGACATGTTTCGAGAGGATGAGGTCGCCACTGACTTCCTTCCAGCCCGTCTTCTCCTCGAGAAACTCCATGAATTTGACGAAGACTGATCGACATTTCTGTTGGTATCGCCCTTTCTGGCTGGCCAGCCACTCGTTTAGCGCCTCATCCTCATTGAGGAGATCTGCATTCATTAGATTTCACGAGTAAAAGAAGGGATAAAGAAAGATATAAACTGTTTGGAATAGCCAATATAAAATTTTAACCCAACCAACCAATGCGCGCATGCGCGCGCGCCTACCCAGAAAAGAATTTTTTGTCTAGTTTCTCTATATGCATGCATGCAATCGCAGAATTACTTTTAGTGCAAAATGACATCTTATTAGAGACGGATGGAAGCTAAAATGGATCTTGTGAGCAAACAGACAAAGTGGAAGCAATTCAAGGTTAACGATATGGGAGAAGAGTCTTACGCAGCGATGGTTTTCTTTGCCTCGAATATTCTCTACATAAAAAGCTTACTAATTTTGGAAGGAGCATTCTTGGAGGATTTTGAAAAAGGAAAACTAGAACCCCAAATTCCGTCAGATCAACGTCTGAAGATAGTTCAAACTGGACAAATGGATGCCCTCTCTAAAATAATGATGATGATAGAGTCCATGTTTGTAACAATTGGCACTTTCAAGGATGATAAAAGAAAATTCTCGCAACAATTATCGGAGTACAGCACGAAAGATGTTTGGAAAGTCGTTAATGATATTCTGAATGGCAGGTTTTCAATTACTGACCTTTGGAGAATAATGGGTTTTCCAGATACTACAAACCTAGGTCTTTCATCGGTAGAGATAAGTTTAGTCGAGAAAATGTTGAATGGAATTCTTAATGAATATGCTGAGACGATTACGTGGTTGGCAACGTTTTATGAGCAACATAGCAGACTGTTCGACAAATTCAAACATGGTTTAGTGATTAGATTTGGATATGAGAAACAGATAGCTGAAATTGAAGGACCTAATGAATTACTAATGGCTTTTGACCAGAAGCCTTTAGGAAATAGGAGAACTGTAATTCCAATTCGCAGATTAACCAAAACTTCACAGCCAAGAATTATTGTGTCCACAAGTGACACCTCAGTTTGGGAAAAATATTCAAAAGCCATGAGCTACACGAGAAGAATCGTATTATTTATCATCAAGAACAACATGGTAAGATTGCAGAATTGCAACGATATTTTCATCCCTTTCGACTTTGATATCGAAGGAAACAAGGAATCGCTACATTTTCCTGCTACAATGGCTGAAAATGATATCAAAAAATTGAAACCAATCATATCGAAATTAGAAAAGGTGACATACTACAAAGAAGATAAAGTCCGTGACTACGGACTTCTTAACAAAATTATCCTCAGCCAAGTATTGCAGCGGTTGAATACTGGAGAAGATGTCGTGGAAGTAGAGTAGCCCCAGCACTGCATGCATGCACCACTATAGATATGTGTATTCGAAATCGAGTATACACTCTATGCATGCATACATGAACCGTGAAATGGAAACAAGTTAATGTGTGCGCACAAATCTGCTATGGAATAAATTTCCTGCGCCCGCGTACCTTCGCAACCCAATACCATTTTGCTTCTCTTATCAGTAATTCAACAAAATCATCTTTGTATATTTGAGCAATCAGTTTGGACGCATCGTGTGCTTCACGAACTGCCTTAGGAATGAAAAAGACTTTTGGTGAATCGGATCTGAAGTAGAAAAGTGAATCAGAATAATTTTCAAGGACACCTGGATAGAAAATGGTGCTGAAAATTCTTTTTGTAACTTTTTTTTGGGGAACTTTTCTCTTTGGGAACTTTTTTGTTTCTTTTCATGTAGAACCCGTATTGTTAGAAGTTACATTGAATTAATGTGGCACGTATGCATGCTAATTTTTTCAAGTATGGGTCTATTAAGAGATTAATGTTTTTTTGGTTAGTTCCCAAAATATAAGTAACTTAACGAACAACTAGATGTTAGGCAGCGTTAAGATAGAAAATTTATGGGAAACGCCGATTTAAAATGAAAAAAGTTATAGTGCCTAAAGAAGATTTTTTAAAAGTGTTGATGGCTAACGGTGCTATGACAAAATATGTAACAGTTAAAGTGCTTTCAAGAGATCCAGTACTAAGGGGAATGAAAACAGAAGCTATTGCCATGAGATTACACAGATATGATGACCTGCAACTTGTGGATAAGGTAAGATTTGGTAGGGAATATGGATGGAAAATTACTGAAAAAGGTGTAGAGAGGAGCTCTTTAAGCCTAAATTCAAAACGAGTGGGAAAGCCGATACATCATGATTTAACCAAAGGACCTGCCACTTCTTTATTATTCGCAATGGCTGAGGTGGACCCGGAGAGAGCAAAAACGTGGATAGCGTCTCTTGACCAAGATCGCATGGATAAAATAGCGGCTATTGTAGCTGCGGAAAAAGATAGTTCTAGGGTCTCTCAGTTGCCCAAGGTAAATCCAGCGACAGCAAAAGCATTCATGCATTCTCTCGACCAGGAGAGTAAAGGTAAACTGGATTGTCTGATAGCTATAGAAAAAGATCCTAAATCCTTTCTACAGTTAGCTACCAGTCGAGCAGCTCATAGGGAAGAGCAACATGGAATCAACATTAAAAATTTAGTTGCAATAATGAGTTTGCAACGCAAAAAGAATGATATAAATATGGAGAACGTAGTTGAATTTGTTAAAATTGCGCTAAAAGATGAAGGGTTAAACCAAGAATCTGGGAACACCCAGGATGCATATAAATTTTTGAAAGATTTGAGTGACTCCTTTATAGAAACTATTAATAAGCAAGAAGATTGTAGAAAAAAGAGGCTTGAAAATCGTAGATCCGAAATAGCAGAGGCCCAAGCTACTGAAGCTGACTTTTTTCGCGCAGTAAAACAAACGAGAGAAGAATCAAACTCTGCAACCAAATTAAAAATTGAAAAGATGCGTGAAGACTATGCCCGTAAAAGTCACGACCTTGAAGGGGAGTACCTTCGATGGGAACAAGAGTTTCTGCTTCAGCAAGAAGCGGACA
>Ga0209978_10001261_pt1 | contig 10530 bp, 9 predicted proteins | sample BentaG_FD_182805 | JGI IMG/M metagenome (GOLD analysis project Ga0209978, IMG submission 182805) | Deep subsurface microbial communities from South Atlantic Ocean to uncover new lineages of life (NeLLi) - Benguela_00093 metaG (SPAdes)... | ecosystem: Environmental > Aquatic > Marine > Oceanic >...
CAGAGTTACTAAGGAAGTAGTGTAACCTCCTTCCTCTTTTATTTTGAATCTATGATCGAGGAATAAGTTGTGCCAGTAAACGTTCTTATGCCACAAATTGATCACTTCATGACGCAGGGCACCATCGTGGAATGGCTAATAAAAGATGGGGAAAAAGTGAAAAAGGCTGAGCCAATTGCCCTCGTGGAAACCCAAAAAGTTATGGTTGAAGTTGAGGCTCCAATCTCAGGCATTTTTTATAAGGCTCAATCTGCCGAATCAACTGTAAAAGTTGGTGAACTAATCGCTTTTATAGTTCAGTTGGGTGAGGACATCCCGATAAAACAAAAGATGAAAAAATCGGTTGTAAAAGCTGAAAAGACCACTGTTCACGTTTCTCCTTTAGCTAAGAAATTGGCAAAAGAATACGAGTTCGATCTATCTAAAATATCCGGGACGGGTCGTGAGGGGATGATTACGAAGGAAGACATCCTCTCATACCAACAGCGTGTTAAAGTAACCGACGCAGATTCCGACTCCTCTAAGTTAGGGGTAGAAGAGGTTATTCCCCTGGTGGGTTGGAGAAAAACCATGGCTGAACGTATGGCATTTAGTATGCGAACCACTGCTCACATTACAACCTTTGCTGAGGTAGATGTGACTGAATTAAGGAATTTGCGAAAGAAATTAAATAACTCAGAAGATTTGACTAAACATAAGATAAGTTACACCTCTTTCATTGTTAAAGCAGTAGTTCAGGCACTCGATATGTATCCGATAATCAACTCTTCACTTATTGATGATAAGATTATCGTGAAGAAATATTTCAACATTGGTGTAGCAGTATCACGGAAGAATGGACTAGTCGTTGTAGTAATTCACAATGTAGATCAGAAGAGTCTTATCGAAATTTCCCGGAGTATAAAGAATAAAGTCGATAGGGCTAGACGCAACGCGTTACTACTACAAGATGTACGTGGTGGTACATTTACCATTACCAATGTTGGCATGTTTGGTACCCTTATGAACACACCTATAATCAACGCTCCAGAAAGTGCAATTCTCGGAGTTGGTACTATTCAGAAAAAACCCGTCGTTATAAATGACCAAATCGCAATTAGGTCGATGATGTTCCTTTGCCTCACGTATGATCACAGGATAATCGATGGAACTCCCGCGATTCGTTTTCTCCAAGAAGTAAGACGTCAATTGGAGAATCCTTCGTCTCTCTTAAACTAGACCTCGAGTCCATAATTCCGCATCTGTGATTGGAACCCAGATGTTTTTCTGGATCTAAGGGGTAGAAACTGACATTTTATGATTGATGTTTGCTCCTAAATCACGTTATCACTTTTCAATTCTTTTATGTCGGTTATACTATATCCCATTTTTTTTAAGATTTCTTCAGTATGTTGACCAAGTATTGGCGGAGGCAATCTTATGGTTCCAGGCGTCTCTGAAAGTTTCACGGGAATGCCGGGTACCTTTATCTTCCCTGCTACAGGATGATCTATTTCTACTAACATTTCTCTATGTAATACCTGTATGTCTGAAACAACGTTATCAATTGTATTGACAGGTCCACATGGTATTCCTGCTTTTCGGAATAATTGTAACCATTCGTCACCCTTTTTTTTTACGAAAACTTCACTTAAGATACTTGATAATTTCTCCCTGTTTTCAACCCTTTTCAAGTTTGTTTCGAACATAGGGTCATCTATGAGTTTTTTCCTAGCTATAACTTCACAAAATTTTTTCCAATGTTTATCTGATGAGCAACCTATGGTGATGTAGATATCTCTTGTCTTATAGGCTTCATATGGTGTGGTTAGGGGGTGTCCAGTTCTCAAACGTTTATGTGGTTTACCCGTTACGAGATATGATCCTATCTGATAAAACGTCATCCAATAGACTGCTGTATCAAATAGTGCTACGTCAATCATCTGGCCTTTTCCCGTTTTTTCACGGGTTAGTAAGGCAACTGCCACGCCATATGCTGCATTCATGCCTGCTCCATAATCGACCACCGCTACGCCCATCTTAGTGGGGGGATCATCTTCTTCGCCTGTCACCATCATTAAGCCACTCTCCCCTTGAGCGATTAAGTCATATCCGCCATATTCTCGATATGGACCATTCTGACCATAACCTGATATTCGACAATATATTATCCTGGGGTTTATGCTCATGACCGTTTCATATCCTAGGCCAAGTCTTTCCATAGTTCCTGGTCTAAAATTTTCTATGAGTACATCCGCGGTCCTTAACATTTTAAATAAAACTTCTTTTCCCTTCTGTTTTTTCAGATTTAAAGTCACACTTTTCTTATTGCGGTTAAGACCAAGAAAGTAAACACTATCCTTACCTACATAGGGAGTACCCCAGTATCGTAAACTATCTCCTCGATCTGGAATTTCGATCTTAATTACTTCTGCACCCATATCCGCTAGCATCATTGAGCAGAGGGGCCCTGCTGCTAATTGAGATAAGTCTATAATCCGTATTCCTTTGAGTGCTTGATCCCTTGTATTTTTCCTAGCTATGGAATAAGTAATATTTTTATCCCTGTTTTTTTTATGCACCGTTCAAACCCCTTCTCTGCTTTGTCTAAAGGTAGCTTATGGGATACTAAAGGTTTAGGATTGATTAAACCTTGAGCTAAGAGTGCTAATTCACGGGTCCACACAGATAGGGGTCCACCATAGGAGCCAATGAGATGCTTAGATGATCGTACGAGATCCAGCATATTTATGCTGGCAGGGCTTGAGTGGATTCCAATAGCGATTACTTTCCCATTCTTCTTCACCATGTTCAATCCTTGTTGGATTGTAGCTGGAACACCCGTAGCTTCGAAGACTGAGTCAACACCATCTCTAATTATATCAAGGACTGATGATACTGGTTCTACTTCATCCGCGTTCAGTACAACGTCTGCGCCTAACCTTTTAGCCAACCTCAAGCGCTGTTCATCCACAGCTTTTCCTATCATAAAGACAGAGACTCCAGCAGCTTTAAGAGACAATAAGGTGAGGAGACCTATCGGGCCTGGTCCAAGGATAACAGCACTCTCTCCTGGCATAATGTTAGAAAGGAAGACCGCTTGCATTGCAACGTGTAGGGGTTCAACCATGGCTCCTACTTCATATGATACGGTTTCAGGTAGCATCCAAAGCATATCGGTTGGAACTAATGCATATTCTGCCATACCTCCAGAAGCAAAAGGGCCGTATCCTTTTGGCAATTTTCTATTTTGACGAGTGAGATACACTCTTGAGGGACCCATGAAAACTCGGTTTCCCTTCTCTACTTCAGTTGTGCCTTTCCCAATCATAATTACTTCCCCTGAGAACTCATGTCCAAGAATACAAGGCATGAAGGGAACTATTACTTCATATCCTGGTGTCCATTCATAGACATGGACATCGCTACCACAGATGCCGCAAGCTTTTACCTTAATCAGTGTCCATCCAGGCTTTACCTTAGGAACTGGTACATTACGAACCTCGATTCCAGGTTTAGGCTCGACCTTCATAACAGCTTTCAAGAATTATTTTCACCTACTAGTATTCTTCAATATGTCTTTCTTCCTTAAACTTTTTCATATATTATTCCTTAATTTTTTTGTAGAATTGAGTAGATTTTTAAGTTATAAATGAAAATTTGATTTAATGACAAGTAAATACATATTGATAATCGCAGAGAAACCTGATGCTGCAAGACGGATTTCTGAAGCTATAGCTGATAAAAAACCGAAATCCGTTAAAAAACGAGGCGTCACTTATTATGAATTCACTGTGCAGGGGAAAAGACATATTTGTGTTCCTGCAGCGGGACATTTATTTATTCTAGCCCCCTCAAAGGAAAATAATCCTAAAGGATGGAATTACCCTGTATTTAACTTAGAATGGGTTCCAACTTATACGAAGAAAGTTACTGCTTGGACTGAAAACTATTTAAAAAACATTCAGGATCTCTCACATGATGCTTCCGATTTTATAGATGCAGCAGATGTTGATACGGAAGGGGAAGTTTTACTCTTTAACATTTTAAGGTTTATTTGCAATGTTAAAGATGCAAAAAGAATGACGTTTAGCACTCTCACAAGAGATGAATTGAGAGAATCATACCAAAAAATGAGCCCAACTATTCTACATTCTACACTGGAAAGTGGATTAACTCGCCATGAACTTGATGCCTTATGGGGGCTGAATCTAACCCGTGCATTAACACTTGCTTTAAAAAATCAAGTGGATCGCGGATTCACATTAATTTCAACAGGGCGTGTACAAGGTCCAACACTTGCAATTCTCTTGAAAAAAGAACTTCAAATCAGAAAGTTTAAATCGAAACCTTTCTGGCAATTAGTGATAAAAGTTAAAGTTGGAAATATCGAACTTGGTGCAATTTATAAGAAAGAGAAGATCTGGGATAAAGATGAAGCAACCGTTATTCTACACTCTTGTAAAGATCGAACTGCTACTGTACTTGACATAAAAAAACAACATTACACACAAAATCCACCAGTCCCCTTCAATACTACCGATCTCCAATCTGAAGCGTATCGTCAGTTCAAATATTCTCCAAAACAAACCCTTCAAATAGCAGAGAGCCTGTACCAAAGAGGAACCATCTCATATCCACGTTCAAGCTCACAAAAGTTACCCCCCGTCATCAAGTATAAGAAAATACTTGAAGCGATCTCAACTTTGAAACAGTATACACTTCTTGCAGCCAAGTTGTTAAAGAAAGCCACTCTTGTACCAAATCAAGGTAAGTTTACAGATCCAGCGCACCCTGCAGTCTACCCAACTTTTGAAGTCTCTGACTTGAAAAAACTTAATTCATATCAGAAAAACATTTATGATTTAATTATTCGTCGATTCTTATCTGTATTTGGCAGTCCAATGCTCAGAGAAAGCAATAAAGTGTTTATTACTGTCAATGGTAACATATTTATTCTCAAGGGTAATCGTACGATTGATCCGGGATGGACAATATTCTCTGAAAAATATTCCTCCTTTGATGAGCGAGCATTACCTGATCTTAAAATTGGGCAAGAACTTCAAATACTTGCGCTCAACATTTTGAGTAAAGAAACGAAACCTCCGCTCCGATACAATCAAGGGACTATATTAAAGATAATGGAGCGTAAACACCTCGGTACACGTGCAACACGAGCTAATATCTTGCAAACTTTGTATGATAGACATTATATAGAAGGTGAAAGCGTACACGTGACTCAACTTGGTGAAGTTGTGATTAATGTTCTAGAAGAATTTTGTTCAATTATTTCTAGTGAAAAATTAACCCAGAACTTTGAGGAAGAGATGAATCGAGTTTACAAAGGAGAGAAAAAGAGGATTGCTGTCATAACTGAAGCACAGCATCTACTTACAGCGGTGTTAAAAGATTTTAAGAAGAATGAGAAGCAAATCGGTCAAAAACTACTCAAGGGTTTGGCTGAATCACGGCAAGATCAACAAGAACTCGGTATATGCCCTAAATGTGGCAATGAATTAAAATTTGTAAGATCAAAAAGGACGAATCTCTTTTTTATTGGGTGTAATGGATATCCAAAGTGTACAAATAGTTATCCACTGCCTCATAACGCACGAATCGAAAATACTGGCAGAGTATGTGAAAAATGTAGTACGCCAATCGTGAGGATTATTAGAAAAGGGCGACGTACTTACGAAATGTGCCTTGATTTATACTGTGAAACCAAGAAAGAGTGGGGTAAGATTTAAACTGATTTAAAGATGAAAAAGATCGTGCCTGCTCTTAAAAGTGCGTACGCTTTCTATTCCTCTTTTAACTTTTTTTAAAGCCTACTGGTATGATGACTATGGGTGAATCATTTAACCCTAACGTTCCTTTAATCTTTGTCATCTGAATCTGACTTATCACTTGTATGTTGCTTGCTAGGTGTAGCGCTTGAGCTTGTAAAACTATATGTAACGCGGAATAACCTGCTTCCATTAAGGATAAATATGGTCCAAGTTTTCCGTTCGATGCAACCACAATATATGTAGGGGCCTTAGGTATTTTAGGTACTATTTTTTGTATTTCTTTTGATAATTCCCCTGTCCTGGTATATATCCATCCCCCATCCCTATATTCACCAATCTTCAGTATATTCCCTGTCCGAACTATCCCGAGGGAATGCGTTGCAACATATTTTTCTTCATCCAAGTTCAAATATTTGAAGATACCCTCTTCTTCAATAACATAGAGTGTCGTTGTATATGTTGCTGAAGCGGATGGAATGGTTTTGCCCTGTCCTCCGATGGTTAATGTGCCATACCTATGATATCTAACTGTCTTATGGGGTGTGCATCCAAGCCCTGCCCAGAGAAGTTGTCCAAGCTGAGCTCTAGATACTTTCTCCTCTGTAAAGGTTTCAGGCTTCTTCCACTTATTAATACAATCAACTGCTGAATTCTTACCGTCTCTTATTGGATCTGGAAGATTTCCTCTTCGATATTTCTCTGGTGGACTCTGAGTAAAATAGGGAACCATTGGAACGAGATCTACATGCATCCCCCCAATCATGTTTACTCCTACTTGAGCAATTGCCCCGGCGATATGTACCATTTCTTGCCCCATTCCCCTTTCAACCCAATATGCATTCTCGTTATCTGTAGAGAATGCTACTTTTCTCAATTTTTTTTCAGTACTCCACTGTAATCGGATGCTTGGATGTTTAATACTTGGATACTGGATAGGTTCTAACGTGATTTTTTTACCATTTAAAGAACGAGTTTCATTATCAAACCTCTTTCCGCCACACTCTATAACAATTGGTTCTTTACTGATATGTGGAGTATGTTGAAGGCACCAAAAAACGAACTCTACTTGGTCAAGAGTTAACGGCTGGTTACCTAACTTTCCAGCCCGTTCGATTCCCTTCCATCCACCAGTTGAGACTCTACTATTTAGTGCTAATTCAAGACTAACATTTTCATACGTTTCTAAAGTCATACTTACCTCACCCATTGGCTATACATTCCCTACTTTTGACTAAATACTTTTTTTTAACTAATTAACCTTACTCCTATTATTTTTTTTAAATTCGATAATAGAACTTTAAACTCAAAAATATTTATACATACTATTTTAACGGAGATAAACTTCCCTTATAGTCTACCAAATTCTTAAATCGAGATAATACAGGAAACAAAAAATGGGAAATAGAAAAATTTTTTCAATTTTTTTCTTCATGTTTAAACCTTAATAACGGAAATCCTGTAAATAACCAGAAAATAAATAAATAAGCTCTAGAATTGTTACTTCTTCCAAAGTATGAGGTGATATGTTTGGTATCTGTTAAGGTTGATGAAGAAAAGTGTACTGGATGTGGAACATGTATTGACACCTGCCCAGTTGAAGTCTTTGAACTTCAAGAGAAAAATGAAAAGACGCTATCCGTGGTTGTTGCTGAAGACGAATGTATTGTATGTCGAGCCTGTGAAGTTCAGTGTACTGAAGAAGCAATTGAAGTTATTGAATAGACGGTGCACAGCTTAATATCATTGTGAACTCAATCCTTCATAGAATAATTTAATTTTTTGAGGTCAAGAGTTCACTTTGATCTTTTAAAGCATTCAGAAGTACGCCAGTTAACAATCCGATTTAACTGTAAATAATCAATAATAGCGCTAATCTTAAAACAAGCTGCTTAACAACCTAACCCAACCTTTTTTAAGTACTTCTCTAAATACGCAATAGCTCCATATTTTTTATTTAAGCACTCGCTTCCTTTTCTCGAATGCATATTTAACAAATTACAAAGATGTTGAATGGTTTTTAAATGGTTGAGCTTAGAGGGAGACTAAATAACTGTTCGGTTTTTAATATTCAGTTTAATCTAAATTTTTCTTCAAGATCATTGTGATGTGTTGGAAAAGTTTTTTTTAAGGTAACGAGATGATAGAATGGGTGTGTTTTATGGGAGAAGATAAGGAACTAGAACGGATTAAATCAAAGAAATTGAGAGAAATGTTTAAACGTAGTGTCTTAGAAGAAAAGTTAGAGGTATCTCGTGGACAAAGGGGATCTACTTTGAATAAACCCGTTAAAGTAACCGATACAACATTTAAGGAGACAATCCAGAATCATTCCATTGTAGTAGTTGACTGTTGGGCTCCATGGTGTGCTCCCTGTCGAATGGTAGCTCCTATTATAGATGAATTAGCCTTGGACTACGCTGGAAAGATCTTATTCGGTAAATTAAATGTTGATGAAAATCGTGCAGTTGCGATAGAATACCAGATAATGAGTATCCCTACGTTGTTAGTATTTAAAAACGGGGAACTTGTAGACCGAATTATTGGTGCACAACCAAGACAAATGTTGGAACCAAAACTATCTCGCCATTTATAACCATTATACGTCTATTTTAGAGGCACACTTTAAGTTTATGAACTACATGGTCGTTATTTTAATTATTTAAAAGATTATATGCTATCTATTCGTCATTTTCCTCTATTCTTGCAGACTTGTTTATGAATTTGGAGTAGTAGTGATAAGATCAATAGGATGCTCGCTTTTAAGGAAAAAAATTTTGGGATGAGTTGCGCGAGGAATTACCTCATTCCTGTTGTGAACATCATTGATTTATATACGATCCAAATTAATATTTACAAATTGTTACTTTTATGTTATCAAATCCCTAAAAACTAGGTACGACTTCTTTGAAGGAGGAAGGCCTTCTTAATACTTTTGAAACTTCACACCTATATCCGCTAGTATATTCTTAGTAATCTCTGCAACAACCTTTTTTTCTACCAACATTTCTGCTAACTTCAACGTGAACACTATGGCTGTAGCCGGCCCCATACTGGTTATCACATTTTCGTCTACAACAACTAAATCTCTCCCTTTTGGTTTCCCCCCACCTTTTATGAGTTCATTCTCCATACCAGGATATATCGTGCACGTTTTCCCTCTTATGACTCCGGCGTCTGAGAGGACGGTTGGAGCAGCACAAATAGCCGCCACAATCTTATTTTGTTCATGAGCCCCCTTCACTATTTCAATCACTCGCGGATTTTCTCTAAGATTTTTAAACCCCGGTGATCCACCTGGACAAATAATTGCATCAAACTCATCCACTTCGACTTCATCGATAAATTTATCCGGCATTACCTTAATACCATGGGCACCCTCAACTAAACCCCTCTTCAATCCAACTAGAACCGTTTCAATACGACATCTTCTAAGAATGTCCACAATTGTTAAGGCTTCTATCTCTTCGAATCCTGAAGCTAAGAATACTAATGCTTTTTTCAACATTCATCACAGCGTCTAATCTTTTCTTCATAATAGATGAATGTTGCCATAAAATACAAGAAACAGAATATAAGAAGGTTTTCATAATTCTCTATTTTTTTCTTCACCTTTAAGGTATAGAGTTATAAAGGTTTCAGAGCGTTTTCATCCTTCTTACTGTTAAACTACCTAGAGAAGACCGCATCATGCTCTTACGTATCTGATCAAAAATTCGGTTAAGCATTTCGTCTATGGGCATCCGTCTAATTCCCTTATTATGGAACAATCGAGCTTCCATCCTTCTTTTATTGAATATAAGGCGAAGATGGAAATGATCAAAATTGAGGGCTATTCTCTTTTTCTGTTGGGTATAGTGATATGTTACTATGATTAGGAAGTCTAAAAGACGATAATTTCTTCTCGGATTTAGTACTTTACAGAGCCTTTGAACGGTTTCATCATCTAAATAATTAAAAAAGATATCATCTGCTACTCCAATCTCAAAGCCTAAAGTGCCAATGTAGGTTCCACTTTTACCTGATATACTTAGAGGGTAAGATTCTCTATAGTTATTGAGTTCTTTAAGCGCCGTAATTGTGGCTTGTTGAATTTTATACAACTGATCATTATAAAACGCTTCACCTATTCCGTGAACAATAGTGGGAAAGTTTGTAAAAATCCCGAGAGAATGTTTAGATCGCCTCTTCTTTCTACCTTTAATTTCAGTCATTTATTACTACGCCTCTGATTACATCTTAAGATTCTGACTAGCTTTTGTATCGAGGCTCTTTACGATCTTCATCGATATCTTTGCATCTCACATCCTTACCCTTTTAGGAACTTTTCACTAGCTGAAGTGAAACATCTTCAGATTCTTCTGCACTTTTTTTTAATAGGTTTTCACTTAAGATTTACCCATTACTTCGTAATTTTATGATACTGCCTTGGCATCTCTAATGTTTTTAGGTAGGTTTTTTTCTGATATTCTTTACCTTCTCTAATATTTCAAGCCATTTTAAGAGAAGCTCCCCCAGCTCTAATAATTTGGAGGAGTCCATCTCATTCTTTATCCCGCTGCTTATCTCCTGAAGTTTAATTATAATTGTCTTCTCTATATCCTCTAGAAGTAACATACTCGTAACTTTTGTTTCTTCTCCTTCTCTGACGATTATTACCCGCTTATTGCAATTAGGGCACCATATATCATCTTTTATCTTGAAGAGGGGGGTGCTACATTCGGGACAGTGTTCAAAAAGCATTGTAGCTCCAGATTTGAGTAGA
>Ga0209978_10001262_pt1 | contig 10527 bp, 6 predicted proteins | sample BentaG_FD_182805 | JGI IMG/M metagenome (GOLD analysis project Ga0209978, IMG submission 182805) | Deep subsurface microbial communities from South Atlantic Ocean to uncover new lineages of life (NeLLi) - Benguela_00093 metaG (SPAdes)... | ecosystem: Environmental > Aquatic > Marine > Oceanic >...
ACTTGGAACCCAGGTGGAAAAAATCGCTGTGAAGACTGCAGAATCTATTAAAAAGGTCATTGACAAAGCCCTTGCCTCGCGCAACACTGTCCTGACAATTCGAGTTAATGATGACAGCAATAAAAAATTAAGTATGCTGGTGGAAGCAGGACTGTTTAAAAGTCGTTCTGAGAGCGCTGCTTTTCTTATCCAGGAGGGAATAAAAAGCCAAGAACCTCTTTTTTCTAAAATTAGGAACAAACTGGAAAAGGTAGAAAAAATTAAAGAGGAGCTCAAAAATATCATCTCTCAAGAAATGGATTCGACCAAAGGTACATAAAAGTAAACCGTAAACTATAGGCGGTGAGCCGTAAAGAATAGGCCTTGTCCCAAAACTGAAAACTGAATTAAATAATCTTGACGGTTTTGAAAGTATCGGTTGTCTGGACCACCTGGACTGATTAATCCTGGCGTTACTTTTAATTTTATCTTGGCTGTGATAATATTTTTCAGGTGGTAAATTTAGGCAGCATCCTTATTTTTGCTATTCTTTCTTCCTTCCTCTCTACCACAACCAAGAGCATAGAAAAGTCATTCCTCCAAAACAATCCCAAGATGCTATATCCTTTGTTTTCTGCTACAAGTCATCTAAGTATTTCCTTCCCTGAACCCATTTCTTTTTCTGATCAACTCTCAAATCAGCAGGCCTACTTTCTTTTCCAGAAAATCTTTTCTACCTACACGACTTTTGAGTTCTACTCGGAAAGCCGCCTTCCCTTACACTTAGAAAAAGAGATTTTTATTTTCAAAGCGAGATGGTCTTTTAGGAATAAAAAGAACAATAACCAATATGTCCTCTACATCTTTTTTTATTTGATGAATGAAAGTCTTCAAAAAAGCAGAGACGCGCCGAACTACCCGAGGAAAAAGCCCGAGAGTATCAAAGAAATTTGGAAAATTTCAGAAATAAGGGCAGAAAGATTTTGAAACTCAAAACTCATCCTTTAATAAAAAAAGGCTCCTTCCTCTTTTACGGCTTTCTTCTCGGAATAACGCTATCTGCCATTTCTTTAATTCTCTTTTTTCTCCTTCCTGCTCTCATCTCATCGCACTATTATCAAAAAAGCTTATACCCTTTAAGAAAACAAGCTAGCGCAATTAAAAATGAATTTGCCACTCTTATTTCCGATATAAACCAGAACCAGAGTTTTATCTCTTCCTTCTCGTTTCCAAAAGAAAAAAATGAAATATTCAGTTTGTTTAAAAAATTCAACCTTAATACCGATATAGAGGGAATCAGTTTCTACACCTTCGAGGGAAAGCTATCCCTCTGGCTGGGAAAGGTGATAGATTTAGAGATTATCTCCTCAGAAGAGAGCACCAAAAATCTCCTCAATAAACAAAAGACTTCTTTTCTCATCAAAGACAAAGCTTCTGTCTATCTTGTATCTTCCCAGAAAGTTAACGAGAAAGGCTATATTGTTTTCTACAGGCTTGTGGCCTTTGATCCTCAATTTAAAACTCGCTACCTGAAGGAATATCAGTTTGTAAAACCAATATTACTCAGGAATGTCCAGAATATCTGGTACTATGATTTTCAAGAAGATAATTCAGGATTTGAAAGGTTTTTCTCCAAACATGAGGACGAATATATCGGCCAGCCGGCACTCCAGAACAAGATTCAAACTTTATTTTTCCCTTTGAGAAATGAAAGCAATAGGATCGTAGCTCTAGTCAATCTAAGCTCTCCCTCTCTTACCTCTTTTATTTCAACTCAAAAAGAAAACATCCTCCTTGCCTTCTACTTTTTGTTCGGGATGACCCTCCTTTTCTTCCTCCTTTACCTCCTAAGAACCACAGCTTTTTTCCGAACAGGTAAACCCTTACCTTTTTTTCTGTTCATCCTCACCATGATGAGCTTAAGACTCATTTTTCTTCCTTTGAGCAGCTTAGAGAAGGTTAAATCCATTTCTTTATTTTCTCCTTCTTTAGCCAGCTTTTTATCCTTCGCTAACCTCACCAAGTCACCTGGTGATATTTTTCTCACTTTTTTCTTTCTCCTGCTAATCATTTCCTCTTTCGCCATATACTCCAAAAATATCTTTAAAAAGAAAAAAATTAAACAATCTCTCACTCTCTCCCTTCTTTTAAGCATCCCCTTTATTTTTGCCGCTATGCTTTTCTCCTCAGTGTTTCAAAAAATTTTAAAGCTTCTTATCTCGAACTCCAACGTCAACCTCCTGCGCTTCGCTTTTGATCCTTCCTTTTTTCTTCTCCATTTAAGTATTCTCTGCTTTTTCCTTAGTTTCTTCCTCATAATCTATATGGGATTGAGAATAGTCTCTCTTTATTCTCCTCGCTTTTTCTTTTCTCTCCCTATTTTTTTTCTTTGTTTTGGAAGTTTTTTTATCCTTTTTAAAGAAAAATATTCTCTTCTTATTCTTCTTCTTCAAACGGCTTTAGTTTTTATCATTTTAATTCTTTCCTTCTTCCCCACGGCTTTAAAAAGAAAAGATATTTTTGTACCTGCCTTTCTTTTAAGCACTCTATTCCTTTATATTTGCCTCCACCACTATTCTTCCAGAAGAAGCTTTTCTCTTATCCAAAGCTCCCTCAAGAATATCGTTATATCCCAAGAGCATTGGGGAAATTTTTTAATGGATCAATCCATATCTGAAATGGAGGAAAAAAAAGAAGCCATTCTCTCTTTTGCTCATAATCCTGACCTATCTGATTTTGCCCAATCTCTTTGGAGAGAAACCTCCATTGCAAAATTCAACTGGTATTCCAGTCTGGAAATATGGAATCCAGAGGGTAAGGTATTCTCCCGATTTTCTCTAAACGTTCCCAAGCTTAATCCTGCTGATTTCAACCTACCTATCAGCCAAGATTGGTCAATGTCGTATCAAAGTATTCCCTTTATGGGCAAGGAAAAAAATTTTCTTGTGGGCTATAAAGATTGGTTTGATAAAGAAATTCACCAGGCAAGGACAATTCTTACCTTATCTGTTGATTATGATATGCTTCCCTTTCTTTACTCAGCCAATCCCTATTTCGAACTTATCCGGGTCACTTCCCTTCCCTCTCTTAATCAGGTCGATTTTAGGTTTGCTGTTTTTGACCTAAAAGGAAAACTTCTTTTCAACCCCAATAAAATATCTTCCGGTATCCCTCCAAGCCTTTTAGAGAGAATTCATTCCTCTAATGATTCTATCTGGTCTTCCTTTAAAGATAAAAACAAAAAATTTAGCTCCTTCTATTTTAGAACAGATAACAGGATTTATTCATTTTTCATGCCCAAAAAAAATTTCATAAATTACTCTGTTGAATTCTTAAAGCTGCTCTTTATCTATATTGTTACCTTTCTCTTTTCATCTTTTATCATCAATATAATCCTCAAAAAGAAAAAGTTGAAAAATCCTCTCTGGTCTTTTTCGAACAAAGTCTATGCTTCTTTTATAGCCGTGGCTATTATTCCTCTCCTCCTTTTCACCTTTTTCACGAGAAGTTTTTTTGAACGTATTTTTGCCCAACAGTTCACTGAAAAGGCTGAAGTCCACGCAAATTTTGCCTACCGCGTTATGGAAGATTTATATATATTCCTCCAGCAGGAAGAACCATCTCCCCTGAGGACTCCCTCTGAAGATTTGGTGCTCTGGATTAGCTCCACTATTTCCAATGATGTGAATTTATACCAAGATGGGAGGCTTATTTCTTCCAGCAGAAGAGAATTCTATGACTCTGGGCTCCTTCCCGAGCTCATTGATGGAGAAATTTATTATAAAATTCAATTTGAAAACAATCCCTTCTATACTCAGCACCAAAAAATTGGTGACTACTCCTTTCACACCCTCACCATCCCCTTTCTTTATCAGGACTCTTTTTTTCTCATCTCCCTTCCTTTTCCCTTCCAAAAGCAAGAGATTTCAAAAGCCACTGAAGAGTTTATTGAGTTTTTGGTTTTTATTTCTATCTTTTTTGTCGGTATTGTTCTCCTTTTTGCCAGAGGCATGGGAGCAATGATCATTACTCCAATAAAAAAGCTCCTCGCAGGAACAAAAGAAGTCAGTCTGGGTAATCTCGAAGTTTCCATCAAGCACAGGCCTCAGGATGAAATGAGGACTTTAATTGACGGATTTAACGCCATGATTAAAAGTCTAAAAAAGCATCAGCAAGAGCTGACCGAGATGAGCAAGAAAGTCGCCTGGGCAGAGATGGCTCGAAAGGTTGCCCATGAAATCAAAAACCCCCTGACACCCATTCAACTATCTGCAGAACATTTGCTGAAAGTCTACTCCGATAAAAAAGGAGACTTTGATCATGCTTTAAAAGAATCCGCTTCTTACATTATTAAAGAAGTCGAGAACCTGAGAAAGATTGCCCGGGAATTCTTGGAAAGTTCAAAAGAAAGAGCTCTTCAAAAAGAGCTTTTTGATTTAAGAGAATTCATCCAAGAAACAATATCTCCCTATAAAAAAATGTTATTAGAAAGAATAGAAATTAATGAAATTTATGAAGGCGAAAATTTCAGTTTCAACGGTGACAAAGATAAGATAAGAATCGCGTTAAGAAATATTCTCATCAATGCCATAGAAGCCATAAGGCACAAAGGGAAAATAGAAATCAAGCTAGGGAGAGAAAAAGAAAACTTAATTCTTGAAATTAAAGATACGGGTATGGGTATGGAAAAAGCTATGCTGGAAAATGTTTTTGAACCCTATTTTTCTACTAAGGATGTGGGTACAGGATTAGGCCTCTCCATTGCCAAAAAAATCATAGAAGACCATGAAGGATTCATCCAAATCTCAAGTGAGCTGGGTAAGGGAACAATTATTATGATAAAATTCCCCTCCTCTAAATAACTGGCTTTTTTTTTGAATTTATGAAAAAATTTAAGGCATGAAATCTCTAAGAACGCCTAAAAAATGGACTGCCCCTCTCTTTTTCTTTCTTTTTATAATGGTCGCCTGGCCCGCGCAGGGTGAAAGTGTAAGCTTAAGACTCAGTTTTAATCCAAACTTCATTAGTAAGGGAGACCTGAATACCTGGGTTGAATCCCTTAATTCCCTCTGGGAAGATTGGCAAAGGAGGGAAGGAGGTACTCTTTCAGGCAAATTCGAAAGCATTCACTATAAACCGAGCTTTGAAGGAGAAGTAAGAATCAATCTTATTTATGGATTAGCCCTTAACTTCGCCGTAAGCTATCTCAGCGATAAAAAGGAAGGCACAGTGAGGTTTCAGAAGGGAGAAGGTAATCATGAGGAGTCTCATCTTATTCTGAATGAAGTAAAAGCCGTACCTCTAAAGTTAGGAATAAGCTATACTTTCTCTCTTCCTTATCAATTTAACATCTCTTTAGGTGCAGGAAGGCATATTATTTTTGTTACATATTCAACAGAAGATAATTACGATTACAATACCATTTCTGCGGGAAGAGAATATTCCTACTCACTTGAAAAGGATAATACATTCCGCTCAGAGTCTTTAGGGTATTATGTTTCTGTTGGAGTTGAGTATAACCTTACTAAATTTTTGGCCTTAGAGCTCTCGGGGGAAAAAACATGGTCAAAAGTTGACGGTTTCAAGGGACCCTATTCTTTCCAAGAATTTAAGAGTTGGCTACCTGTAAATGAACAAAAGTACTCTGAAGAGGGAAAAGCCTCCCTCTATTATTACGAAAGCAAAAACAACACCCTTAATCAATACTATACTGTTTTATCTGGACATAAAAAAAGACCGGATACCTTAGATGTGATAAACATGAGACAAGGAGAATTAAATTTTGGTGGATTTATTCTGAAGATAGGAATAAGGCTAAAAATTTAAAAAATCTGCTTCATCCCACCCTGACCAAAGCGACCTGGAAGATGCTAAAGCTTTTGCCAAATGGATAACAACACTGAGCATACAGCACTAATTTGGAATTTAGTGTTTTCCAACAATCCTAAAGATTAAAAAAAGCATAAAGCTAAGGAAAAAGGTGGCTTCTCTCCTTTTTTATAGGCATTGAACCATATAAAATATCCAAGTATGATATACAATTTGAAACTGGATATTAGTTTTTACCCCTCTCAAATTCCCTAATTTTTCATATTGCCAAAGGTATTCTAAGATAGTATCATACAATATTGACAATTTTGGCAAAAAGGTTAGGTAATTAAGATACTTGCGGATAATTATTATGTTCTTGGTGACAATAGTAAAATAAGTAAAGATAGTAGATATTGGGGTTTTGTTCCTAAAGAATATTTACAAAGTAAGGCATATAAGATTTACCTTCCCTTAAATAGGTTTGGGGCAATTAAATAAATAGATTATGCTATATTAGGACAGAAAGGAAGCGGGAGGCAAGCGGAAAAGTCAAAAAGTCAATGGAATTTTACGAATCATACCCACTTGGTCGTTGGATTAAATCCGACCTCTGCCACCAAGATTACTAAGGAGGGATATATGAAATGTCCAGATTGTCAAAATAAGTTAGAATCAATTGACTGCAAAGGCATTGTAGTTGATGAATGTGTTAGTTGTAAAGGTAGATGGTTTGATAGAGGAGAATTAAGAAAAGCAAAAGACAAAGAAGATGACGATATTAGATGGTTAGACTTTGACCCATTTGGTAAGGACATAGAGAGACTGAGTGTTCCATCTAAGGGAAAAAAATGCCCTAAATGCTTGAAGACAATGTCTTCATTAAAGTATAGAGCTTCTGGAATTATAATTGATAAATGCTCTTCTTGTGAAGGAGTATGGTTGGACCATGGAGAATTTGAAAAGATTATAAAATATTTAGAACATATAATGTTGACAAAGCCAGCCAGTGAATATACAAAAGATACTTTTAAACAATTCGTAGAGATTTTTACTGGACCGGAAGGGACAGTTTCGGAAGTTAAAGATTTTATGGCAGTGCTTAATCTTTTGCGGTTAAGGCTTGCAGTAGAAAATCCTAAAATCGTAGAGACGTCTCAAAAAATATATAAATATACTCCATTTAAATAGACATAATAAATAAGGGAGGAGACGAAAGGCAAGCGGAAGAGCTATCAAGTCGATGGGATTTTAGGCAATCTCATACAGTATTATGCCCGCAATGACAAGAGAAGAATCTTGTCTGCTCCTGATAATTGCAAATGGAACAATAAATGCAGCCTCTAATACCAAGCAACTTTAAGACAAAGCCTAATAAATAGACCTGCAAATGATTCAGATTGAAACTGAAAAGAGGATTTAGCCGAGGAGCAGGTCCTCATCCCAGCCAAAAAGCTCAAGCTTGATATTGTCCCAGTTGCTCGTTCCAAGTCCGTAGACCTTGTCAGCCGCTTCTACACAGAGGGGGGGAGGGCTGATAGGCCAAGGCTCTCTTCTTATAGCCTTTCTTTTTTCCGTGATGATGCGGAGGCAGACTGTCTCCACAGCCACAGGGTCTGTTCCTGCGATCAATCCATTGTAGGCCCATTTGTAGCGTGGATCCACTTGGGGGCCTTTATCACAGAGAGGGTGAAGCGCATCGACGAGCACGAGACGGGTCTTTCCCTTGACAAACGGGAGGTTCCATATCTCTCCCAGTTTGGAGTTGTTTTCATCATGGTAGTTGCTGGGCTTTCCTGAGTAGAGAATATAGATTTTCATGACTGTCCCGATTCCTGTCAGCCAATGGGCTTTCAGAGCGGGGAGCGCAATCAGGGCTGTGCAGGCTTTAGGTTTATCGGGGCCTCCCTGAGCGTTCAAGATTTTCTCTTCGGGAATTCCGGCGTCGATGAGCGAGCTTTTGACGGCATCCACCACTTCCTGGTGAGTGGGGTTGAGATGTGGCGTAGGGACAAGGCCGATAGTGTCTTCGGGCTTGACGAGGCTGAGCCAGGCATCCTTGGTGGCTTTTTGACCCGTCAACTTGATCAAAGTCTGGTCGAGCATGGTCTTCAAGATTTCGGGATTGACATCGTTGCTGGCATCCATGGCGTTTTTGTCGCGGACAATGGTTACCAGGCTTGATCTGGCTGCTTTTCCGCCGGCCTTCAGCCACTTCCTCCCCATTATGGAAGTGCCAAGAGTTGCCCCGAGGGTTCCTCGAAGAAAATCTCTTCGAGTCAATTGTTTTCCTTTATGTGGCATGCAATATCTCCTTTTGGATCGAATACTATCATATTTGATTAATGATTGTCTTGACAGTTTCCTGGTCAGGACATTCAAAAATGAACGCTAGGGTATTGTCCTTGAATTTATATCCCAGCCAGCCGTCCTCAATGGGAAAGACATTCACCATTTCCCCTGAGGAACCAGACTGGAGAGAAATAGGATGTTCGGGAAGATAGGTTCTGTGGAAGTGGGCGAGCGCCCGGCGGGCGCGCATATGGCTGGGATATTTCACCAAAAGGAACTGAATGCGTTTCTGTCCCTCTGAATCCTTTCTTTCGTAGGAAGACGTGATCGCCTCTGAGGTGAGATCCAAGTCAAGCATGTTTTCCTGACCTAGATAATAAAGAGAATTCAGCACCAGATGAGAGCGGAAATAGCTTGTCCTATCCTTGCGTAGCATCCAGTCCGGGCGAAAAGAATCCGGAAGGTTTTTCAGCAGGTCCGGTCTGGGAGGATTCCCGCGGTCTTTGACAATGGAACGGCCGAGTGCCAGAACCGCCTCCTTTGATTCTGGCGTTTCCTGAAAAGCCATAATCCTGGCGTAAATAGTATCCGACCAGAGACGCAACAGTCCCTCGCCGTAGAGTGCCCTAGGCCAGAAAGAGTTTTCAGGTGCCGCATTTGCCTGCAGAGATTGGCCCAAATCCGTGGCTTTCCCTCCCCAATCCAGGGAAAGCAGGCCAAAAGCATCGTCCGATGTTTTCATGAAATACAGCTCAACGAGGATGCTATCCTGGTTTCGAGCCTCGTATCTGTAGGATTCGAGGTGGTCGAAGCAATAGCCGAGGTAGAGTTCTCCAGCACCATCCATATAATCAAAAATATTTTTGGCATTGACGAATTGAGGTGAATCGGGCCTTGTCCAGAGCCCGACGATCTTGGGGAGGGTAGGTTTGGATTTTAGCATCTTTCCCCCTGCTTGATCGGGCATAGCGGAGATAAAGAGAAAGACCGGCAGACAAAAACACAGAACAAGAAACAGCCTTGATTGAGTGGAAATATCCTTCAGCGTATTGTTGCGTGTCTGACGATCCCTCTTCGGATTCATTGCCGATCTACCGTTTTTCTAGATATTCTATCGAATATTGAGCAAATTTGCGAGAATTCTCCTTTGAAATTATGTTTTGTTGTTGAAAGATATCCTCCCCTATCTGAACATATCCTCTACAAGGTGGCTAAATCTGGAAGGGATTATTTTCTGATCCTCATTAATGTTTCATTTCATATCCGGTGGTCGGTTACTGAGGTTTGATGCCGTTTTCGCTATTATGATGGGAGTGGGTTTGGATCACCTTGGCAGATGAACGCCCCCCAATCCCGTGGATTAGGATACTTGGCGCTCAATGCCAATTGAGCCTCCCGCAAAGCTTCAGCTCGCGGCTGGCCAGACAAGACGCGGCGATAGAAGTCCTCCATCAGCTCCTGGGTCGGCTGGTCTGGCACTTTCCAGAGGCTCATCACAAGTGTACTGGCACCAGCCAGAATAAAAGAGCGGCGCAGGCCGAAAACTCCTTCTCCAGCTCGAACTTCCCCTAAACCTGTCTCACAGGCTGAAAGGACCACCAACTCGGTTGCCAAAAGGTCCATACCAGAAACATCTTCAGCAGTGAGAATGCCGTCTTCTGCTTCTGAAGGCAGCTCACCCTGTTTAAGCCACGTATTGGCCCCGGCAAGAGCAAGTCCTGATCGCAGTAAAGGATTTTCCAATCCGGAAACAGAAAGCCGTCCAGTGCCTCCTCCTGCCTGGTCCCCTACTGCCCCGAGATCACGGAAGTTACTCTCAGGGCTCCGCTCCCGATCTGCCAGGAAAAAGCCATGGGTTGCCAGATGCATGATGTGGGGAGACCGGCACTTTTTAATTTGAGCTTCCAGAACATCCCCTTCAAGCCGCGGCTCTACACCTAACATACGCGCAACCTGCTCACCTTCTGTACGGGTTCCAGGGAGCCGCATGAAAGACAATCCGCTGCGAAGGATATCTCGGGACTGGCGGCCAGGTGTAATATGACTCTTTTCCTGTAACGGGCCCATGGGCTTTCTCAGGTCGAAGTTCGGGTCGGCAACCACCATCGGCTCAGCTGGCCGAATGGCTGACATAGCTCCAAACCGGAGTACATCACGACCCGTGCTGAGATAACTGATGCGATATTCCTCGATTAGTCGGCGTCCATCACCAGTTGGGAGGACCTCGAAGGGTAGGCGAGTGAGGTCTCCATCAGAAGCAATCAGCAGTTGTTTGCAGCCGTTGAGAGCTTCCAGTAGAGGATCAAATATGGATGCTCGGAGCTTATTCCCTTCACCTGCAATTAATGTTTTTTTTGCTTCAGGCAAGGCCCCCAGGTCCCGAGTTCCACGGTCCGCTTTTCCACTGGTAATAAACGACCTGAATGCGGCAATCATTCTATCGATGGG
>Ga0209978_10001263_pt1 | contig 10526 bp, 8 predicted proteins | sample BentaG_FD_182805 | JGI IMG/M metagenome (GOLD analysis project Ga0209978, IMG submission 182805) | Deep subsurface microbial communities from South Atlantic Ocean to uncover new lineages of life (NeLLi) - Benguela_00093 metaG (SPAdes)... | ecosystem: Environmental > Aquatic > Marine > Oceanic >...
TACCTTTATTATCACGATCCTGAAAATAAACTTGAAGAATTGAAAAATGGTATAGCTAAAATGGCAAGGGCACGTCTATCTGCTAGTTCTGTTGCTCAATTTGCTGCAATTGAGATTTTAAAGACTCCAAGTAATCATACCATAGAAATGGTGAGGAAATTAAAAGAACGACGGGATTATTCATATGATAGACTGCGTAAAATTGAGGGAATTAGTTGCGTTAAGCCTAATGGGGCATTTTATCTTTTTCCGAAATTAGATTTAAATGAATTAGGAAAATGGAAGGATGATAAAGAATTGGTTGTAGAATTGCTCAAAGAAACGGGAGTATGTCTGGTCTATGGTTCTGGTTTTGGAGATTACGGAAAAGGACATATGAGATTGACATTCTTACCAGAGAAGGATATTCTTGAAACTGTGTATAACCTAATTGAAGAATTTCTAAAATAAAGCATTTCTATATTGATTTTTAAAAACTATTAAATTTCTGAAGTCCTACAAAATTAAAAAAGATAAAACCTAAATAAATTAAAAGAACAGATAATCTTCTAACCAGGGATTAATAGCATTCTTTATTTATATAGATCAAATAATTATTATAATAATTAAAAATATAATCCAAAAGTATATTGCCATGATTATTAGAATCAATTCTTTAGAGAGTAAGATTGAGGTTTTTCACGAACATTATTTACATCTTCATGGTTTTTTAAAATTAAGCGCGGAAGATAAAAAAAATAATAAAGAATATACTATTATCGTTCAGATCCTTAATGTGCAAACAATTTCAGATTACATCATGACGCGCCAACAATTAAGAAATGTAGAAATAAGCAAGTATATCAAAGATTTGCTGGAAATGGAATTACAATATGTAATCCAAGGTCGTCCAATTGTTTGTGTAGAAAAGGATACAAGAACCAAGAAAGAAAAAGCAAATACTATTAATGTCTTTTTCTTAATTGAAGATTTAATGGAAAAAGGGATTTTAAAACCTCATACAATGGAAGTTTCAGCAATACAGGATGATAAAGCAGAGTATCTGAAAAATATTTTTACTCCTGATGGAATTTTTATGGGCAATTTAGCTTCCGAAGTAAGTGTAAACGTATACTTTCCCTTTAAATTTCTAAATTATCACTTTTTCATAGCGGGAGCAACTGGATCCGGAAAATCAAATCTTAACCAAGTTTTTATTGATGGATTGCTTCAACATAACGCTGATGTAATTATGAACGGTAAGGGTAAGAGAGCTTCGATGTTAGCGATTGATGTACACGATGAATATGCGTTGGGGTGTGTGGAATATGGTATTTACGACATTTATAACGCTTCTGAAAATAATAAAAAATTATTTGGAAAGTGGTTTTACTTGTACCCTAATAAAGGAGAACCACCTGCAGAACTCAAGAGTATGTCAGAACCGTGTATCATCAATCTTCAAGAGATAAAACCAGAGGATTTATTTTCTACTGGCACATTCAATGATTTACAAGTAGGTGCTGTGCATTCTGCTTATCGAGACAAAAAAGAAGATTATATTGAGAATTTATTAGATGAGTTATATACTCCTCCGGGAAATCATAACGACAAAACATTAGCTGCTGTACGAAGGAGATTACATTGGTTAACTTATTCAAATATGTTTCAATCGAATGGTAGTAGTAAATTGTCTAAGATTATTAAAAAATTAGAAAAGGGACAGTTGATAATCTTTAATGTGTCAATGATTTCTGATCTTGAACAATTTCTTTTTAATAGCGTCTTAGCTAGAACTTTATTTGATATTAGAAAAGCCTTAAAATCATCAACTGACTTTACATCTTTTGAGAATAAATTAGAAAGGACATTGCCAAAACCTTTTTATGATATATTTAAGTTAAATTTACCAAAGTTGTATATCAAAGCAGGAAACAAAATGAAGGATCCTTTAGATTTGCCAGTTGTAATTTTTACAATTGAAGAGGCTCCAAGCTTGTTAAGACCAGAGATGATGAGATTTAACAATGTATTTAAGGATATTTCCCGTCAAGGAAGAAAATTCAATTTGGCTCTCGAAGTGATTTCTCAACAATATTCGCCCATTGATGACACAATCTTATCTAATATGAATACGGTCATAAATTTACCACTACGATCAGAAAAAGAAAAATCAGTTGCTGCTAAAACTTTAGGTGGGGGTATCCAACAATCAGATCTTGAATCATTAACGGGAACAAGAGGAATTGGCTTAATATCGGCAATATGGTTAACTAATTTTCAAAAATTAAGAATTCCGTTGTATGATGAGTATTTTAAAGAAGTATCAGAAAAATTTTATGAAAATTTTGCTAAAATAATGAAAACAAAAAACCCAACTCCTCCGCCAACAAGTTTGCCTTAAAAAATAAACCCGAGGTGTAAGCGAATGTCTTTTGATTTTGAACTAATCTCATTGGATGATTCACTAAAAAAAAGAACAACTAATTCACCCGATCAAATTATTAGAAAATTTAAAGAGAGTATGAAAGGGAGAATTACTAATTGGACTAAGGATGAAAAAATTGAACTTGAAACGGATAAATTTGATACTGATGATCCTTTAGAAAATTCTACTAAACTTTGTATTGATATGGCACACCAAATTATCAAAGGAGATTTAAGCGATTATGTAGATGAAGATTATAAAATTATAGCTTTCGATGAGAGCTCATATACTAATACAGGAACCTACGGAAAAATTGCGGCTTTTAAATTTGGAGAGTGTCAAATCAACTATAAAAACGGTAAATATAAGAAAGATTTAGTTATGTACAAACCAATTTTTGCTTATATTGAAGATAATGTGCATAAACTTGTCATTTATAGAGATGTTATTGAAAATTTCATAAACAAATTGAAAAAGGAATTTTATCATGGCAGTTTAAAATATAATATAGACGATGTTGAAGATTGGTTTGAGAACACCTATAAGAAAAAAATTAACCGATATATCAATGATCATAATTATTATTATCCCTCTTTAGGTCATGTTGTGGACAGAATTCGAACGGCAGATGAAATTTTAAAGTCGTTAATTCGAATAAAAGACGAATCCAATTGGGGAAAAAATAAAAAAGTTGTTTTTTTAGGCGATGGAATACATATGTTCCGCCAACACATCTTTCCTCCAGAAAGCTTCATTAAATTCTTTTATAATTTTATACAAACTTACGACATTAAATATTACAGTTTTTCAAAAACGAGTCGTCTTAGAGATGCTCAAGGTAATTTTATTTTATTATATTGGGACGATAAAATAAAAGCTAATCCTTATATTGTGGAACTACCAGAATTATCAAAATATACTAAAAGTTGGACTTACATTGTGAGACTTATTGAAGACAGCGCCTCTTTACGTTTTGATATTCCTGATTATTATGATACGACCGACGCTGCAATGTTGCTCAAGAGATTAATCCCCTTTTCTCCGTTTGGTTATCCTTTAAGCTTAACGGGCGCTCATGAAGCAAGCACAATGCTCCCTATAGAAAAACATAACTTTGAAGCTCAATTCTTAACACTCCAGCACGATCCTAAGACAAGAAGATTTATGCAAGTACGCAGACATAAGGTAATCCCTCCTAAATAATATTTAAGAACAAAGTGTGAAAGAAAATGGTAAGAATAGTACATATGGCTGATACTCATTTGGGATATAGAGCTAGACGAGGTACTATAAATAAATGGGCTATTCAGAATTATTCAAGACCGTATGAGCAAGAACTCTATGATACTTTTTTAAAAGTTATGGAAGATGTCTCTAAGGTTAAAAACTTAGACTTTTTAGTTCATTGTGGCGATATGTTTCATCATCCTTTTTTATTTAGCTCGTATCCCCCACCAGAACCGGCTAGAAGAACTTTTGAAGAGGGATTGAAAAAATTTTTTAGGAATACTAACGGCCAAGTTCCACTTATTTATATTGAAGGAAATCATGGTATTTTCAGAGGTTACGAATATACACCCTTTGAATCTCATATCAGAGAAGAAGAATATCCAAATCTCTATTATTTTAAAGAGAAGGATTTGATTACTGCTATTAAAGAAAGAAGACCTCTTGAATTAGAATTTCCTACTAAAAAAACTCGTTTCTATTTGTTTCCATACTTCGAATTTAAAGGTTTTAAAATCTATCAGCAACATTACGACAATTGGATAGAAAAACAACGACCCCCTAAGGGAGATAGATTTATAAATATTGCCCTTGCTCATGGTTCTGCAGGAGATGATACATTACATAACAAAGTTAATAGTGACGACCTAGATTATGATTATGTAGCTTTAGGGCATGAACATGGCTTAAAAGAATTGTCTAAAAACCACTTTTATTCTGGAAGTTTACTACCATTGAATTTTAAAGAAGTATACGAAAAACAAGGGTATCTAATCGTAGATATCGATGAAAAAACTCACAACTTGAATGTCGAAAAAGTGTTTACAGATGATCTGTTAAAAAGAACATTTACAATTATAACAATCGAGGTTTATCCTGACCAATCCTCGATAGATTTACAGAATATAATAAAAACTGAATTAGATGTTTATGTAAATGATAAAGGCTTTGATCCAAAAACTGCTGCTAGGTTAAAAATTAATTTTAGTGGTGAAATAACATTTGAAAAAAACTGGCTAATAAACGACATGATGTCTAGTATTAGAAGGGATTGTTTTTCTGAGCCTGAAAATTATAATATACTACAGTTAATATGGAAAATTTTAGATATTTCTGAGGATCTTGAAGACGACATAAGTGTAGGCAGAATCCAAGATTATATACTGGAAAAACCGGATGAGGAGTTTAAAACATTTGTGAACGAGAAGTTAAACGAAGAAAAAAGCAATTTTGATATTGATAAATTGACGCAGATTGGAATGAGAGCATTAAAAAAAGCGCTTAGAACAATAGAAAGAGAGAAGGAGGTATGATTTAGCGTTGCAGATTACTAAGCTTGTGTTCAAAAATTTCATGAGCTACAAACAATTAGATTTACCAAAAGCTAACGAAGAATTACCTGGAGGATTAATACTTATTAGTGGTCAAAATTCTTACGGAAAATCAACCATTCTTGAAGGAGTTCTGTTTGCTTTTTTTGGACCTAAAATCTTTATCGCAAGAAACGCTGCCTCGTTTATAACTTACGGTGAATCTAAAGCGGAAGTAACAGTCTATTTCACCTTAGACAATAAAAAGTATAATATCTATCGTAAATGGGGCAGAACAGGAGGAACATCTCCTAAATTGTTTGAATGGGTTAAAACTACTTATCGTGAAATCAAGAATTTTAATATTGAAAACTTTTTTGAGATTTCTACTGAACAAGCGTTAAATACCGTTTTCGTAAGACAAGGAGAGGTAGAAGAGTTAGCAAACAAAAAAGGTGCGGACTTAAGGGAAATGTTAATTGATCTTTTCAGACTTAATATAATTGATGATGCGCTATCACACCTAGATAAAGAATCTAAAAATGAAAAATATAAAAAGGAAAGATTGGAAAAGAAAAGAGTACCCATTGAACGAATTGAAGAGGATATCAATAACATTTCACTCGAGAATTCAGAATTGGAAGAAGAACTTATTGATAACAAATTAAAAAAAGATCAGTACGAACAAAAAATCTTATCTCTTCCTTCAGATGAATTGATTTCAAATTTGGAAAAACTTTTTAATCAAAAAGAGAGATTAGAAGAAAATGTCCACTTATATAAAAATAATTTTCAAAATAAAATTACCAAAACATCCTTGAACATACATGATTTCGAGCCAATAGAAAATATTATCAAGAAAATAGACCTTCTAACGAACCAAAAGCGTGATATCTCAGCAAAAAAAAAGGAAGAGGAAAAAACACTAGCTGCAACCACCATAGGAAAAGGAAAAACTCAAGGTCATATTGATGAAAACATAGCAAAAATAAAACAAATGGAAGATAGTTTAAAGTTTACTTTAAAAGAAAATGGTTTGAAGATAGCGCTATGTCCCACATGCCAGAAGGAGTTAACAGAGGAACATTATGATGAGATGGTTTCAAAATTTAAGAAAGAAATCAAAATCGATAAGGGAAAGCTTAAGAGTATTGCTAAAATTATTGAAAATTTAAATACAGAGATCAATTCTCATCAAACTAAACTGGACGCGATCAAAAACCGAATTACTATAATGCAAGGATTAAAACAAGATTATGAATTTTATCAAAAATATGAATTGGGACTAAAAAAAGCAGTTGAAGATATTAAGAGCTTTCATCTAAAAAATAATTTACAAATTACTGATTTTAATGCTGAAAAAGTAAAGTTACTTTCAACTGAGAAAAAAACGCTTACCGTTGAACTAAAAGCAATAGAAAAAGAGTATAATGAAAAGCAAGAGAGAATTGAGAAGAATCAAAGAAAAATTGTCAATCGAGAAGAAGAAAAAAGACTCATGATAGAATTACAAAAATCTATAGGAGATCTCGAAATAGAAATCGACCATATAAGCAAAGCTAAAGAATTTGTCAGGAGGTTTGTAACTGAATATATGGTTGTAAAACGATTAGTTAAAAATATCGCTCTAACAACAAACAAGTACATTAAAGATTTCACATCGGGTCAATATAGCGATTTAATCCTGGATCTAACGGGTACAAGGAAAACAGGACTTTCACTTAAAATTAAAGATAATTTCAATGGAGTTCATGAATCAATAGAAGTCCTCTCGGGGGGAGACAAAACTGCGTTAGGTATGGCTCTTCGACTAGCCATATCAGAATTAATGAGCAAAATTCGACCTATAAAAGAATCTCCAAAGAAAAATCCAAAGATTGACATCTTACTTTTGGACGAACCTTTAGCCGCTCTTGACGCTACTCGAAGAGAGAGGATTCTTAAACATCTAATTAAATCCAAAACATTTTCTCAAATTTTCCTCATTACACACACAGAAATCCCCTCAGATATCAATACACATAAAATTTTTGTTACTAAAGATCATACAACAGGTATAAGCACTGCTAAGTTTAAGAAAGAAGATAGAACATTTAATTCCCTACTTAAACATTAGCAGTTTAGATTTAATTTAAATAATAAAAAAAAGAATGATTGAAAATTTTTTGAGGTTGCTTATAAATCTCGTGCCTTTACCGTTTTTCGGCCGTTAGCTTTGGCGCGTGCACAAGCCTTGTCAAGAATCCAAATGATCAGCCCATTTAACGTGTCTCCGTCAAGTACACCTGAGCTAGTATTAAGATTATTGGATTTAATAAATTCCCGAACTTTAGATTTTACAAATAAGGTTTCTACTTTTGCCATTATTTTTCTTCCTCTTCTTATACTTTTATTAAGTTTTAGTAAAGTAGTAAAAAATCAGAATATAAATTGATTTTTTATTAATATTAATTAGTACAATATGAGTTTTTAAATGTTTTGACATTCCTTAATAATTCTCCAAAATCTAATTTTGAATCGTGAGCTTTTCTATCTCTTCTGACATAAATCCAAGAAGAAAATTTTATATATGCGACAACTATTCCTATAGTTACCAACGACACTACATAGATTTTAAATGTCTTTACTTCTGATATCCTACTTAAATATTAATAAGTTAATAACATTTAATAGTTTTTAAATATTTTTTAATCTTAAGCTCTAGATTAGTTCTTGTATTATAAACAATCTAAGCGTAATTGCATCTATTGCTAATTATGAAACTTGAAAGCAGTAAAACAGCAATGCATAAAACAAAAATATAAAGGTTTTTATTCGAAATAACTAAAAAGTATAGGAAATCAACTGAAACAACAAGAAAGGTAAATAAGATGTCCGAGAGAAAAGAAAAAGAAGCTAATAGTGTATTTGTGGGAAGAAGACCTACCATGAATTACGTAATGGCTACGATGATGATCCTTAATCAAGGAGAAGATTGTACCGTTAAAGCCAGAGGGAGAGCTATTTCACATGCAGTCGATGTGTGTGAAATTTTAAGAAATAGATTCTTAAAAGGAACTGAATATAAAGACATTAGGCTCTCAACAGAAGTACTTGAAGGAGAGAATGGTCAATCAAACAATGTTTCTAGCATTGAAATTGTACTTGCTCCACCAAAATAAACAAACGATATTCAAACTGTCCGAGTATAGCAATTAGGCAGTTAAAATCTTTTTTTTTATAAAAATATTCTTGTCAAATTAATAACTTGATATCATATTCTATGCTTGGTTTTAGGTTTTATTTGAAGGAGATACTTTAATTAGTGTTCTCAAATTCAAAATAAAAAAAAATTAAGATTTAAAATTATAAACCTTTTACTCTTACCCCTAAGAACATTAGAAACCAAGCGAGAAAAACTAATGCCATTCCAAAAATACCCCACCATTGTTCGGAAGTTAATGTTCCGAAAGTTAATGGCGGTAATATGCCAGTAAGTGCAAAGAAATGTACAATTAAAATAAATAATCCTCCTGCTAAGCAGAGGAAACTAAATATCACAGTAAATTTAGTTGGTGGAGTCCAAGCTATTTATTATCACTATTTTTTAAAATTAAATTTTGTAAATAGGATCAAGTATTGTGTAATATAAATACTTATTTTAAGAGTATCAATTTTATTCTTCACTCTTGGATTGCTTATCAATATCTTTTAGATTTTCCTTATTATTTTTATCTTGATCTTCATCGTCGCCTTTAAGGAAGTCCCTAACTATGCTAATAATAAGTAACGCTGAAATTATCACTAATAAAGGAATTAGCAAGCCAGATTCTGTCAAAAAGATTTTTACCCAGCCGATATATGGTATACCTCCTACTACTACGCCTATTACACGAGATTCTGGAATGTCCTCTGGGTCAGGAAATGAGTTAGCGTCCCCTTGAGTTGTGAAATACCATGTATCGCCTGTTTGGGACTTATTGATAACGCGATGGACGATTGGATCTTGAGGTGCACCACCCCACAACCCTTGAGCATTAAATACAATCACATCTCCATTATTTATTTCATCCGCGTCAGTTCCCATCACGAATAATAAATCTCCTTTGTGGATAGTAGGTTCCATAGACCCACTAATTACTACAACGATAGGCGACTCAGTATTAAAAGAAATTTGGAGAATAAAATAAACTAGAAAAGAGCCAAAAAACGCAATAACGATCATTACTACTGCTATAATAACTTTTTTATGAGGAATAGGCTTCTTTACTTTTTCTTCTGCGTTCTTCATCTATTCTTCAGTCGTTTTTAATTTGTACTCTTTCTCTTGTCTAAATAAATAAATTTGCTAATATAAATTTTGTTCTAACACGCTATAAGGATTTATTATATTGTCTCAATAGAATGCAGCCACTTATTGATCAAATGGGTGTCTAATGATTTTTGAGATAGTATTTTATATTATAGCATCTTAATTTTATAGTGTTAATTTATTGAAAACATATTTAATGAAAGTTTTATGGGGTGAGGCGCTCCTAGATGATTATAGAAGATCCTGTTTTAAAAGATTACATTATCGGAGATATTGTTAGAGAAGTTAAGCAAAAAGGATTAGCCATAGAAAAAGTTTATGTGGAAAATTTTATAGCTAATTTCGTTAATGAATATGATCGATTACCAAAAAAAAGTGAAATTAAACCTATTGTTTCGAGTTATCTAAAAATGCTTGAAGTACAAGCACCAATTACAGAATTTCACCAAGAAACTATCGAATACGAAACAGATACTAATGTAATCGGTCCAGTTGTAAAAAATTTTATTCAAAAAAAAAATTTGATTAATGCTATAAAAAATAAAGGTCTTTTTACCCCCTTAGGAGAAATACTCACGATTCCAAAACCAAAGGGCCGTCGATTATGTCCAATTTGTGATGATGCTAATTGGTATAAAATTCACGAATCAATTGATAAGAATGATGTAATAAGTCATTTTCCACGAGTATATGGTAAAATTTATACTTGCAGTGGCTGTGGATGTGTTTGGAAAGAGAAATGAATCCAAGGATGTAAAGGATTAATATATTACTCATTCTATAAGGTTTCAATTATTGAAAAATATTAGTTAGGATTCCTAAGTTTTTAAACTATAATTTTTAAATAGTTCTAGATTTAAAATCATATTATAATAATATTAAGAATTTTAAGTATCAAGAATTAATTGCGTTAATTATGGCGGCAGATTATGCGATTATTTATAATCCCATTGCAGGTGGGTCGAAACAGGCAGCAACGGATATAAAATACGCAAAAAAATGTTTAGACGATTTGAAACTGTCTTACAAATCTTTTGAAACTGAATATGCCGGTCATGCCATAGAACTAGCTGCTCAATTAGCTAAAGAAGGATATCGAGTTGTTGGTGCTGGAGGAGACGGAACATGTAACGAAGTTCTCCACGGCGTAATTAGCTCAAAATCAGGAGCTTTATGTGGATTCATCCCTATGGGTTCAGGAAATGATATTCCTGCCGTAATAGGAATAACTCCTGATATAAAGAGGGCTTGTGAAATAATTGCTGAAGGATATACTAGTAAGTCGGATATA
>Ga0209978_10001264_pt1 | contig 10523 bp, 9 predicted proteins | sample BentaG_FD_182805 | JGI IMG/M metagenome (GOLD analysis project Ga0209978, IMG submission 182805) | Deep subsurface microbial communities from South Atlantic Ocean to uncover new lineages of life (NeLLi) - Benguela_00093 metaG (SPAdes)... | ecosystem: Environmental > Aquatic > Marine > Oceanic >...
CGGCAAAGCTCAAGAGTCCGAGAAGCTTTTTGTACGATTTCTCTATTGCCTTTGATATAATATTTAAAGCTCTTTTTCACTTTTTGCTCTGATTCTCAATATATTTTTGAATAGTCTTATGGGAAATGGTCAGGCATTACTTCAAGAGTTAAAATATCTATATCTTTCTCTTTAGCTACTTGATTAAAAATTTCTTTAAGACGTTTAGCTATTTTATTAACAAGCACTTTCTTTCTTCTTTTAGGACACCAAACAAGATGGTAGTTAATCAAAAATACCTGATTACGAGAATGTTTATATTCCATAAGTGTTTATAGTATAGCGAAAAACAACAAAAGGTCAAGGCAATTCATCCCCACGAATAAATTTGGGGATTTTCTTGCCGGGGATTTTATAAACGTACACGGATTGTAAAAATTAAAAAAACTTGAAGGAGGTGAAAGATAATGGGTGGAATCTGTAACACTTGCAAATATTTCCGGGCTAACGTTCATCCCAGCGAGGAAAAGCTGCATTATTGTGATTTTCAGGATGTAGCCTTGAATGAGTCTGAGTCCCGGCAAAGCTGCGATGAATGTGTACCGTAAAGCGAAGAATGTGATCGTTAGATATGAACTGATCCTGTCCATATACAAGGTTTAAGGAAGGAGGTAAGATTATTCTTTACCTATTGGGCGCTAGAATATCTTAAACGAGAGAAATCTTCATTTTTAAAACTCGATAAAGAAGGCCAGGCTCATAGAAAGATTCTGGAGATAAATATAAAAAAGGGGCATATGCAGCCCATTATTCCTCCTCTTACGAATAGTATTACCAGTAATATACTGTAGAAATCCGGGGAAAAAAATCGAGTAGGCATTAAAATGCCAATTATGGTCAGAACTTTTAGATTCCGATTATCTTGATTTAAGGTCCAAAACAAATGAAAGTAGCAAACTTATATGGAGAAAATGTAGTATACTCTCTGGAGGTTTTTCCGCCAAAAAACGGAGAATCTTTAGATACGGTATTTAATACAATAGATAGTTTACTTCCATTTAATCCTGCTTTTGTTAGTGTTACTGGAGGCGCTCTGGGTAGTCAGCGCGGAGGAACCATTGCCATTGCAGCTTTGATAAAAAGAAAATATAAGATAGAAGGTGTGGTTCATTTTACCTGCGTAGATAAGTCTAAACAGGATATTGAAAATCTGTTAATCGAAATGAAATACAACGGAATTGAGAATGTCGTAGCTCTAAGAGGTGATCCACCAAAAGGAATGAGAGAATTTATCCCTCATCCCCAAGGGTACAGATATGGCTCGGACCTGGTAGCTCAGATAAAAAGAATGAATGAGGGGAAATATCTTACAGAAAAGGAGGGCAAATACAGAGAAGGTATATCCACAAGTTTTTGTATTGGTGTTGCAGCGTATCCGGAAGGCCATCCGGAATGTCCCGACAAGAAGAAAGATTTAGAGAATTTAAAAATAAAAGTTGATGCTGGAGCCGATTACATAGTAACTCAGATGTTTTTTGATGTCGACATTTATCTTGAGTTCAGGGAAAAGGCAGAGAAAATAGGGATAAATATTCCAATTGTGGCAGGAGTCATGCCACTAGAAAGTTATTCACAAGCAAAATTTTGTCTAAACCAACTAAGGATCTATATGCCAAAAGATCTTAAAGATACACTTGAGAACCACAAGGAAGATAAAATGTATATTGGAAAGGTATGCCAAGAACATACTTTATCTATGGTTGAGAAATTGATCAGAAATGAGGTACTGGGGATTCAATTTTTTACAATGAACAAACCAGCCAGAACTTATAGGATTCTTCAAAAATTGGCATTGGAAGAGCGAAGTAAGATCGGCCCCCCGATGTTCTTTTCTAACGGATAGGTATCTTCCTTATTACCAGGAAGCTAATGTAGTCCTTACGGCAGACTGTGTAGCCTACGCCGTGGGAGATTTTCACAAGGATTACCTGAAAGGTAAAGCAATAGCTATTGCCTGTCCCAAACTGGATGAAGGTCAGGATATTCATAAGGTAGCAAGAAAGAATGGCCGCCCCTGGGCCTGATTTTTGGTGAGTTTTGTAAACCAGGATAGTTATGAACCTAACACTAATAGCGATTATTAGCGTTGGTGGTTTGGGCCTATTGTGTGGAGTGGTCCTGGCAGTTGCATCTAGGTTTCTATCGGTAAAGGTCGATCCTAAAATTGAAAGGATCTATGAGGTCCTGCCTCATGCCAATTGTGGAGCTTGTGGTCAACCCAGTGGTCAATCCTTCGCTGAAGCTGTGGCCAGAGGTGACACCCCCGTTGATGGTTTTCCTGTGGGAGAGGCAAAGGTAGCCGCAGAGGTCGCCTCTGTTATGGGCGTTGAAGAGGAAGAGAAGGAGCCGATGAGAGCTATAGTGCGCTGTCGGGGTGGAAAAAGCAAAGCAAAAGACCGGTTTGAATATACCGGTGTCCGAGATTGTAACGCAGCCGAGCTGGTGGCCGGCGGGCACAAAGCCTGTATTTACGGCTGCTTAGGGATGGGCTGATGCGTTAAAGCATGTCCGTTCGGCACGAGGAAGGCATTTCCGTTGCTTACGTGGAGAAACACGAGGAGAATTAATTTTGACCATTTAGCTTGTGTGCCTATTTTGCTAGAACCTAAGAGAGACAATGATGCCTTACTTATACGAGGAAGCTGGCAACATGGGAAAGATAGGATAATACAGCAGCTCTTTTAATTCCCCTTACCCTTGGACGCTCTAAGATATCTAGGTCATTTCCCTTGCTTAAGCGGATTTTTGAAAGACACACTATATGGAGGTGTCAATGAGTAGACCCAGAGTAACAATTGATGGAAATGAGGCAGCAGCCTACACAGCCTATCATGTCAATGAGGTTATTACCATATATCCTATTACCCCCTCATCCCCGACAAGCGAGCTTGCAGACCAGTGGGCTGTGGAAGGTAAGCTGAACATTTGGGGTGCTGTACCCCAAGTAACGGAGATGCAAAGTGAAGGAGGGGCTTCAGGTGCTGTGCACGGCGCTTTGCAAACTGGTGCACTAACAACAACCTTTACCGCTTCTCAGGGACTACTTTTGATGATTCCCAATATGTTCAAGATTGCCGGAGAGTTGACCTCAACCGTATTCCACGTCTCGGCTCGCACCGTAGCAACTCATGCGCTTTCCATCTTCGGTGATCACAGCGATGTAATGGCTACCCGCTCTACTGGATTTGCCATCCTTTCTTCCAACTCTGTCCAGGAAGTTATGGACTTTGCCCTTATTGCTCAGGCAGCTACGCTCGAATCTCGGGTACCGTTTTTGCATTTCTTCGATGGATTCCGCACCTCGCACGAGGTCTCCAAAGTTGAAGAACTGAGCCTCGATGATATGCGAGTGCTGATTGATGATGACCTGGTAAGATCTCATCGAGACAGGGCTCTCTCACCAGACCGTCCCTTCATTCGAGGCACATCCCAGAACCCCGATGTTTTCTTCCAAGCCCGCGAGGCTGTCAATCCGTACTATCTTGCCTGTCCAGATATTGTACAAAAGGTCATGGATAAATTGGCCCAGATCGTGGGCAGACAGTATTACCTTTTCCAATATGTGGGAGCTAAAGATGCAGAACGCGTGATCATGCTGATGGGCTCCGGCGCTGAAACTGCTCAGGAGACGGTTGAGTATCTGGTAGAACGCGGTGAAAAGGTGGGTCTTTTAAAAGTGCGTCTTTATCGCCCTTTCTCGGTGAAACATTTCCTCGAGGCGCTACCGAAAACCGTCAAGATAATCACTACGCTAGATAGAACCAAAGAACCGGGAAGTATGGGTGAACCGTTGTATGAGGATGTTGCTGCTACGATTAATGAGACGATATCAAATGGGGTTAATAGGTTTGAAGATACTCCACGCATAATAGGTGGACGGTATGGCCTCTCTTCCAAAGAGTTTACCCCGGCCATGATTAAGGGTGTCTTTGATGAGATGGCCAAGGATGCCCCCAAGAATCATTTTACCATGGGCATAAACGATGATGTTACTCACACGAGCTTAGGATACGACCCGAACTTCTCCATAGAGCCATCCGAGAGAACCCGCGCTGTCTTTTACGGTTTGGGCTCTGACGGCACGGTGAGTGCCAACAAAAATTCCATAAAGATCATCGGTGAGGAAACAGATAATTATGCTCAAGGTTACTTTGTTTACGATTCAAGGAAGGCCGGATCACTCACCATCTCACACCTGAGATTCGGACCAAACCCTATTCACTCTGCCTATCTTATTAGCCGAGCGAACTTTGTAGGTTGCCATCAGTTCTCGTTCCTGGAACGTTTTGATGCGCTGAATGCGGCTGAGGAAGAAGCCATTTTTTTGTTAAACAGTCCCTATGGGCCAGAGGAAGTTTGGAATAAATTGCCCCGGACAGTGCAGGAGCATGTCATAAATAAGAATTTGCGCTTTTTTGTCAGTGATGCCTATCGCATAGCCCGAGACCTTGGTTTAGGCCCTCGCATCAACACCATTATGCAGACATGCTTCTTTGCTCTCACTAGCGTCGTTCCGAAGGAAGAGGCTATAGAGTCTATAAAACGTTTCATCAAGAAAGTCTATGGCAGGCGTGGCGAATCCGTGGTACAGATGAACTTTGCCGCCGTGGATAGGGCGCTGGACAGCCTTTATGAAGTCAAGGTTCCGGATAAGGTGACCAGTGGGTTTGATATCCGCCCGCCAGTACCGCCGGAAGCGCCCCAATTTGTCCAGAAGGTCACCGGGAAGATGATTGCTGGCCAAGGAGACGAGCTGCCGGTCAGTGCTTTTGCGCCTGATGGGACATTCCCCACTGGTACAACGCAATGGGAAAAACGTAACATTGCCTTAGAAATTCCGGTCTGGGATCCGGATACCTGTATCCAGTGCGGAAAATGTGTATTAGTCTGTCCTCATGCGGTGATACGTTCCAAAGTCTACGCCCCTGAGCTTCTGAAAAACGCTCCACCAACATTTAAATCCACTCCAGCGCGCTGGCGTCAATTCCCGGGTATGCGCTATACGGTTCAGATCTCACCTGAAGATTGTACCGGCTGTGTCCTGTGTGTGAAGGTATGCCCGGCCAAGAATAAGAAAGAACCTCGACTTAAAGCCATCAATATGGCTCCCCAGGCGCCTATTCGCGACCAGGAATCGGAGAACTGGAGGTTCTTCTTGGATCTGCCTGATATTAACTGGGACAAGCTCAAACTAAGCCGGGTTAAGGATATCCAACTGCTCCAGCCACTTTTCGAATTTTCCGGTGCCTGTGCTGGGTGCGGTGAAACACCCTATCTTAAGCTGCTGAGTCAGCTTTTTGGTGACCGTGCTTTGATTGCTAATGCTACCGGATGTTCCTCCATTTATGGAGGTAACTTGCCTGTAACTCCCTGGACTTTTAACCATGAGGGGCGAGGGCCGGCCTGGTCTAACTCACTCTTTGAGGATAATGCTGAGTTTGGCCTGGGGATGCGCTTGGCACTGGACAAGCAACTAGATTATGCCAAGGGATTGCTTGTCCGCTTATCCTCCCCAATCGGAGATAAACTGGTGCAGGCGCTGCTCAATGCCGATCAGTCTAGTGAAGCTGGAATAGGGGAGCAGCGTGAACGAGTGAGAATGCTCAAACAAAAACTAAAAGGAATAGATAAACCAGAGGCAAAAATAGTTCTCAGCCTAGCCAGTGTGTTGGTCAAGAAGAGTGTCTGGATTGTAGGAGGAGATGGGTGGGCCTATGATATAGGCTACGGCGGATTGGATCATGTTTTAGCTTTGGGGCGCAACGTGAATGTTCTGGTGCTTGATACAGAGGTCTATTCTAACACGGGGGGACAGATGTCCAAAGCAACTCCGCGGGGGGCAGTGGCCAAGTTCGCTGCCGGGGGAAAGTCCACGCCCAGGAAAGATTTGGCAATGATGTTTATGACCTATGGGAACATTTATGTGGCGCGGGTGGCTATGGGAGCTAATGATGCTCATACCGTTAGAGCCTTCCTTGAAGCAGAAGCTTATGAAGGACCTTCACTCATTATTGCTTATTCTCACTGTATTGCTCACGGCTATGACCTTGCCTATGGTATGGACCAGCAGAAGGCTGCAGTTCTCTCTGGATACTGGCCTCTTATCCGCTACAACCCTGAGCGTCTCAAAGAGGGTAAGAACCCACTGGAGCTGGATTCGAAACCCCCGAGCCTGCCCTTGGAGAAATATATTTACAATGAGATGCGCTACAAGATACTCGTCCATAGAAACCCAGAAGCAGCGAAGCAACTTCTGAAACTTGCCCAGCAAGATGTATTAAGACGTTGGCAACTACATGAGCACTGGGCAACTATGCCGGTAAAAGAATGGGGAGGTAAAAATGAAAGCGGTGGTAGATCCTGATGTTTGTACAGGGTGTGAGCTTTGTGTTGAGACTTGCCCTGACGTCTTCGAGATGGACACGGATAAGGTCATAGCACGCGTTAAAGTGGACGAAGTTCCAGACAATGCAGAGGACTGTGCCAGGCAAGCTGAAGAAGAGTGCCCGGTAGATGCGATAACAGTTGAGGAATAATAACCTAAACTGTTACGTCAAGGGGTAAATTTCCTGTATGTCATCAAGATTTATATCTTTGGGCAAGGGATGAAATCTATCTCTTCCTTCCTCAAAAGCTTTCTGAAATCTCTGGTTTGGTATCTCACCAGTCTCCTCATGGAATCTGTTGTTGTAAAAATGGATGAATTCCTGGAATCTTTCATCCAGCTCCTTTAAAGAAAGATCCTCATATTGGTATTCTCCATGAGAACTAGGATTGAAAAAACTGAAACCATTTTTCTATCTTTCCTGTAGCTCCATTAAGTTTTACCGATATTCCCTTTTGAAATTTTGGGAAACTGGACCCAAGAGCTTGACAAAAACATTTTTTGATTTATAATAAGACTATAATGGTCTTATTAAGCGAATGCGCAGTCTCCGAATTCTGGCGGAAAATACAGGAAAAGTTTTTCGGAACTTTGGTCAGGGCTACCATTAAGAATCTAATCGAGGGAGGAGAAAATGACCAGCAGTAAATTAATGGCAACGGGCAGATTATTTAAGTATCTACTTCCCCGCAGCATCCAGCAAAAAATGGTGGCCATAACCATACGACGTTACCTTAATATGTTGGCGGACACTAAAAGCAAAGAGGAGTTCTTCAAAAAATTTGATCAGATTCTAGAAGGACTTTCAATCAATGCGGGGGCATCAGAAAGTAGAAACGCCGTGGAGGCGGTAAGAAAATCGCTCCAGGCCCCTCCTTTGCCGGGTAAAATAAGCAATCCTTACCCGCTACTTATTCAACTCATTATTCAGCAGCGTCTTTCCAAGAATTCCAGGGACAAATTGGCGGAGATTTTTTTCTGTAAGTGGATTATGGATAACAGAAGGGACAAACTAGAGAAAGAAGGATTTAAATCTCCCTGGTTTTTTGTCATAAGTCCTTTAAGAGCCTGCAATCTTAAATGCATTGGTTGTTATGCAAGCGCAGGAGGAGGTCCACAGATTCCCTATCCCATATTGGATCGAATAGTGAACGAGGCTAAGAACCTGGGGATAAGATTCATCACCATTAGTGGAGGAGAACCCTTTTATTATAAGGACAAGAAGGCCAATAAGACAATTTTGGATCTGTTCCGAGAACATGATGACATCTTTTATCTGGTTTATACCAATGGGACAGCTTTAGTAGGAGAAAAAGGGCCCGATGAGAGGTTTCTTTCTCCTGCTGCTCAAAAAAGGATAGAGGAAGGGAGAAGGATTGCCCGCAATGTTTTAGGAGTGAGGAATGTGGGAGAAATGCTGGGCAAAATGGGGAACGTGGCTCCTGCCGTAAGTCAGGAGGGTTTCCGAAAGGAGACAGACGAAAGAAGGGGCGAGGGAGTATATGAGGCGGTAATCAGGGCCAGGAAAAATTTGTCTGACCATGGGGTCCTGCAGGGATTCTCGGTTACGGTTACTCGCCAGAACTGGCAGGTTGTTTCGGGGGAGGAATTCATCCAGGATATGGTCGAAAAAGGAGTTTCCTTTGGGTGGTATTTCCAGTACATTCCTACCGGAAGAGACCCTGATGTTAGCCTCATGGCTACTCCGGGAGAAAGAGAGAAGTTTAGAAAGAGGGTATGGTCTCTAAGGAGTAGATATCCCATATTTATAGGAGATTTCTGGGATGATGGGCCCTGGGTGGGAAGTTGTATCTCGGGAGGAAGAAAATACTTCCACATCAACTATGATGGGGCCGTGGAACCCTGTGTATTCGCTCAATTCCACGTTGCTAACATCATCTCTGAATATGAGAAAAAGGGAAACCGAGGAGTCAATGTTCTGAGAAAAATCATTGAGTCTCCCTTCTTTAAAGAGATAAGGAGAAGGCAGTTAGAGTTCGATAATGATCTGGCTCCCTGTATGATCATTGACCATCCCCAGATGCTTCGAGATCTGGTAAGTAAGTTTGGTGCACAACCCAGGGAAGGAGAAGGGGAAATAATCAGTCGTCCAGATATAGTAAAGTTCTTGGATGGTTACGCACAAAAATATGAGCAAATCACCCGTCCCGAATTTGAAAAGATGCTCAGGGGCCAGTACAACAGCGATAATGTGAAGTTAGATGAAGTGATCAGGGGCCATCGTCGGAGCAACAAAAGGAGGGTGGAATTGGAAAATCAAGAAGAAAAGGAAAACCGGTGCCAACAATGAGGATTCCAAAAGATCATAAAAAAAGAGACCGCCAATGAAAGAATATCTAAATAAAGGAGTGAAAAAAATCATCACAGAATTTCCTGAAGTAGCAGAGATTCTTAATGAATACAGTATTGGATGTGTCCCTTGCAGCGTAGGCTCCTGTCTTTTGAAGGACATTGTGGCAATTCACAATCTTCCTGAAGACGTGAAACAGGAGCTGATGTACAGAATAGAGAAGGCAATTTATCCAGATAGAGATGTAAAAATACCAGTTCTTGAAAGGAAAGAAGAGCCCCTATCCCCCGAGAAGATAAATTACTCTCCTCCGATAAAAAAGCTGGTCGAGGAGCACATGTTAATAAAAAGATGGATTGAGCTTATACCAAAACTGGTAGAGAACCTTGACATTGAATCTGACAAGCAGTTATTTTTGGATGGTGTTGATTTTATCAGGTCTTATGCTGATAAATTTCATCATGCCAAAGAAGAAGATATCCTGTTTGAATATGTGGATGAGAATCTAGATATTACCAAGACCATGCTTGAGGACCATAAGGCTGCCAGAAATCATGTGAAGGCTATCATAGAGGGACTGGGAAGACAAGATGAAGAAGTAGTTTTCGAACATCTAAACGCATATAAAGAGCTTCTCACAGAACACATGAAAAAGGAAGATGAAATATTGTATCCATGGATCGATAGAAGTTTATCTATAAGGCAGGTTGGGGAACTCTTCACCAAATTCAACCAGGCAGATAAGAAGGTTGGTGAAATGGCCCCTGAAAAGTACGAAAAATTTATTGCTAAACTTGAACAGATCACTTTTAAGCAAAAGGAGGTGAAAAGATGAGTGGATTTGAATGTCCCGGATCAAGGACCATGGATTTTAGAGAAAACGATAAGAAGGTGATAGAAGAGACTGGTAAAAGACAATCCCAACTTAAACAATGGCCTATTCAGCTGCACTTGGTCTCACCCACTGCTCCTTATTACCAGGAAGCTGATGTAGTCCTTGCGGCAGACTGTGTAGCCTATGCCGTGGGAGACTTTCATCAGGATTACCTGAAAGGTAAAGCAATAGCTATTGCCTGTCCCAAGCTCGATGAAGGTCAGGATATTTATGGAGAAAAAATCAAATCCTGGCTAGAAGATGCCAAGATAAACACCCTTACCGTAATGATGATGCAGGTTCCCTGCTGTATGGGATTGTTAGGTCTTGCCAAACAGGCCGTAGAGGAATCAAAAAGAAAAGTTCCTATTAAATCTATGGTGGTAAGCCTGCAAGGAGAGATTCTCTCCGAGGAATGGGTGTAAAACCTCCTCGTGTCTGAGCAGTGGAATGTCGGAAGTATTCTAAGCCTCCAGGCACGTGCGCAGCGAGAGCAGAAGTTTGCTGTAACAAGAGAAGGAGGTGATGAAACATGAATCTAATAGCCGAAAATGACAAAATATATGAGATAGTAAAAAGATATCCAGAAATGAAAGATGTACTGATTAAGATATCACCAAAATTTAAAAAGCTAAACAATCCGGTAATGGTTAATCTTGTGGCTCGAAGGACCAGGGTGAAAAAAGCTGCTCAGATAGCGGGAATTGAGGTTGAAGAAATGCTTGACAAACTTAACAAGGCTTTGAAGAAAGAGTAAATGCCTCCTTGCAAAAACTCTCTTTTAGGCCAGAAACAAAATAATATGTCTATCAAAACCATAGTTTTTCTGAGTTCAAAATTGTGTGACTGGGAATCAGCAGAAATTAGAAAAAAAGCAGAACAAATTGCCGGTAATGCTCCCACTGATGAGGAGA
>Ga0209978_10001266_pt1 | contig 10517 bp, 8 predicted proteins | sample BentaG_FD_182805 | JGI IMG/M metagenome (GOLD analysis project Ga0209978, IMG submission 182805) | Deep subsurface microbial communities from South Atlantic Ocean to uncover new lineages of life (NeLLi) - Benguela_00093 metaG (SPAdes)... | ecosystem: Environmental > Aquatic > Marine > Oceanic >...
AGTATTGTCCTTCACTGCCTGGGTATCACCGAGGTGGACCCTGTTGAAAATGAGCTGGTCTTTGAGCGCTTTCTCAACCTGGAGCGTCAAGAGCTGCCAGATATAGATTTAGACTTTGAGGATGACCGCCGTGACGAGGTCATCTCCTATGTATCACAAAAATACGGGCAAGACCATGTCGCCCAGATTATTACCTTTGGCACACTGGGTGCTAGGGCTGCCCTGAGGGATGTGGGTCGAGCCCTGGGCATGCCTTATAGTGATGTTGACCGCGTAGCCAGGCTGGTTCCCTTTGCCCCGGGTATGACCCTGTCTCGAGCCTTGGATGGGAATAGAGAACTCAGGAATACCTACGATGAGGATGCGGTGGTTCATAACCTGATTGATTCAGCCAGGAGGGTAGAGGGTATTGCCCGTCATGCCAGCACTCACGCCGCCGGGGTAGTTATATCTAAAGAGCCCCTTACCAGATATGTTCCTCTGCAACGAGTAAGCAAGGCTAACGGTGAAGCAACCGTTATGACCCAGTTCACTATGGAAGATATTGCCCAGATTGGCCTTTTGAAGATGGACTTCCTCGGGCTGGCCAACCTCACCATCTTGGGCAAGGCAAAGGAGATTATTTACCAAAACCATGGCATTGATATTGACCTGCACCATATCCCGCTGAATGACGCCAAGACCTTTGAGTTGCTCTCCTCGGGGGAAACTACCGGTGTGTTTCAACTGGAGGGGGCTGGCATGCGCCGTTACATCAAGGAGCTTAAGCCAACCACCTTCAGCGATATTGCTGCTATGGTAGCCTTGTATCGCCCTGGACCTATGGAGCACATCCCCACCTTCATTGAAGCCAAGCATGGCCGCGCGCCTATCCGTTACCCTGACCCTGCCCTGGCCAGCATCCTTGAGGAAACCTACGGGGTGATTGTATATCAAGAACAGGTGCTGTTTATCGTGCAAGCCCTCGCTGGCTATAGTCTGGGGGAGGCTGACATCTTCCGCAAGGCAATGGGCAAGAAGATTCCCGAAGTTATGAGGAAAGAAAGGCGTAGCTTTATTGCTGGAGCCAGGAAGAGAGGATTTTCGGCTGAGGTAGCTGGTGAGGTCTTTGCCCTTATTGAGCCCTTTGCTGGCTACGCCTTCAATAAGGCTCACAGTGTAAGCTATGCCCTTATTGCCTATCAAACTGCCTATCTCAAGGCAAACTACCCGGCAGAATACATTACTGCTTTCCTGATTACCAATGCCGACCAGCCAGAGAAGGTGGCTAGTGCTGTTGCCGAATGCCGCCGCCTGGATATTACCGTGCTACCGCCTGACATAAACCGTAGTCAAGCTACCTTTTCTATAGAAGAGGATAGTGACCAGGCTCCGGCTATTCGCTTTGGGCTAACCGCTATCAAGAATGTAGGCTTTGGCGCTATAGAGCCTATTATTGCTGAGCGTAATAAGGGAGGCGATTTCAAATCTATTGAAGACCTTTGCCGCCGTTGCGACCTGCGTGGGGTAAACAAGCGGGTAGTGGAGAGCCTGATTAAGGCTGGAACCCTGGACTCTTTGGGCGACCGGGGCACGCTACTCCATAACATCAATAGTATCCTCTCTCTAGCGCAGCGGGAGCAGCGTTTGCGGGAAACAGGACAATCTACCATGTTCGACCTGTGGGGAGAAACAATGCCGCTGCCAATGCCTAGCCTTGACCTGCCCACAGCCGACATCTCTATCAAGGAGAAGCTAACCTGGGAGAGGGAGCTGATGGGAGTCTACCTTTCTGAGCACCCCTTCAGTGCGTTTGCCGGTAAGTTGGCTCCAGAGAATACCACCCTATGCGGTCAGATTGATGCCGAGCTGGTAGGGCAGACCGTGGTGGTAGCTGGCATGGTAGCCTCGGTTAACCATCTATTTACCAGGGACCGCCGTCCTTTTGCCAGTGTGGCTCTGGAAGACCTTGATGGCAGGGTTGAGGTTATGGTCTGGTCCACAGTCTATAATAGTACCAGAGAGCTATGGGAAGAGGGGAATATACTGCTGGTTGAGGGCAAGGTGAGGCTAAGGAATGATAGAGTGCAGCTAAACTGCGATAGTGTGCGCCGCTACCAACCAGAAGCAGCCCAGACTGAGGAAATCGTTACTCCTGAACCCGGTGAGGCACCGGTGGTAGCTGAAGAAACTCCGCCTGACACTGCATTAGTCAAAAGTCACCGACTGGTAATCAGTATCACTCAGACCAGTGATGAGGATAGCGATATAGCCAGTCTGCAGAAAGTGAATGACACTCTGAAAGAGTTCCCCGGACAGGACGAGGTTATCCTGCGTATAGAAATTGAGGGGGAGATTAATAGCCTTAAGTTGTCTAAGATAAGCTACTGCCCCGAGCTTCATCAGCGGCTGGTAGAACTGGTAGGGAAAGACGGGCTAAGGGTAGAGACCCTGGCTTCCTAGTGTTAGAATATGTAAAGAGGAAAAATCCAAATGCCTTCAGATAATATACCACTAGGACACAGGAAAAGGCTGCGAGAAAAGTTTATTAAGTCGGGCCTGGCTGGCTTCCATGACTACGAAATTATTGAGTTACTTCTAAGCCTGGGCACACCCCGTAAGGACTGTAAACGACAGGCAAAGGAGGCTCTTAAGAAATTCAAGACCCTGAGAGGGGTCCTGGAAGCTCCTCCCGAAGAGCTACAGCAAATAGACGGCATTGGTCCTCATAGTGCCTTTGGTATCAAGCTGGCGCAGGAAGTAGCCAGGGAATTCCTTAAGGAAAAAATTATTGATAAGCCTATTTATAAGTCCGCCCAGGAGGTTTTTGATTATCTCTACCACTCAATGCGAGACCTCAAGAAAGAGGTATTCAAGGTTATTTATCTAAATATCCAAAACCAGATTATTGAAACTGAAGACCTCTTTGAAGGGACAATAAATAGCAGCTCTGTCTCCCCCCGTGAGGTTGTGGAAAGTGCTATTAAAAATAATGCCGCCTCGCTGCTCTTTGTCCATAACCACCCCTCAGGCAATCCCGAGCCCAGCCAGAGTGATAAAGAGCTGACCAGAGACCTGGTCTATGCCGGTAGTATCATGCGGATTAGGGTCTTAGACCATATCATAATAGGCAGCAATAGATACTTCAGCTTTGCTGGCGAAGGGCTGATTGAGGAATACGAACTGGACTTCTTGAACCTGAAAATAAAAGGGGTCTCTGAGGCTAAGCGAAGGCTGTACAGAGCTAAATTATCTGCCGCCGAGCTTCACTGGCTCCCCTAGACAAAAACACCAAAAGGAACCCGTTGTCCCCAATTGACACAAAAGTATCATTCTTGTGACACAAAAGTATCGTAAAACCTATTAGTCTTGTCCCCAATTGACACAAATTTGGCCATATGGCGACAGGTGTGCTATAATGTGATAAGTGGCATGCGATTGAGACTATGTGTAAGAACATAGTTCCTTGATGCCCGGTGTTGTTAGTAGTAAAATATTCAGATAAGGGGCTTTATAAAGGTTGAGGGTGGTGTGAAGATGGCTCCGAAAGATACATTGCAAACACCATTGGAAGAAAGGGCTAGAAAAACGGGAATCGACGCTTTAGGTGCTGTCCCTTGGGGCACGCACCTATGTTCTTTTTATGACACTAAACAAGACTTAATTGACATTCTGGTGCCTTATTTCAAAGCAGGTTTAGAAAATAACGAATTCTGCATGTGGGTTACCTCAGAACAGCTCAATGGAGAAGAAGCCAAACAAGCAATGATAAAAGCTGTGCCTGATTTTGCCCGATATCTAAGAAGAAGGCAGATAGAGTTTATCCCGCATACCGAATGGTATCTCAAAGGCGGTGCTTTCAAGGGAAAAAGAGTCATTAATGCCTGGATTGATAAGCTCAATCAAGCCCTGGCCAAGGGTTATGACGGCCTGAGACTAACCGGCAATACGTCTTGGCTTGAAGAGAAAGATTGGACAAGTTTCACTGATTATGAAGAAGCGATAGATAATGTCATTGGCGAGTATCGGATGCTGGCTGTTTGCTCCTATTCCCTTCATGAATGTGGTACAAGCGAACTCATAGATGTGATGGGTAACCATCAATCTGCTCTTGTTAGGCGGAAGGGTAAATGGGAGCTTATCGAAAGCTCCGAGCGCAAGTGGGCGGGTGAGAATCAGGAGACGACTGTACCTGCGATATCAGAAATACGATTGACGTTGCTACAGCGGAGGTTTCTCAAGTCAGGTCTTGAGGGCATTAGTGACCAAAAAATCCTTGAATTACTGTTCAGCCTAGTCTTGCTCCACCGAGAGTGTCGGCAGTTGGCAAAAGAGTGCCTTAAACGTTTCGAAAGTCTGAGCGGATTCCTGGCCGCTTCTCCCCAGGAACTAGAACGAGTCGGAATTACTCCCCATTGTATGTTTTGTATTAAGCTTCTACACGAATTACCCGCCGAGATTCTTAAAAAGAAGATTATTGAGCAGTCCTTTTATAAATCCTCTAAAGAGGTCTTTGACTATCTCTACTACTCGATGCGAGACCTCAACAAAGAGGTATTAAAGGCTATCTATCTGAATAGCCGAAACCAGATTATTGACACGGTTAACCTCTTTGAAGGCACGCTGGAGAGTATTCCAATCCGTCCCCGCGAGATTGTAGAAGGTGCCATTAAGCGTGGTACCGCCGCCATAATTTTTGTCCATAACCACCCTTCGGGTGACCCCGCCCCCAGCAAGAGCGATAAACAGTTCACCAGAGACCTGATCTTTGTTGGCAATATTATTCAGATTAAGGTGTTGGACCATATCATAATAGGTGGCGACAGCTACTTTAGCTTTGCTGATGAAGGGCTAATTAACAAATACGAACTGGATTTTTTGAACCTGAAAATAAGAAGGGTGTCTGATAGCCGGGCAAGTTATTCTAAAGATTCACTGGCTTCCAGACAAAGAAGACGCCGCTTCATCTCCAGCCCTCCACCAAAGCCGCCGAGCTTGCCATCACTGGCTACTACCCGGTGACAGGGGACGATAATAGCCAGAGGGTTTCTACCCAGGGCCTGCCCCACCGCCCGCGCTGCCCCTGGTTTCTTAATCTGTTCAGCCACCCACAGGTAACTCCTGGTCTCACCATAAGGAATGAGCCTGGTTGCCTCCCATACCTCACGCTGAAAGGGCTTAGCCCCCGACAGGTCAAGCTCATCAGGGAAGGTCGCCTTACCACCGCTAAAGTAAACCTTGAGGCGTTCCATTAGGTCATCAAACAGGCGTGGAGACCAGCTAGCCTGATTTATGCTCTCACCTAATAGCTGATGTGCTTCTTGAGCTGAGCGCTGGGGTAAGGTAGTGTCGAGCAGCCCTTTTGCCGAAGCCAATATTCCTACCCAACCCATATCGGTATTGAAGGTAATATATTTTAACTCTCTGCTCATACTATCACTCCACATCAAGGTAGCTCCTCTCTATCCCCCCACACACCCATTGATATATGAAACGGCGATTAACGCCTTTATTTTTGATTACAGGGGCTGTGGTGATAGCTTAAGGAAGAGGCTGAGCCAATAGAGTCGGACATAAGAATAGATTTCTTGGCATTGATTGCATTATACCACAAGGTTTGACCCGTACGATATGATATTACGATATGATATAATGGAGACCGCAGACGAACCGCTTAAATAATTAAGGAGTAAAGAAAAATATGGTGGTCGTGGCTAAAGATGACGATATCCAAATCGAGAGGCTTGAATTAGGTTCCTTCGGTACTAACGCCTATATTGTGGTATGCCTAAAAACACGGGATAGTCTGTTGATAGATACCCCCGCCGAGGCGAGCATAATTATGGACAGGTTGAAGGGCACTAACCCCAAATACATATTGCTGACTCACAATCATATGGACCATCTGCTTGCCCTTGCCGAATTACACTCCAAGCTGAAGGTCCCCCTAGCTGCCCATACTTTAGACACAGGGAACCTGCCATCACCACCGGAAATGCTGCTAGGTGATGGCGATACGATTTCACTGGGAAACCTTAAAATTGAAGTCCTTCATACGCCAGGTCATACCCCTGGCAGCTTATGCTTTAAGGTTGGTGGCTACTTGATATCGGGAGATACTATTTTCCCCGGGGGTCCGGGTAAGACAGGGTCCCCAGATGCTTTCAGGCAGATAATCAAATCCATAACCGAAAAGATTTTTGTATTGCCCGACGATACCCCAATATACCCCGGCCACGGTACTCCTACGGTGTTAAAGAAGGAGAAAGATGAATTTGCTGCCTTTTCCTCTCGCCCCCATAATCCCAATCTTTGCGGGGATGTACTCTGGCTTTCATCTTAGTCCATTCCCGTGGGGAGGAGTGAATTACCGCCATATCTCTAGTCGGTAGAAAGCCTCGGCTAGTTCGTAATCTTCCCCCTTGGCCATATTCTTAGCCCGTTCTCTCAACCATCCTTCCATTTCTAGGGATGGGTTATATCCTATTTGACTTTTATGACAGCGCAGGGCAGCAATTTTGATATCAAAGGTATCGGTGATATCAGAGCGATAATTGGGTTCCTCAGCACCCCAGAGTAATACCTCTTTTACCTTATGAGGTTGAAGACCTTCTTCCAGCAAGTCAGGGTAGGCAAGCAAATCCCTGGCATAAGGGAAAACGGCGTCTAATGTAACCCGGCTGGTGATTCGGTGGTCACGATGCCAAAGATAGCGCCGGTACAGGTCAGCAGTTACCACTGTCTCAGGCTTATACTTCCTTATCAAGCGCACAATATCTTTCCTGAACTCAGGCGTATCTTCCAAAGTCTGGTCTGGATAGCCCAGGAAGACGACCTCTCTCACCCCCAACAGCTTGGCCGCCGCCAGTTGTTCTTTCTCCCGGATTTTTGCCAGTTCATCCGGCTTCATGTTGGGGTCAGTAGTGCCCTTGTCGCCATTGGTGCAGACCACGTATATGACGTCCTTCCCTTCACCTGTCCAGCGAGCCACCGTTCCAGCGACGCCAAATTCAGCATCGTCCGGGTGTGGGGTAACTACCATCACCTGAGCCTGCTTAACTGTCATATGTGAGTCTCCTTTATTAGATATACCAACTAGACATTGTATAACATCCCTTGGGCTGATACAATTATGGCTTGATGATGTCGGTGAGTAATTCCACTTATACCGTTAGAAATTATCAACCTGTAGATTTCGATAACTTTGTCCGGTTGAACACTGAGGCCGGAAAATTGGGGCCGACCGAGCGTGGTGTTTCACCGCAGTTCATTGCTGAGGACTTAGGTCGGCCAAACTATTCCCCTGAGCAAGACTTGTTTCTTGTCGAAATAGCTGGAAACATCGTTGGCTATATGGATGTGGCACCGGAGCTGACCATAAAGCGTGTTATTCTTGACTGCTGGGTACAACCTGAGCACCGGAGAAGGGGACTGGCCACAAAACTGCTTGGTTACGCTATAAACCGTGCTCAAGAAATGGGAGCGAAGGTAGCCCATGTAAATATAATGGAGGACAATGTTGTTGCCAAGAGTGTGCTACCTGGGCTGGGTTTTGAGTATGTCCGACGGTTCCTTGAATTGAGGCTGGACTTGACCAAGCTCCGTTGGCAGGATATTGACCAGGCTGCTCTAGGCGGCCGCCATCTAAGGCGTGGTGAAGAAGACAAACTGACCCAGATTCAGAATCGTTCCTTTGCTGGCACCTGGGGATACAACCCCAACACCGTGGAAGAAATAACCTACCGCACCAATCTAAGCAGCTTTTCCCCGGAGGATGTAGTTTTAACCTGCGACGGAGATAAAGTTGTTGGCTATTGCTGGACAGGCCTAACCTTTGAGGGGGAAGCAGCCATCGGCGAAAGAAAAGGGCGAATATATATGATTGGCACTGACCCGGATTACAGAGGTAGAGGAGTGGGCAAAAGAGTGCTACTGGCCGGGTTAGCCCACCTTAAAAGTAAAGGCATACGGGTTGCTGAGTTGACCATGGACAGTGAGAACAAAGCAGCTCGTGCCCTTTATCGGTCTGCTGGTTTTGAGGTTCGGGCAAGCAGCTTGTGGTACGAAAAGCCTTTAAACTAGGGCACGAGACAGGGAAGTCAGGGAAGGGTGGGGAAACTAAGGCACAAGGGCAAAATAATTAGCCAGCACCAGCCGGCATTCTTCAATAATCGCCTCAGCGATATTTGGCCAGCCAAAACTGCTTACTGATGCCCGAATTGAGAGGGCAGATTCTGTATCAGGGCTTGGCCTGGAAAGCAGTGAAGCTATTTTATCGGCAAGGTGGTGGGGAGTATTGTCTATTACCACATATCCCGTCTCTCCTTGACGAATAACACTTTTGAGGTCGCCTACATCAGTGGCCACTACTGGCGTGCCGCAAGCCAGGGATTCCAGAGCTACCAGCCCAAAGCTTTCGTAGTAGGAGGGGACCACACAAACATCAGCCGCACTGTAAAAATAGGGCAATTGCTCATGCTTTATCAGACCCAGGAAGGTAACCGAATCCTGTATATGGAGGTCGCGGGACAGTCCCTGTAGCCTTTCAAGTTCACATTGGCTATTTTCATCGCCGCCGATTATGACCAATCTTGGTTTTTGAGTATCTTGCAGGTAGGGCATAGCCTTTATTAACTGGTCTATGCCCTTTAATGGCTCAATCCGGCCGACAAACAGGATGACCTTATTGTCAACAAAGCCTAGCTGCTGCTTGGCTAGCTCTTTGTTCACGGGCTGGAATAGCTCCAAATTCACTCCACAAGGAATTACGCCAATTCTCTCCGGCGAAGAGCCGTAGTGCAGAACAAGCTCCTCTTTTTCTTTCTCTGTTGGGGCGATAATATGATGGCAATTTTGAGCCAGGTCTCTTTCCGCCTCAATACGAAGTTCAGGCTCATCTTCTCCAATACCACTAATATTTTTAACAGCACCCAGTGTGTGGAACATGGCGATATGAGGGACATGCCACCACTGTTGTAGATATTGCCCCGCCCAAGCCGAAAGCCAGTAATGGCTGAATACTAAATCATATTGGAGGCCGTTATGCTTCCTGAAATCCTCCAGATTGCAGGCAAAGTCGGGAAGATAAGAATACACGGCTAACTTATGTATTTCCTCAACCTCGCCTGCCCTGAGGTGAATAAGCCGGGCATTCTGACCAAGAGCATAAATTTGCCTGTCTCTGGGGTCGTGAACACGGGTATAGACATCCACTGAATGTCCTTGCTTGCCCAGTTCGCGAGCCAGCTCTCGTATGTAGACACTCATGCCGCCAGTATCCTTGGCTCCCAGATTGCCTACGGGACAGCTATGCACGCTGAGCATAGCTATTCTTAGTTGGTTGGCTGGCATCAGAGTTTTCTCCTCTCTATTGTTACTTGATGGTTATCTGGCATCTGTATAAGGGGACTTCTCTCCCGCCCAGGTGGTATTTGTAGGCTTCATCCCCTTTGAGAAAGTCAAACCTTTTTTTACCTTCTTGAATACTCTCTTTGATGCAGAGGACTTTAGAAAGTAGCCCCACGCTTAAGGAGTTATATTGGGGGTCGTAGCTACTATTATAGAGATATACACAATCACTGTAATCAAAGCACATAATCATAGCTGCCGGCAACATATCCAGCTCGAGAATGCCGAGCCTCAGCAGTCCGATCTCAGCCATAGCCTCGGCCAGTGACCTGAAGAACGATTCAATTCGGGCAGTCAGGAAGGTTGCTTTATCTTGCCTGCTCTCGGAAAACATCTTCAGGAAAACGCTCATGGCGTCATGGACAGCCGCACTATTCTTAACAAAGTGGTAATCTACCTTGCCTGCCTCCCATAATCGCCTTAGCTTGCGTCTCACTTCATGGCGCTGCTTTGCGGTCAATGTCGCCAGATACTCCTCCCAGGTAGCGGGTAAATCTAACTCCACAGAAATATCCTCAGGGTGGCAGAGAACCTCATATCCCCGGTTCTGGGCTATACCTGCCAGGTGGGTGAGCACTGTGGAATCGGGCCGTAAAGACTTCAAGTCCAGGTGATTAATACCCTTCTGCCTCAAATCATCGAGCAGGACGCCAAAGAAATCCTTTTCCATGCCGGGGGCAACGACAAAGTCAAGGTAATCACAGACATCAGCACTCCCGATGATAGAAGCCCTTCCCTCTCTCACCAGAAGTGGAGCAATGCCAATGATTTTCTCTCCCTGTCTAACAGTGCCCAAATACGGTTCAGCTTCGGAGCCAAGCTCTTGCCACCAGACCTTCAACCAGGCTGGTAAAACGAAGATATGATTCCACCTCAAACGCTGACCCGGGTCATCCCAACATGAAGCAAGGCTATCAAAACTCTCCTGGGTAATAGTATAGCTCATCCGTACATAAATCAGTGTAGCATCTTTGTCATACTTGAATCAACGTAGAGGCAGTTGCGAAACTCCCATTGTCTGATAGAAGATGGTGGAGTAGAATTAGAGTATGCGGAGGAAAATCGCTGCGACAATTTCGGGTATCATTTTGGCCTTCATCTCTTGGGCTATTCCCAAATATATTGAGGTC
>Ga0209978_10001267_pt1 | contig 10517 bp, 9 predicted proteins | sample BentaG_FD_182805 | JGI IMG/M metagenome (GOLD analysis project Ga0209978, IMG submission 182805) | Deep subsurface microbial communities from South Atlantic Ocean to uncover new lineages of life (NeLLi) - Benguela_00093 metaG (SPAdes)... | ecosystem: Environmental > Aquatic > Marine > Oceanic >...
GAGCTTATGACGGTTGCTAATCGAAACTTAAATTCCGTGCGACGAAAGTTATTTAAAAAGGGCTATCCCATCAATTCTAGATATTAGGGGTGATAAAGTGGGAACTTCAAGGGCGCTCGGAGCGTTACTCTGTATCGTATGTGTTGTGATAGCGATTACTCACATCTTCTACGGATATTACATGGGGCCAAGGGTGCACCTAGCGTTTGCGCTGCCGGTTACCGCAGGGGTGCTCATCCTCGCTGGCTTAGGTTTCTGGTTGGGGTGGATTATGGCCAGCACAAAAGAGATCTCTCCGGTACCTGCCCCGGCGCCGAGCGTGGTAGAGAGCGAGCCCGAAACCGAGACGGAGAAGAAGTAACGGCGCCAACAATGATTTTTAATGTTGGCTTGACCTCGTTTTAGCTGGTGCGCGATTGAACTATAGGCGATGGCTGCTCGTCGGCTACTTGCTAGCTCTGATGGCGTTTACGACGTCAGTACTTTTGATCCCAGGTGAGCAATATAAAACGCTCACCACTTCGGACAGCGGATGGTTCTACGACATCGCGGCGGATATCGCCGAGACCCATGGAATGGTGGAGAGTAACCGCCTCTCTCACGCGCCCTACGGGATGCCGGTTGGTCTCACGGATCAGGCCCAACCGCTGATAACGGTGATGCTTTATGAAGGCATTCACACTCTTAATCCAAGTGTCTCCCTGATGGATGTGGTCCGCTACTGGGGCCCCCTGCTTTTCGCCCTCACTCTCATCCCGATTTTCCTGATCGGCAAGGAGTTGGGTGGCAACTTGGGGGGCTGCACGGCGGCATTTTTCGCAGCTACCTTGACCTCAAGCATCTATTGGCACAAGTTTGGGGTATACGATCGGGAGCCGATCCAGCTGATTCTGGCGGCATGGACAATTTACCTCACCATAAGGCTGTTCAAGGCTCCCCGCAGTTCAATTCCCAGATTTGGACTCTTCGCCGGGATGGTCTTTGGCCTGTTCGGGCTAGCGTGGGGCGGAGGTTTCTACATTGCCCCGATCATAATTGGCGCCCTACTCCTAGTTCTGATCAGCGAGCGTCTAAGATGGTTCCCAATCATCCTAGTTGGTGCATTTTTACTGCTAACAGGTTTCGTGGGGTCAATTTTTAGGGGAGGGGGGAATCCTGGCGACATTGTAAATCTGTTCTATATCTTGATCGGCGGGCTTGTCTTCGCTGCCATCATAGAGATCTTTTTGCATAAGGCGTCTGTGGAATCCCTTTTAAGAGGGATTCTAACCAGCATGCGCGCGAATATTTTCTTAATCGCTGGCGTGCTCGGCATGCTGGCGGTAACGACGCTCACGCTTTGGGCAATCGGTGGACAAAGCCCACTATTTTGGACGGGCTTCGCCCAAATCATACTAAGCGCGTTTGGAATCGGAGGTGCTGGCGAAGGAGTATCAATCGCGAGATATGCAAGTGAAATGGCTCCACCGAACTCATGGGGTGAAACAGTTTATCGCATGTACGGTGGAGATCCTGGCTCAGCGTGGACCCTGTCGGGCAACGCGGCGATCTTAACTGTAATCGCTTTTACTTTGGCCGCTTTAGCATTGGCTTGGTTATGTTGGTATAAAAGACGTGGGGGGATGTTGGCCCTTCCTTGGTTCATCGTGCTCGCAGCACTAGTCTGGCCGGGGGGTGGGTCTGCACAGGTACGATTCGAACGGATGTGGTGGCTTATCGTTCCAGTCTTAGCTGGCGCGGGCGCAACGGCACTGGCCTTCCTCCTCCAACGGGTGTCGTTTGAGCAACTTGGGGATTGGTTAAGGTACTTCCAAAAGCCACTCATATTTGCATTTTTCGTTAGCCTCGTCGCCACGCCGTTTATCTTCAATGCGTACGCCCACGCTAGGGGCACCACCCCTCCGACCGAGTGGCATGGAGGGTTTGGCTGGCGGGATGAGGGGTTCATGGATGTTTTCACATGGCTCCGCGACAACACACCAGAGAATTCGATTGTTGCGATTCAATGGTCTTATGGGCACCTCCTTACGGGCACTGCTAGGCGACCAACCGTGGCAGATGGGACCGAAACCATGGGGGAAGAAGGAAAATGGGAGAATGTTGCGAGCATTCAGCCTCCAGATTACATTTATTATGTGAGCGATGGTAGGGGGCTTATTTATGGATTGGATGTGCCCGTTAGGCCATACCAAGTCAACGGCAGACGAATTGACGTTCAACGTTTCCCAACGATGGATAAAGATGAGTTTCAGTGGATTCTCCACACCTACCGAGATAACTACGGTTGCAAAATCGATTATGTAATATTTGACGCTTTAGATTATAACTCGGCAAGGGATTATTACGAGTACACGCAGCCCGCAAATATTTTGCTAGGTGCAGAAAGGATAAACACGCAGCTCCAGTCGGATCCAAGTTTGGAGGATCAAAACTACGTGTTAAATTTCGGTGAAAATCGCCAAAGTGTTGTGCTGGATGCGCAAACTCAGGGTGTCTACCTCAGGACCGATGATGGAAATTTGCATCTAGATGGCTACGGCATTTTGGGTGTGGATGAAGCGGGTAATATAACGTCATATGGCGGGTTTTCCCCACCACCGTCAACAGTAGACATCCCCGAAACGCTGCTTGTTTTCATCGATGCGAACAACAACCTAGTGGGCGCTTGGCTTATCGGAGCTGTATCTGCAGAAATAACCACGCGACTCATCCCGATGGCCATACACGTTTTCGAAGATGACATAGGGGACATCGATTACTTGCAAATCGCCTACACAAGTTCAAACGGTTGGGTGAAAGTGCTCAAAATTAATCACGTGCCTTCTCTAATCTCCCCCGCTGAAGGTGCGATAACAAACGATAACACGCCGGAATTCAAATGGTCGGGAACGGTTGGTGGAGTGAAATACGAGCTATTGGTGGACAATAATGCAGATTTTGCCTCGCCCGAGATAAGAGAGAACGTTTCTACTGTTACCCATACGCCGGCAAGCGAGCTGGCAGATGGCACCTACTCATGGCGGGTATTGGCATTCAGAGCTGACAATGCCGAGCTCGGGTGGTCGCCTACGTGGACCTTCCGCGTCGACACCCAAGCGCCGGAAAGTCCACAGCTCCGCGAGCCAGAGAACAACGCTGAACTCGACACTTTACGAACCGTATTTGCATGGACGGAGCCCGAGCCACATGTGACCTATGAGATCCAAATCGATGATGAGGCAAGTTTCTCCTCACCCTACGTGCACGACAACTCCGATATCGGGGAAAACTTATACACGTACCTCTTCCCCCACAACGGCACTTATTATTGGCGCGTTCGAGCTTTCGATCGGGCTGGCAGCGCGAGCGGATGGTCGGATGGCTACAAGCTCATCATCAGGGCACCGCCCAGAGCCCCAACGCTTAGCGCACCAGCTGATGAGACAATCACGGACGACAACACCCCAACTTTTGGGTGGGCTGAAGGCAATGCAGATAATTATCGCTTGTTGGTGGATGATAATAGCGAATTTTCCTCACCTGAGGTTGATGTTCTCCTCGGGATAACCGACAGCTACGCCATGGCCGATGAGGATGCTTTACCTGATGATAATTACTCTTGGAAGGTAATCGCGATTGTCGGGGGTAGCCAAGACTCATCGTCGGTCTGGACGTTCGTCGTTGATACCACCCCACCCACGGCGGCAACGCTCCATACACCCGTAAATGGGACAACAACGAGTGACAACACCCCAACGTTCGAATGGATGGTTGGCGCCGGGGCATCGGAGCATCGCTTGCTCGTCAGTGTTGATCCCAACTTCTCACAGCTTGAGGTGGATACTCTCCTCGACATCCCGGAGAATACTTACACACCGTCCCTACTTGCGGATGAGAACTACTGGTGGAAGGTAATCGCGATCGATAGAGCAGGCAACGAGAGCGAGTCTTCTGTTTGGATGTTTACCGTGCAGACCTAGCCCTAACTGTAGAACTTATCCTCAATTTTCATCGGTAATAGACGGACGTTTAAAGAAGCTTTAAGAAGTTTCGAAAAGTAACTGCGTCAGAGGCGGTGAAATGCAGAGGCCAAAGGGGACCAAGGACCTCTTCGGTGAGGAACTTGCCAGTATTCGCCACGTCGAGCGCACGATGGGCGACGTTTTCAAGCGCTATGGTTATGAGGAGGTCGAGACTCCCATTTTCGAGCAACTCAAGCTGTTCGAGAAAAAGAGCGGCGAAAGCGTGGTGAAGCAACTCTATGCATTCAAGGATAAATCCGGTCGCGACCTCGCCCTGCGCCCGGAGCTAACCGCCCCAGTCGTCCGCCTTTACATTAACCAGCTTCGATCCGCACCCAAACCCGTGAAGCTCTGCTACTTAGGTAACTGCTTTCGCTACGAGGAGCCCCAAGCGCAGCGATGGAGGCAATTCTTGCAGTCGGGCACCGAGATCATAGGTTCCGCTCGACCTGAGGCGGATGCAGAGGTGATAGCCCTTTCCTATGAAATCATGCGGGAGCTCGGTTTGTCGGACTACGAGCTCCACATAGGCCACACCCGTCTGCTTCGAGAGGTGCTGGCTCACGCTGGGGTGAAGGGGGATATCCAAGACCCCATCATGCGGGCGATTGACAGCCGCGAGGAGACAAGGCTTCGAGCGGAGCTTGATCGCGCACACCTCAAAGCAGGGGATGAAAAAGTGCTTCGCTCATTGATTACCCTGCGTGGGGGTATGAAAGTGTTGAAGCAAGCGGAGAAACTTGTCGCGGATCTACCGAAGGCCAAAACAGCGCTGAAGAACCTGCATGAAATCCTTGAACACACTCGCTCGTTTGGGGTCGAGAAATTCACGGTTGACCTTGGAATCGCCCGCGGGCTGGAGTATTACACGGATCTCGTGTTCGAGCTCTACGTCGATGGGGTCCAAGTTGCGGGGGGCGGTCGGTACGATGAACTCATCGAGCTCTTGGGAGGCGACCCCTGTCCAGCCGTCGGTGTCGGGTTCGGCGTCGATCGCATTGCTCGGGCACTTTTGAAACGGGGGATGATAGTTCCGCGTGAGCGATTGGATTGTGTGGTCCTCCCTGCAGGCGAAGAGGTGCTCAGCGAATGCCTAAAAGTCGTGGGGGAGCTGCGCAGAGCTGGCTTGCTCGTCGATGTCGACCTGATGGGACGCAAGCTGAGCAAGGCGATTGCATACGCGAATGCCCGAGGGGCCAAAAGTGCCATCATAGTCGGGGTGAAAGACCTCAAGGAAGGAAAGGTGACGCTTCGCAATATGCGTACGGGCAAGCAAGAGCTAGTCGCGCGCAAGGAGCTCGCGGGTAAGCTAAAAACGGTGCCCTAATCTCTCGAATGTGCGTTTCATCTCGAGGGAGTCCTTTTCCAGAATGGGTGACTCGGAGATTAGGGTGATGTTAACTTTTCGCTTGAGCACTTCCCTAGCGAGTGGCTCGAATGGTGGCTTATCCACTTTGAGCTCGAGGTGACGTCGCTCGTTTCCCTGCCACGGCGCTTTGGCAGGAGCCCACTCCATGCCGGTGAAGTGCGCGTGCAAGTGCTTCAGCTTCAGCGGCTTCAACTTTTCGAATACTTCGCTGTAGTCTATCCTCCCCGCCTGCCTCGCGTAGATGTGGGCGAAATCCACCACAGGTGCACATCCCTTGAGTTTCTTGCAGATCTCGATTATTTCATCGAGTGTCCCGAATTGGCTCACCTTGCCGGTCGTCTCCAGTCCCAGCCTTACCCTTTTTATCCCCTTCGCGCGCATTCGGTCGAGCATATCCCGGCAGGCCCCTTCAATTGCGTTGAACGCGGTTTCAGGTATTAGATCCCCGTAAAAGCCAGGGTGGAAAACAGCAACATCCGCGCCCATGTGAAAAGCCCGCTCGACGGAATCGAGGATGCGTTGCTTTGAGGCATCAAGCTTTTCTTTTTCCTGTGAGCACAAGTTGACGAAATATGGGCAATGGACCGATAGGAGGATGCTTAGCTTCTTCGCAACCCTCCCTGTTTCCTTGGCTATCTCGTTGCTCATCCCAACTCGGCGGACAAACTCAACTTCGAACGCGTTTAGCTTGAGTTCGGCCACACATTTAATGCCCCCGATTGTCGTTCTTTCCTTGCTCACGGTTGGGATGCCTGCGGGACCCAAGTAAATCATGCATTCCCCAAAACACTTATGACTGCAGGCAAAAACCTTGCGCTGTGGGTGAAGTGGTGCTGAGCAGGGCGAGATCGAGCAAGTCGTTTAATGGAGCCCGTGGCTAAAGCCTTTGCAAGGACGGGCCTCACCCCAAACGCTTTTACTTTGATCGGGTTGGTTGTGGGCGTTGTTGCGGCCATCCTTTTCGCTTACGGGATGCAACTTCGGGCTGGGTTTGTTCTCATCATCTGTGGGTTTTTTGACTTCATCGACGGCGCTGTTGCTAGGGTGATTGGCAGGGAGACAGCGTTCGGGGGAGTACTCGACTCAGTCGTAGATCGGTATGTGGATTTCTTGATTTTTGCGGGCATCATCTACACTTTCATCAACGGTGGGCTCGCTGGAGCGGGTCTTCTGCCTGGTTGGGCATGGGGAATTCTAGCCATCGTTGGAAGCTTGATGGTCAGCTACACTCGCGCCAGAGCTGAGGCAGCTGGCTCAGGTAAGCTAGATGTGGGGGTAGCCGAGCGAGGGGAGCGGATCATCATTCTAGCCGTCGGGGCATTGATTGGATATACGCAATACGCAGTGGTTCTAATCGTAATCTTGACCCACCTCACCGTGGCTCAAAGATTGTTCGCCGCGAAGCTCCGCCTGTCCTAACTACTTTCCCAAAAGTTTCGAGCTGAATTCCTTTAGGTACTTTATCCCTTCCTCCAGCAAATCCTCGCCTTTCCTCGTTATTTTGTAGTACTTGCGCGCGGGCTTGCCTCGTTGCTCTCGCCACTCTATCGTGACGTAGCCCCCGCGCTGGAGGCGGTAGAGCACAAGGTAGGAGGTAACGGTCGCGGGTTTCCACCCGAATTGCTCGATTACCTTTTGTCGTAGTTCATACCCGTACATCGGGCGCTTTTTCAAGAGCTTTAGAAAATAGGGCCATAACAGTTCCACAGTAGTTTTTTTCTTCAACCTCCGAATCGCCAAAGGAAACCCCCTGCTTCAATCAACCACAAGCCTTAAATAGTTTATTTCATGAGCTATCTCCAAGGTTGAAATATGGTTGTAACAAATATACGTTGCGAAAATTGTGGATACGAGTGGCGCCCACGGGGGAAACCTAAAAGGTGTCCTTCATGTCAAGCTATGCTGGGTGAAACGAAGGTCCGCAAGTGGAAACGCGCAGAGAAAAAATTGGCAGAGTTACTTGCTTTACGCGGTTGGCGCTTGGAGCCCACAGGTGGACAGAAAATAATCGATGTCCACGCCAAGCGGGCTGGGAGGAAACTGTTCATTGATGTTAAGTCAGGTCATAGCTATCACATTAGACGTTCACAGCTAGAGGGCTTACTCAAGTACCACGGCAAAACATCAGATGTAGGTTTCGCTTGTGAAATGGATGGAAAGTTTTATCTCTTCATGTTGGAAGATATCATCTAATCTTAGATTAGATATGGTGATTCAATGTCTAAAATAAAGGTCGCGATTGTAGGTGTGGGAAATTGCGCTTCCTCGTTGGTGCAAGGCGTCGAGTATTACAAAAATGCACGCGAGGATCAGTTCGTGCCAGGCTTGATGCACGTAAACTTCGGCGGCCACCACATCCGAGACATCGAGTTCGTCGCTGCCTTTGACGTCAACGCGAACAAAGTTGGCAATGACCTCGCGGAAGCCATCTTCTCCCCCCCAAATTGCACAATCAAATTTAGCGACGTTTCAAAACTGGGTGTTGAGGTGATGAAGGCCCCGGCATTGGATGGCTTGGGCAAATACCTTAAACCAGTGATTCTCGTCGACCCCACGCAGAAGCCGGTGAACGTTGCCCGAGCGCTCGAAGACGCGGACGCAGATATCTTAGTAAGCTACCTGCCAGTCGGGAGCTACGAGGCATCCCGCTACTATGCGCAGCAGGCAATCGAGGCGGGATGCGGATTTATCAACTGCATCCCGGAATTCATAGTATCTAACAAGGAGTGGGGGAAGCGCTTCGAGGATGCTGGGCTGCCTTGCGTGGGTGACGACATCAAATCTCAGGTCGGGGCGACTATCCTCCATCGCACGCTCGCAAAGCTGCTCATCGACCGGGGGGTCAAGCTCGAGGAGAGCTACCAACTCAACATAGGGGGAAACACTGATTTCCTTAACATGGTCGAGGAGGAACGCCTGAGTTCGAAGCGCGTGAGCAAGACGGAAGCAGTTTCAAGCCAAGTGCCCTACGAAATCCCCCTTCGAATTGGTCCCAGCGATTACGTTCCCTTCCTGAATGACAACAAGGTATGTTATATCCATATGCGGGGCAGCAAATTCGGGAACGTACCCCTTAGCATCGATGTGAAGCTCTCGGTCGAGGACTCCCCGAACAGTGCGGGTGTCGTAATCGACGCCATAAGGGGCGTGAAACTCGCTCTAGATCGGGACATCGCCGGACCCCTGATTGGTATCTCGGCATATTTCTTCAAGCACCCACCCGTTCAGATGTCGGATGAGGACGCGAGGCGGGCCGTTGAGGATTTTATTGCCGGCAGGAGGGAGCGATAGCTTGCAGTTCGACACCATCGTGGTCGGGCATATAGCGATCGATATGAACGTGCTACCTTTGGGTGTCATCGAAAATGCCCTTGGCGGGGCGCCGACCTATGCGGGCCTCACATTTGCGGCCCTGAGGAAAAACATTGGCATTGTTTCAAAAGTTGGCGCCGATTTCCTTGAGAAGTTTCCCCCGATTTACAGCAAGCTCGGCCTGGACACCGAGGGCATCTTGGTGGCGGGTGAGTATACCACAGCTTTTGAGAACACCTACGACGAGGCGGGCAATCGCAAGCAAGTTTGCAAACACGTGGCGCCGAGAATTTCCCCCGACGATATCCCAGCCGCTTATAGCGACGCCCAAAGCTTCTACGTTTCTCCAATCGCCAACGAGATAACGCCTGATATTCTCAAGGCAATCAAGCGTGAGTCGAACCTAGTCATGCTAGACCCCCAAGGGATTCTGAGGGAGATAAGGAAGGATGGAAAAGTTGAGGTCAAATCCCGTGAGCTTGGCGGGTTCCTGAAACATGCTGACATAGTAAAAATAGGGAAGGAGGAAGCGGGGGCACTCGGGGGCGGCGCCAAGGAGGTCCTCGAGAGCCTTAGAGCGATGGGGCCAAAAATTGCGATCTTGACCAGGGGGAGGGATGCTTCGATGGTGCTCAGCGACGAAGGATTGGTCAAAATAGATTCCCTGAAAGTCGATGCTAAGGATCTGACAGGCGCTGGCGATGTCTTCGGCGCTGCATTCCTAACCAGGTATATCGCCACGCGTGATACGTTGGAGTCGGCAAAATTTGCGACCGCTGTCGCGGGGCTGAAAATAAAATACAAGGGCCCCACCGGCTTCCCTTCTGAGAAAGAGACTCTAAGGGCTTTTAGGAGCTTTTAATAGGTTCGAGCAATCAGCACACTAACTTTCGCCCGTTTGGAGCAAATTGGACAATCACCAGCCGGAGCCCTACCATCGAATTCCTCTCCAAGCAGGTCCCAGCCCGTTTGCTCCTTTAGCGCCTCTCCGCACGCTTTTCCCCCGCACCAAGGCGCGCGGACTATTCCCCCGCGCTTCTGTATCACTCGCTTAATTGTCTCCGTGTCGGGGGCTTCCTTTATGGACTCGTGGAAGAGCTTCCATGCTCGTTCGCGTAGGTCACCCGTGACTCCCTCCAGCAGTTGCTTGACCTTGGTCTTGAGCACCCCTCTAGGAATCGCTTGTTTTTCACCAGTGTCGCGTCTGACTGCGGTCACCTGCTCCTTCTTCACGTCTTCGGGCCCCACCTCGAGCCTCAATGGGACCCCCCGGCGTTCCCAGTAGTAGAACTTGTTGCCGGGTCGGAGGTCGCGCTCGTCGAGATGAACCCTCAAGCCAGCTGCTGCGAGTTCGTTTTTGATCGCGGTTGCAACCTGCTCGACTGGAACTTCCCTGCCTTTAAATGGGATCGGCACAATCACGACTTGAATTGGCGCGATATGGGGTGGTAAGCATAGGCCAACATCGTCGCCGTGTGCCATTATCACCGCGGCTATCACCCGCTCGGAGACACCGTAGCAGGTCTGGTAAACATAGTGTTGTTTCCCGCCAAGGGCCTCGTACTTGAGCCCATATACCCTCGCAAAATTCTGCTCGAGGTTGTGCACCGTGCCTATTTGTAACGTCCGTCCATCGGGCGCCAGCGTGTCGAAGGCGAGCGAGTACTTGGCGCCGGCGAAGGTATCCCACGGGGGGCGCTTGGTCACGACATAGGGCACACCGAGCTCGTCGAAGAAGCGCTTGTAAATGTTCACAGCCTCCCGCACTTGTGCCTCCGCCTCCTCGGACTTGGCGTGGGCGGTGTGAGCTTCCTTGAATGTCGTCACCTCCCGCA
>Ga0209978_10001268_pt1 | contig 10515 bp, 10 predicted proteins | sample BentaG_FD_182805 | JGI IMG/M metagenome (GOLD analysis project Ga0209978, IMG submission 182805) | Deep subsurface microbial communities from South Atlantic Ocean to uncover new lineages of life (NeLLi) - Benguela_00093 metaG (SPAdes)... | ecosystem: Environmental > Aquatic > Marine > Oceanic >...
CTCGACTTTAGGGGTGGTCGAATCATTGAATTTCAACCCGTTGCCTATGAGCTCTTTGAATAGTTGACGAATCTTGGATATAGGAGCCTTGACCTCCGGCAGTTCTTCGACTTGGATCTCAACCCTTTTCTCCATTAGCCGGGCTTCGAGGCCCCGTTTAACCTCCTCCAGCAGCCCGTTTAGATCCACCAACTCTTCCTGTTCATCTTCCTCGGCAAGCTTGGAGAAGGCCAATAGATCCCTTATCAGCTCAGCCATTCGCATTGAAGCGTTTCTAATCCGCTTCAGGTAATCTCGTCCCGTCTCGTCGAGTTTGTCGGAGTACTCTTTGAGCAAGAACTCGCTGAACGAGGTGGTTGACCGCAGCGGAGTCCTCAAATCGTGCGCTATCACGTACGTGTATTCATTCAATTCACGGTTTGAACGTTTTAACTCCTCCACACTCCTCCGCAGCTCCTTTTCCACCTGGCGCTTCTCTCTAACCAAGCGTTGCTTTTCGAACACCTTCCTGACTGTAGCCAACACCTCATCCATGTTCAAGGGCTTGGTGATGTAGGCTGACGCCCCCTCGTTCAGGGCCCACACCGCTGTTTCTAGGGAGGCATAGGCGGTGATCATGATCACCGCCATATCAGGATGAATCTCCTTGAAAGGTGCTAGTAGCTCTACCCCTTCCATATCGGGCAGCCTGAGGTCTATGAGCGCCAAGTTGAAGTAACTCCCTCGAGCCTTCTCTATCGCCTCTTGTCCTGTCCCACCTACCTCTGTCTCATAGCCCTTCTTTCTAAGTATGAGCGCCAAAGTTCTACAGGTACTCTCGTCGTCATCAACGATCAGGATGCTCTCTTTCTCGTCCATTTTCTCCCCTAATCATCCTGCTTTTTGTTTCCTCTCCCAGATCTCGTCTATCAACCTGAGCATCTCTTTGATATCAAGTGGCTTGTAGAGGCAAGCGTAGGCAGTGTTGTTCAGGGCCTCTTTCACCAGGTCGGCCATCTTCTGGCGGTAGGCCGTCATCATAATGGCCACCACTTCTGGGTGGACCTCCTTGATGGCTAGATAGGTCTCCAGGCCGTTGATGGTCGGCAATTTCATGTCGATGAAGATGATGTCATAAGCCCTCTTCTGCGCCATATTGATTGCCTCCTCGCCGTTACCTGCGACGCCCACGTGGTAGTCCTTCTTGGTCAGTATGTTTTTCAGGGTGGTACAGGTCCCCGGGTCGTCATCAACTACCATGATGAGCGCCCCATGTCTGGCCTCCTTCGCCCTTTCGATGATGGAGACCACCTTCTCGATGTTCAGGGGCTTGTAGACGATCCCGTAGGCCCCCTCTTCCAGCGCCTCTTTCACCAGCTCCTCAACGGAGTAGGCAGTCATCATAAACACCGCGGCTTCAGGCCTGATCTTCTTGATCCTTCGATAGGTCTCTACGCCATCCATGAATGGCAACTTGATATCCATGAAGATCATGTCGAAGGGCCTCTCCCTGACCCTTTCGATGCCCTCTGGCCCGTCCGTAGCGGTGGTGGTTGCGTAGCCCTTGCGCCTCAGGACGAAAGACAGGGTCTTGCACAGGCTGATATTGTCATCCACGATCAGGACGCTGCCTTTCTCCTCCATGTTACCTACTCTCCTCCGATAGGTAGCTTCACTGTGAAGGTGCTCCCCTTCCCTACTTCGCTCTCCACCTCGATGGTGCCACCATGTCTCTCGACCAGGGTCTTGGAGATCGCCAGCCCCAGACCGATTCCCTTAGCCTTGGTGGTGAATAGCGGCTCGAAGAGCTTCCCCAGGGTCTCCTCGGGCATGCCCACACCGGTGTCGGCGAAGGAGACGGCCACCCACTCTGGACCGGATGTTTCGGACTTGAGGGCCAGCTGGCCTCCCTCAGGCATCGCCTGGATGGCGTTGAGGATGATGTTGCTGAAGGCTTGACCGAGTTGAAAGGGGTCGGCCAGGATCGTCGGCAACGCCTCGTCCTGATGGCTCACCACCTCGACGTTCTCCGGTACGGCTGCACGAGACAGCGCCTCTTGGACAACGTCGTTGACGTCCACCTTCTGTAAATTGGCTGACTTGGGACGAGCGAAGTCCAAAAGGTTGCTGATGATCCTCTCGGATGTTGCCACTTCCGTCTCCAGGATCTCCAGCGTCTCCTTCACATCTGGTTCAGGTTCCTCCAGGACCATTTTCAGGAAGTAGGCGGCGTTTTTGATGGCGCCCAGAGGGTTGCGCAGCTCGTGCCCCACCCCGCCTGCCATCTGCCCCAGCACAGCTAGCTTCTCCCGGCTTACAAGCTTCTCCTGGGCATCTCGTAGCTCCTTGGTACGCTGCTCCACCATCTCCTCCAAGTTCTCAGAGTACTCCGTCAGCTTCTCCGTGCGTGCCTTCAACTCTTCCGTCATTAGGTCGAATTCCCGGGAGAGCTGGCCTATTTCATCTTTTGCAGTGATTCCTACTTTGTGATTCAGATTACCACTTCTAATTATTTCAACTCCCTCGTGAAGGTTGGCAATCGGCTTCGCTATGGTTTTAATTATCACAAACGAATTTACGCCTATAGTAGCCACTATGACGATGACAAAGGTTACGACAAGCATTCTAGCTGTTTGTATCGTTGTCGCTAACCTTTCTTGATACGCATTAGATAAGAGAGAGGTATCGGAAACCATGTCTTGTAACTTCACCGAAAGCTGGGCGGTTAACGTCTCTCGTAAACTATACACTTCACTACTGGTTTCGTGCTCTTCATAGTGTGCAACCAGTTGGGAAAAGACTTCTTTGATACTTTCGTGGTTCTGACGTATCTTATCTAAAATAGATTGCTCCTCATGGTTTTCGGATTCTAATCCGGTTAGGTGGTTTGTTAGGTATTCATGTACAAGATTCCACTGGGTTCGTGCCCGTTCTTCTTGATGCGCCAAATAGTCACCAGTTAATATGTTTAGCTTGAACGCATTTTCGACTATTTCATCGAATGCGTTATGCTTCTCGTATGCTTCAATTACCTGCTGAGACGTGAAAGAAAGAGTCAAACCAGTTGCAATAACCATACATATGAAAAAGATAGCGCTGATTTCTAGTCTGGTTTTAATTTTCAAACATATCCATCCTAGTGAATTATTGAAACAGCCTCTGGTTTCACTTCTTCCAAAGCGTCTGTATAAATATAGTCAAGATAGTTTGGGACTTCTGTTGCTTCTGTTAGTCCGTGTTCTATCCTCCATCGTGTCTGTTCTTCAAATGTGATCAACATAGCCTGTGAAAGGATAACGGCAAACTCCTGTTTTGGCCAACTGTAATCCATGTAATCCGAATCATAATCAAACCTAATCCTTGCGAACTCTTTGGATTCTTCAGGATTATCTCTAATATAATCCTCCGCCTCCAATAATGATTTCATAAAGCGCTCAGCTGCTGCAGGATTGTTTTTTATCCAATTCTCTTTTGTAAGTAATAAAAAGTAAAAATCCTCCCCACCATGCCAACTTACTATATTTTCACCTAGTTCTTTCTTTATATCATAAAGATAAGGATCCCAGACAAAAACAGCATCTACATCACCAATTGAGATAGCTTCTAGCATTTCTGATGGTTTTAAATCAACAAGCTCTATATCTTGTTGTGAAAGACCTTTGAATGTTAAAAATACTCCAAGCTGAAACTCAGCACCGCTCTTTTTTGTGACTCCAATCCTTTTCCCTATTAAATCATCTGTTGTTGTAATTCCTTTATCTTTTCTGGCAACTAATTCCTTAACTTGTTTGGTAGCAACAGTCCCCAATACCCTAAGGTCTGTATGCTCAAAACTATTACTGACAAGCACATTATCTGCTGAAGTGGAAATATCGGCTTCCCCATCTATTAGGGCATCAGCACATGCTTTACCAGATCCATAACCTTTTATTGTCACATTTAAACCATTTTTTTCAAAGTATCCTTGTTCTTCAACAACATAAACAAGAACTCCAGTAAGATACTCAGCTGCTGCCACAGTAATTTTATCAACAGGCCCAGTATATTCTGGCCGTTCTTGTCTCAACCAAAGATAACTTCCGAAACTTATAGCTAGAACAGCTACTAAAAATCCAGTTCCTATTTTTTTATTCATTTGTACACCTCTTTTTGTTTCGCGCGCGCGAACGAGGGTTGAAGGATTAATATTTACGGTGTTCATTGCACCGTATTCTGGGCACAGTATTTTGAGTTCTGCGTACATGTCGACCAGCACGCGTTTGAATTTTACTCTCGCAAGACGTGATACCTGAGGTTAGGAGTATGAACATCAAGCGAGAGCAAACATATTTTACAATAAAGTAATATAAACAATATGGATTTAAGTCTCCTTTTATTTTAATAAAATAATGTAACGTATATCGCGCTGGAATTGCCCTAAAATCATAAAATAAGGATTAAAACCATTTTAAACACAATTATTGAATCGGCCTGCGCGGGAAGGTGGTTACTCGACATCCTCGATCCAGTAGAGATACCGATCATCCTGAGATATGTACCCCCTCCCTAACAGGTCCTTCAACGCCCTGTCTACGGTCATCCTCCCCAGGCCTAGGGCCCGCCGCATGGCGACGAAGGTCTGGGGCTGGGTCTTCACCAGGTGCAGGTAGATCAGCTTCACAGAGGGTGCACGAATGGACAGGATCCTCTCGTAGTGAGCCCTCCTAAGCTTCACGCTCAGGGCTGGAACCAGCGCCTCGGCGAGGCTCTCGACCAGAGCGCTCCATTCACCCTCAGATTCCATTCTCCCTCAGAACCCTTCAGAGAAGATCTCCATCAGGGAGTCTGGACGCTACAGATCCATCATCCCCAAGTAACGCCATCATAACCCGACTTGTTTACCCACAATAGCCCGTACCTTCTCGAACAGTCTTAGAAACTCCTCCCCCTTCTCCGTCGAACTGTAAAACGGCGGATCCACCTCCAGCAGACCATTCCTGAGAAGCACAGAAAGATACCTCTTAACGACCTTGAAGTTGAGATTCGCCCTGTAGACCAGCTGAGTCTTCCTCGCCCCACCCCTGGCGACGCGAAGGAGGTCCGCGCATATCTCAAAATCACATCTTCTCATGGAGCAAACGCCCACCATCAAGGACCATCGTGGAGACAGAAGCCCATCAAGCGCTCATACCATTCGCGCCCCGAAATGCTGTGCCCAAATCCCTCCCCTGGGTTTCATGGTATTAGTGATAACATAATATAAATCCATAGGAAACCAGCGTCAATAGAAGAGAATCATAGAACAACAACCACACAGACATCAGCATCACCGATACGAACGACATCCTAATTGCCTTCAATAGGCCATACACACTACCCCCCACACCGAAAGTGGGTAAATACAGCGGTAACATCGTGTATTTTCTTACATGAATCGATAAATATTAACGAACTTGTCGATCTATCCCAGTCCACCATTAAAAAATCTCGATTTATGTTATTTTAGGGGTTTGTTGGGGTATGGTTGGGTTTAATCTAATCTCCAGTTTGGTCCCTCCGGGGGATTTCCCTCAAACGTTTAAATTTGTCCGCGCGCGCACGAGCAAGTGCTCAAGAAAGGACTTTGGGTAAGTAGATGTGGATACAACCCCCAATAAAGACAAGAAATGTGTACGCGCGCGCGCACTTACAAGTACGCTTCTACTCAAAATAGAATCCTTTTCTTTAACTTTTTCTTGCATTTGGGATGAATTCAACCTTAACCGAACAGTATTGAATTTTATTCAAGAATGCTTGATCTTGCGCGCGTGAATATTGTTAGACTATTATAAAAAAAACATTAATTTCTAACCTGTTTCTATGCAACAGATTTAAGCTTCACATTCCTTTTTTAACATTTTGTTATTTATCTATTAGTTCATAATGATAGAGGCCATTAACGAAATATTGAGTGCATTTATGGTGAATGTGCGTGCTCTAAGTCTGATGTTGTTTAATGTGAGCACCTTAGGTATATTAGTAGTTGTTTTGATCATAATGGTATTGTCCTCGAACATATATTCTCATGGAAAAATTAAAAAACATAATATAATAATCGAGGAACTCAAGTCCTCAATAAAAAACGAAAAGAAGAATGTTCGAAATCTTAAGAATGAGCTTCGAGAGTATGAAAATCAATTAGATGAACTTAATGGCCAGGTTAATCAGGAAGAAGAAATTAATAAAGATCTTAACCTTCAGGTTGAAGAGCGAGAAAATTATCTTACAGAGCTGAAAGAAAAATTATCTAAATTAGAAAAATACTCGGGGAGTAAAATTAATAAACTAGAATTACTTGCGAGTAAGCAAAATAGTCAGATAGGAGAACTTAATAGTCAGTTAAAAAAGAGAGAGGAAATTATAATAAATCTTACTTCGCAAGCAAAAGAACAGATTGAGTATATAGATACTATAAAGATAAAAAATGATGAACTAGATCAACAAAATCAACATTTATCAATTCGTGTTAAAGAAGCTGATACAAGGATAGTTGAAGTAGAAAAGAAAAGGTTAGATCTCAATAAGGAAGTATCGAATCTAAGGACACAGAAACTCGCAATGCAAGACAATTTCTCCTATCTAACTGGTATAGGTGAAAAAGTCTCGTCAATACTCAGACTCGCCGGAATTGAGTCCTTTTCACAATTAGCCGCTACAGATGTTAATAGAATACGAAAAATCTTGGAGGAAGCGAATCCAAGGTTACTTAACATTACAGATTATACTACCTGGCCTGAGCAAGCAAGACTAGCTGCCATTGGTGATTGGACAACCCTTTCAGCGCTAGAAGAGAGCATTAAATTAAGTAAACGTCGTTCAGGTTCAACCGAAAATGATGGTTTGGTAGAACAAATCGAGGCGGTTATAGACTAACTTCATGACTAACATTTCACCAAGAAACGGTACATCTAAAATGCATCGCCCATAGTTTTTCACTTAGATAGTTTATCATGCGCGCACGCATTTTGGGGAACCATATCTGATTGTGTGTGAAGAATCCTCGGATTGAGCCGTGTGCTTTTGCGTCTGCCGACCGCTCATTGAGATACTCACCCCTCGAAGGAAGGGGTCTCCTCCATATCCTTCAACGTCTTTACCCTGGAGCCACAATGAAAAGTCCTTCAACATTTTCATGATTTCTCCCGGCTCCACAGATTTAGCCCACTCTAGGATACTATCAGGATTAGCTCCCCCGCGCGCGCATGAGAAGGCTCCTGTCCCTCTAGGAGACCTCCACCTCACCCCTTACTATTGAGCGGGCGGATAAGCCCAGTGCATTTTTAATTTCAGTCGCTCAGGGGCTTCGCAGCCCTAACTGTTATTTCTCCCGTGAGACAATGATCAACCATGAGCGCGAAAGAGTCAGAGACCCTCTTCAAACTGGTCAGAGACCAATACGGCGATCGCCTCTCCCCGGAGGAACTGGAGGAGGTCAAGAAGGGAGTCGAGAGGATCACGGAGACGGCAAAGGCCCTCAGAGAGGTGAAGCTGGAGAACTGGGATGAGCCCTTCTCGATCTTCAAGCCCTTCAGCAAGGGGGAGTGAGCGTGGCCCCCGATTACGTCTTCACCCCCGTCCGGAAGCTCGGGGAGAAGATACGCGCCGGAAAGGTTTCTCCCGTAGGGCTCGCGGAGACCTTCCTCGACCGCTTGGAGAAACTGGGGCCCAGATATAACGCAGTGGTGACAGTTACGCGAGAGAGGGCCCTTGAGCAAGCCCGAAGGGCCGAGAGGGAGATAGAGAGAGGTAACTATCTGGGTCCGCTCCATGGTATACCTTACGGCGCGAAGGACCTCCTCGCCACATCCGGGGGGATCCCAACGACTTGGGGTGCCGCCCCCTTCCGCGATCAGACCTTCGACCACGACGCCACCGTGATCAGGAGGCTGGAGGAGGCCGGCGCGGTCCTCGCCGCGAAGCTGGCCATGATAGAGCTCGCCGGGGGCGGGGGATACCGCCAGCCCAACGCCTCTTTCACGGGGCCGCCCCGGAACCCTTGGAACCCCGATTATTGGACTGGAGGCTCCTCCAGCGGGTCAGGAGCGTCGGTGGCCGGGGGCTTCGTCCCCTTCGCCATCGGCTCCGAGACCTGGGGCTCCATCCTCAGTCCGGCCAACAACTGCGGCGTCGCGGGCCTCCGCCCCACCTACGGCAGGGTGAGCAGGCACGGTGCCATGGCCCTGAGCTGGACCCTGGACAAGCTCGGCCCCCTGTGCCTAACGGCCGACGACTGTGGTCTGGTGCTGGAAGCCATCGCCGGCCCCGACCCCAGGGACCCATCCACGACGAATCTACCCTTCAAGTACGACGCCGACGCCCCCACCGAAGGCTTCAGGCTCGCCGTCCTCAAAGGTGCGACCACGGACGTTGACGAGGGGGTCCTCGCCAACTTCGAGGAGTCCCTGAAGGTCCTAGAGAGAGTGGCCACCATAGAGGAGATTGAACTCCCAGACCTCCCTTACGAGGCGATCACCCGGACCATCCTAAACGCCGAGTCTGCCAGCGCCTTCGAGGAGCTCATAGAGAGCGGTAGGACCTCGGAGCTCACGGCCCCCGAGGACCACTACGGCCTGTACGCGAGGACGGTCGTCCTGGCAAAGGACTACCTGAAGGCCCTGCGCCTGAGAGCCACCATGGCTAGGACTGCAGACGAGGCCATGTCACCGTACGACGCCGTAGTGGCACCAGCGAGGCGTAGCCCGGCCTCCCCGGTCGACGAGGAGTTCCGCCGGACGACCCCAGGCACTGCAAGGGACATCATGGGTGCAGTAGGCAACGGCGCGGGCCTCCCCTCGGTATCGGTGCCCAACGGCTTCACAGGCGACGGGCTGCCCACCGGTGTCCAGTTCATGGGCAAGGCCTACGACGAGAACACGATCCTGGCGGTGGCCAGAGCTTACCAGTCCATGACAGACTGGCACGACCGCCATCCACCAGGTCTTTAAACCATTAGCACTCTTTCCGAGCTGCCCCAGTCGAAATACTAGAAGAGGAGGATGCGAGCGACCTCATCCTTCTCGCCCTCATTCAGCCCCAGATAAGTGATCATCTGGGTGATTTTCTCAGACCTTGATTTCCTCTGACTTCTTACCCGTCATGTAATCGATGTCTATCCTACCTATGACTGTGTTGTCTAGACTCTCGGGTCTCCGGCTCGCGATGAGGGTCTCCGCATCTTCGTCCAGCTGCCTGGTCATCAGGGAGATGGCATGCCATCTCTCGTCTCGATCCTCCAGGAGGGTGACCCTGCCCGAGAACATGACGGAAGCGTAGAGGTGGCTGCACTCGCCGTGTACGTATCCTCCGTCGATCACGGCCTGGCCCCAGACCGAGTCGTTGGCCCTCAGGTAGTCCATCTTCTTCCCCTCATTGGCGCAGTGGAAGTAGACGCAGTTGTTCTCCTCGTCGTAGCCGTGGCTGAGGGAGACCAGGTACGGCCGATTATCATTGGACATGGCGATGGTGACGTACTGTGTGGTCTTCAGGATCTTCTTCATCGCGGCCTCGTCTGTGATCTCCTTGTCTTTTCGCCTCACGTGATACCTCATAGTCGTCTCTAAGAAGCCTTCCAGAAGCCCATATAAGTATTCCAAGTCGGCTTGGAGGGCCGATCCCTGGGATGTAAAAAAGTTTAAACATCCACCCATGGATAGAGATATACGTTTTCCATCTACGGGGTAGAGGCGATCGAAATGGACGAGATCGACGAGAAGGGCAGGAGGGTGAGCATCGACCTCGACGAGGTCATAGTCAGGTCCGACGGTTCGAGGGCGACCATGAGGGAGTTCGTCAAGGAGATGCTGTTCTACAACCCGGACTTTTATATTGAGCGGGACGACGAGGGGGAGATCTGGTATCTCCGGAGGAAAGGGAAGATCCTGTAACCCCCGTAGCTATCAAGGTCCAAGATCAATCTTCTTAAGACATCCGACAGAGCCTCGAAGCCATTAAGCGTGCATGAATGCGCGTTCTCGATCACCAGATCGTATGTCTCGTGAGAGGTTTCGAAACATGAAAAGGGAGATGAGGAGTTCGCCTTGGCGGATTACCTCAGCGGCCTGACCTTCCTCACCTCAGGGTTGACGAGGTTGGGGGGCTCCTTCCCCTGGAGGACGCTGACCAAGTTCGTGGCAGCCGTGATGGCCATCTTGGTGCGGGTCTCGATGCTGCCACTAGCCAGGTGAGGGGTGAGCACGATGTTGTCCAGGCCGAGGAGGGGACTATCAGGGTCGACGGGCTCCGCCTCGAAAACGTCCAGCCCAGCCCCTGCAATAACCCTATCCCTCAGGGCTTCGTACAAAGCACGCTCGTCTACAACAGGCCCCCTGGATGTGTTGATGAGGATGGCGGTCTCCTTCATGGCTGCAAGCGCATCCACACCAATCATGTGATGGGTCTCAGGCGTCAGAGGGACGTGGAGGGATACGAAGTCTGACTCCCTCAGGACCTCTTCCCTGGATTTATATGTGATCCCCAGCTCCTCCTCCAGGTCTTCGCGGCGGTAGACATCGTTGTAGA
>Ga0209978_10001269_pt1 | contig 10514 bp, 12 predicted proteins | sample BentaG_FD_182805 | JGI IMG/M metagenome (GOLD analysis project Ga0209978, IMG submission 182805) | Deep subsurface microbial communities from South Atlantic Ocean to uncover new lineages of life (NeLLi) - Benguela_00093 metaG (SPAdes)... | ecosystem: Environmental > Aquatic > Marine > Oceanic >...
GTTGACTCTCCATGGGGAAAGATGAGGGTTAAGAAGGTCATCAATCAGGATGGAGGAACAGTCCTTTTACCTGAATATGAGGAATGCAGGAGAATAGCAAAAGAAAACGGTCTTGCCTTACGGGATGTTTATGCATGGGCAGCAGCCCTTTCAAGACATCCATAATATCTAACTTATCCGTAGGCGTTCACAGGTTCAGAGTTCACCGTTCAGGGTTGCCTTTCTTTCGTTGACCTCGCTCGTAGGCCAGCAAGTACTTGATGAAATCTCGAATGGCAGCGCGGGTGCGTCCAGGCCATAGACCTTACGAGTTAGCTCCCTGGCCAACTGCCATGCCTCAATCCGCCAGACAGCAGCCGGATCAATATCCCCAAATCGTTCTATTCTCATGCGTTCTTCCTTCAGAACTCAAGAATCAACAGTTCAAGACCTGCCCGCCTCTGGAGGGCCTGCCCGACGCCCGCCTGCCGTACTGCGGGCAGGGATGGCAGGCGGGTTTGAGGTGAACCCAAAACCTCTGAACCCGTGAACGGTTACACTTATGCTCATAAAACCTATCCCGGTTTTTCCATAGTTTCCGATTCTAAGGCTATTGGAAAAATCCCTTTGGTACCGCGACAATCCCCCTGGGCGTTACGGTAAAGAGTTTCCTATCTTCTTTCGGGTTATAACCGATCTTCGTGTGGGCTGGTATTTCGTTATGCTTATCAATGATAGCCTTCTTGATCATACAATGTCGTCCTACTACCACATTATCCATGATTACTGATTCCTCAACAGTTGCCCAACTCTGGATAAACACGTAATAAGAAATCACTGAATTCCTGACAATTCCGCTTATTACGGAGCCTGGGGCCACGATCGAATCCAGGGCCTTACCCACTCGAAAACCGTCAGGCCTTTCAGTGCTAAAGACGAATTTTGCAGGTGGAGCTGGTACCTGGTAGGTCTGGATGGACCAGTTGCGGCCATAAAGGTTAAAAGAGGGACTCACCCCGGTCAGATCCATATTGGCGTTCCAATAGGCATCCAAGGTTCCAACATCCCTCCAATAGGAAGAATCGCGGGTCCTGGGTTCTAACCTGAGCCTTCGCTCACCATTTTCCTGGGTATCATAGATGTAATCCTCGATGACATTTTGCTGCTGAAAGTGATAGGCGTACACCCGCGATTCCGGGATTAAACGGGGAATTATGTCTTGACCGAAATCATCCTCATTGATGGATTTGAGGGCATCCAAGAGCGTGTCTGTGTTGAAAAGGTAAATACCCATAGAGGCAAGCACTCGGCTGGGATCCCCAGGAATGGTCTTTGGATTTTTCTTGGGTTTTTCTTGGAATCCGTGGATGCGATAGTCCTCGTCTACCTCAGCAATACCCATCTGATGGGCCATCTCCTTTCCCAGTTCAAGGAGGGCAATGCTCAGATCTGCATCTTTCTCCAGGTGATATCTGAGGAAGCGACTGTAGTCCATCTTGTAAATATGATCACCTGATAGGATCAGGACATGGCGTGGTTTTGTTTGCTCAATGAGATAGAGATTTTGGCGAATGGAATCAGCAGTGCCCTGGTACCATTCCCCGCTAATCCTCTGCTGAGGTGGCACAATTTTCAAAAAATGCCCGAGCTTCTGATTGAATATGTTCCAACCGGCTTCCAGGTGATCAGTTAGAGACTGGGATTTATATTGGGGTAGAACAATGATCCTATATAGCTGGGAGTTTATGCAATTGCTAAGGGTCAGGTCTACAATCCTGTAGATGCCGCCAAATGGAACTGCCGGCTTAGCCCTGTCCTGTGTAAGAGGCATGAGCCTTTCGCCTTTACCGCCGGCCATGATGAAAGCAAGTGTGTTTTTCATGATAATATTATAATCATATCAATAATTTTCGACATAAAAAGTATGTGTTAAGCATACATGGGTGTCAAGGGAAAAGCCGATAGCCGATGTGCTAGCAGATCCCCTTTTTAATTTACAAGCAGAGGAAATAAAGAGCCAATATTCCATCACTCCATCATTCCAATTGCGGAGCGAAGCGGAGCTAAGTTCATAGTATAGGAAATCCCATTTTTCACCCCCTCCCAAACCCTCCCAAACCCTCCCCCTTGAAGGGGGAGGGTAGGGTGGGGGTGGTAACTTGATGCTTCCGGCTTGCCCGGATTAGGGAATTAGGCTCTCATAAGGGTTTGAGCCGACAAAAGAGGGTTTTTGAAGCGCCTAAAAACCAGGGTTAAAAACTCAAAGTAAGTGCTACATAAGGGCCAGACATATCATAATCAAAGGTCAAATCATCCTCATCTATATCTATGACAAATGTTCTGTAACCCCCGTGGATACCTACAAAAGGGAGGGGAGTCCATGATATATCACACATAAGCTCATAAATTGTGCTTTCTGAATAGCTGATAGCAGTCCCCCGTAATCTGGCCTGTAGGATCTGAGCCAGTATTCCTATATGTAGATTAAGGCCGAGCATGGGAATGGGGAGCGTGAAGTCTTCTTTTTCATCGATTCCTGTGGTCTTCAGGCTAACATCGCCATCTAAATATTTGACCTGGAAGACACCACCCAAAGAGACTCCGCCCAGTACATTTTCCAGATTTAAAAAATCGTATTGATAGAAAAAATCCATCATCTTATATTGAATTGAGGAAGTCACCGTGTCGCTTACATGATAGATCTGTCCCCTGAAATTGATTTCTTCGGTAAGCGTCTTTCTGCCGGCATAGTCAATATCTGTATAAGTGAAAGAGAGATGATGGTTACCACCTCCAACAAAAACCTCAACAGAGGGATAATTTTCATCTTCAATTCCAAGGTCCTTATCAAAATCAATAGTATCGCCAATGATGCTGGCCTCATCCACTTTTACGGTACCATCAAGGGTGGGGAACCAATAATAGCCTCTTGCCCCAATCTCAAAAGCCGATGATGATACTGGTATAAGTAGTACAGCTAACAACAACGGTAGAAATAGATGTGTTTTTTTCATTAGTCTTCTCCTTTTTTAAAGTTATTCCTTTAAATGTGCCTTTGCCAGGGGAAGTAAAGGCGATCCCTTGAACTGATTTATAAAGTCCTCAAATATCTCCCTTGACATCTCTTGTTGGCCGCTCAGGGCATAGAGCCTACCCAGAGAAAACATGGCCTCTTCTCTAAGAAAATTATCTTCGTCATCAACGGCCTTTTTTAGATGGCTTATGGCTGATTGATGCTCTCCTTTGGCCTCATATGAAGCAGCAAGACCAAAATGAGCCATAGAACGGTAAATGGAGCCAGATTTATCTCTTTTCAAATAGGTCTGGTAGAGAGATATAGCCTCGTCATATTCCCCCTGGCCAAATTTTAGGTAGGCCAACTGGGGTATGGCCAGTGTGGCCATCTTTGTCCGGCCGTATTTTTCTATGAGTCTATCAAGTTCCGTAACAGATGTTTCGATATTATCTTGGGTAGTCTCGGGGGAAGAATCTGATACCAACTGCTTGTAAGCAAGATTGTAAGCGGCCAGGGCCTTTTTGTTTATATGCCTGAAATAGAGACTGATGCCAATAACAATGGCAATAATAATCACCACAGTCAAAATCATGTATTCAATCTGTTTTCCATGAGCAGAGACATACTGGAAGACTCTACTAGAAAGGGAGATAAATTCATCGTCCTTCTTAAGGAGCTCTTTTCTGGTTATCCTCTTCTTGGCCATAGTCTCAAACCTGTACACCCTTCTTAACTTGATAGTGTAGGAAATCCCATTTCTCGCCCCCTCCCAAACCCTCCCCCTTCAAGGGGGAGGGCAGGGTGGGGGTGATAACTTGATAATTCCCTGTAGCTTGCTCCAGGGTTACCGCATAGTTCCTCCCCCTTGTCGAAGATCCCGCCGCTGTTATGGCGGGGAAGGGGGAGGTTAGGTGGGGGTGATAAAATGTTTGTTCACCCTCCCCTTTATCCCCTCCCATCAAGGGAGGGGCGTTGATATTGGATACCCTGCAGCTTGCTGCAGACTGGTTCATTAAAAGTAACTAACAGATATACAATCTTTCTTCAAGAAAAAATATTTTGTGTCTGTTGAGTTTCTTGTAGTAGCCCTGGGAAGCTTTTTATCTTGCAGGATAGGGATTTAGTATTTATTATTCTTAGTCTGCCACATTGTGAGTAGATTTTTTTACTTGGCGAGCGGGCGGCAATGAACTTAACTAGCTCAACAAACACTTTTTATGAAACCATCTTTCCATCCCAGATTGGTAAATGATTCCTTTTCAGATCCCGGGCTTTTCATCCCCTTTCTCTTTGAAAGGAGGGCACTGCTTTTTGATTTAGGAGATCTATCTGGACTGTCGGCTCGGGATCTTTTGAAGGTCAGTCATATCTTTGTAACACACACTCATATGGATCATTTTATCGGCTTTGATACACTCCTTCGCCTTCTCCTCGGACGAGACAAGGAGATTCATTTATTTGGACCCTCGAACTTTATTCAGAAAGTTGAAGCTAAGCTCAGTGCTTACACCTGGAATCTGATAGAGAACTACGAAAATACCTTTTCTATCACTGTGGCAGAGATACAAGGCGAAAAGACTATTATACAGAGCTTTAGTAGCAGGAACCGGTTTGAGCCTGCTGGAGCCCCACAGGAACTACCATTTGAAGGGAACTTACTTTCTGAACAATCATTTTCAGTTGATGCTGTTCTCCTGGATCATAAGATAGATTGCATTGGGCTATCGCTGAAAGAGAATTTTTCTATCAATATAATCAAAGAGGGATTAAAAGAGCTCGGGCTCCCGGTTGGTCCATGGCTTAAGGAATTCAAGAAGGCAATCTATGAAAGCCGGGATCCATCACAAACATTCAGGGTAGTTTGGCAGGACAAGGATAGGGCAACAAGGGAGAAATATTTCCCCCTTGATGAATTGAAGGAAAGGATTGCAAGAATCTCACCAGGACAGAGGATCACCTATATTGCCGATATGATCGGAACCCCTGAAAACATAGAAAAAGCTGTCAATTTAGCCCTGGAGTCAAACCATCTATTTATTGAGGCCCCCTTTCTAGATAAAGACAGAGATGTGGCACAAAGAAAGTACCACTTAACTGCCAGAGAAGCTGGTCTCATAGGTGCAAGGGCAAGGGTCAAGGAGCTAACACCTTTTCATTTTTCACCCAGGTATTTTGGCCAGGAAAAAGAACTTATTGACGAGGCAATGACAGCCTTTCAATCAGGGGCATAGCGTTTCCTCTCCAAACACTCCATTCCTAACATTCTCCCTTATCTCTTGGAAATTCCTAAGGTCCTATCGGAACATAAGCTGACCCGGAGCTTAATGGATCGTTAATGACCGACGCTTTCGGGTCAAACCTTTATATATCATCTATTACTCTCTCAACCGTCTTCTTCAAACACCTGTCCTCCTGCATGTATCGCTCCTCTCCTTTGGCACCTCGCCCATTTTCTATGAGAAGACTCTCAAAGCATGCCTGAAACAGGTTCCCGCATCGTATAGAATCCCTCTTTGCTTATTCCCAAATCCCACCCTTAATACCTTGATCAAACTGTCAGAGTCTTTGGAGGTAGATATCGGGGAGATCTTTAGCTTTGTTGAGGCAGAGGACCCTAACAGGAGGAAGTCTCAGATAATCTCTCTTCTAGATGAGGCAGACAGCGAACAATTGAAGCTGGTCTTCAAGGTACTTTCGGTGATAATCCATTAGCGGTTGGAATTTGGTTAGCTATTTTAAGAGGGTATTTGACCGGGGCTGGATTAACGATTAATAACACCATTGGAAAGTTTTATGGGGGTGGTCTGGGTAACGATTAATAGCAGTAAGCTATATTTTTGGGTTAATTCTTGGGACACAATATATGGACATTTTGGCAAAAGAAAGGCAGACTTATTTCCAGCCCGCCTTTGGGGTTTGGCAACTTGATGTTATTCCTTTACCTACCTAAATCTCTCAATTAATGATGCCTAAGATCAAGCGCCCCTCAACAATACCTTTTTTGACAGGGTGTTGTTCTTGGCCGGTCGCTTGAGGAACCTGCTTGGATACGTATGCATACGCCTCATCCACCGTAATCACTCCGTCTTTGTCTGTGTCTGCCTTCCCTCGAAGTCCCTCCAGCAAAAAGTAGGTAAAAACCCCATGGTGAAGTTTTTCATCCTCACTGCTAACCTCATTCGCTCCACTGGCTGTCAGTATAATCCTACCCTTCCCACCTGCAATTCGATCTAAAAAGGCATCGGAGATATTCGCCCGAGTTCCTGTTAGACTAATGGTTCGCCCCCCACTTGCACCACTGTAGCAGGAGTCAGCAATGAAGATTAAGCGTTCTGAGCGTATCCTGTTGAAGATACGTGAAATTTCTCCCATCGGTAACGCCGTGGCATAAAGGTCCTTTGGGTCAGCATCATAGGGAAGAAGGTATTTCTCTAATCCATCGCCATCTGGACTCGTGACATCTTTTTCGGTGGCCCCGTGACCGGCAAAAAAGATAATAACCATGTCATCTTTGCCCGCCTTACTCTTTAGATGGGTCCCCAATGTGCTTCGTAGTTGGGTGAGACTGGCTTCCTGGTTTAAAAGGAGGGTGACATTTTCAGCAGGTATATGGGTGTAGTGTACTAAATGATCATAGAATGCCCTGGCATCATCAACGGCATATCGTAGCGGGCGAATATTTGGATAGTTATTTATTCCAATGACCGCGGCCCATATGTTTCTGCGTATCTCGAGCTTATGAACAGTTAGAATCTTCTCAGAGGAAAGGCCATCAGAGTCAAAGGCACATATCCTAATCTTGTTCTCCCCTCTTTCAAGGGGGATTCGCTCGTCAAAATCAAGTCGCTTTGGATATCTCTTTGCTTTTACCTTAATGCCCCGGCCCATTTTCTTTTCTATGGGCTTGTTATTTATGAAGATCTCCAGCCTCTCTAAGCCTTGATCATCTTCTGCTACCCCAGAGAGGTGAACTACATTAGCTTCTACCTCCCTGCCATCTTCTGGTGAGGCAATGACGATGACAGGGGGAGCTTTTGAGCCTTCCTCTAATTTAGCTAAAAGATCCTTTTCTTTCTTCTCTTTTTCTGCAAGTTCTTCACTGAGAACGTCCGTCTTCTTTCTCTCCTGCTCCAATTGCTTTTTCATCTCCTCCATTTGGGCAAGGGTTTCCATGAGTTTTGCCAGTCTTGCCTGGAGTTGGGCGACCCTCTCTTGCTTCCCTGCCTCGGCTGTGGAGAGCTTGGTCGGCTCCTTTTCTTGCTCTGGTTCTGTTTTCAATCCCTCCAACTGTTTCTTTGTCTCCTCTATCTCTTTTGCAGCCTTCGCGGAGGCGAGATGTATCTCCTTATAGCTGTTGGCTTGGGAAAGGGCATCAGTAATAGCCTTGTTGTTGGGGTCTTTTTCCTTCATTCTGTCGAAAAAACCCGCAATCTGAACCCAATCCTCTCTCTCCCAAACAATAATATCTACACTGAAAGAACCTGTTTTGTTCATATAATATTCTGGATGATAAGGTTCTCCATATATATCAATATCTCCGATTCTTATGCCTAAATATAGGTTTCCTGTATTATACGTATTACTTGTATAAGCATTACTGCCCCAGAGTGGTCTCTGGATGGGCATTTTACCAATGCTGATCATAAATGGCCATCCCATATCCGGTGTTATAGCACGTATGGGAGCCAAGCGAAAGCCAGAGATCTTTCCTGTTGCCAGAATAGAATAGAGTTCCCCTTCCCTTAAATAGACCTCTGTATTTTTCATGCCAGGGCTATTCCCATATAGTGTAATATGCTTATATTCTTTGATTATAGGTGGTAAAGTCTTTGGCATCTTGAGAATGGGTTTAGAACATCCAGTTATCAACAAGAAAGAAGGAACGGAAAGGTAACAAAAATATAAAAGAAATCTCTGCCATTTCATTGCATTCACCTCCCTAAATCTTTTCATAATCTCATTGAGGTAATTATTCAGGATATCTATCATAGCTGGCCTGAATTCTTTATTCAACCCTCTCACCCATGATGAAAGCTTGCGACCTTGGTTTATAGAACTCCCTTTTTGCTAGGAGCGAGCTATGTAATCATAACAAATATCAGAAGTTAGAGGCTTTAATCAAGGTTTTAAGGGCTTTATGGGCTAAGAAAAAACAAAAAGCTTAATTTCAGAGAATGCTAAAAGTGCATAATGCGTGCCATAGTCAGAACCCACAATCATCAAGATTTTATTAACGATTAAATACACTAATCAAAACCATAGCAAATTTGGGAAATAGGGGCAAATCACCTGGAAAATGTCCAGCTGGCTTCAGAGCCGTGGCTTTTAATAGGTGTTTTGGATGAGTATCATGCCTTTACATAGAGACCCTTGCGATCCCTCTTGATTTTGCGCTGCTTTCTCAGCCTGTAGGTAATGTCCCTTATCTTCTTGTCCTCAAAGCCTGTCTTCTTTATTAAGCTGGCCTTGTCAACGCCCTTCCTGCTCCTTTTGATAGTGGCTAAGACAGTTCCACTAGCAGACAGCTTTGCTCGCTTTTTGACAACTACTTTCTTTACGGCCTTGGCTTTAGGTTTCTTTGCTACCTGGGCTTTTTTCTCAAGCTTCTCAAGCTGTCTTATCATTTTGTCTGTCCTTTGAGTTAATCTCTTAAGATCCTTTGCTACAGCCTTCATGTCTTTTTTCAGTTGCTTCATCATCTCCTCCTTTTACTCTTTCTATGGGTATCCACCCTCTCTTTTAGCTCCCTACCGCATTTGAAGACCGGCAGCTTCTTGGCTTTGATCTTGATAGGTTCGCCTGTTTTAGGGTTTCTGCCGGCATATCCCTTGTAGGGCTTGAGGAAAAAAGAGCACAATCCCCGGATCTCCACCCTTTCATTATTTGTCAGAGACTTTGATATCTCATCAAAGAATACTTTCACAACCTCCTTGCACTTATTTGTTGTTAGCCCTGCCTCATTGCTTAGAGCCTCAATTAGCTCCACCGCTCGTACTTGACGATCTTTTCTAGGGGTAGACGATATTTTTCTACAGGTGTCGGATTTTGTGGATAGCCAATTGGCAAGAGTGTCACCACATGGATGTGGGGTGGAATGCTAAGGATCTCCTTAACCTGATCCTCGTAAAATGCACCAATCCAGCATGTACCTAACCCTTCAGCCGATGCACAGAGAGTGATGTGGTCAACGGCAATGGCAACGTCAATTGGATAGGAATGCTGGTTACAGGTCATGATGTGATCATCGGCTTCGGCACAGCATGCGAGAACCACGGGGGCCGTGGCAATAAAGCTTTGCCCACAGGCAGCCTGTGATATTCTCTCTCGCGTATCTGGATTGCGTATCACCACGAATCGCCACTCCTGTAAGTTGTTTGCCGATGGTGCCCTCCGCGCCGCCTCAAGCAATCGGGTCATGACATCTTCCGGAACGTCCTTGGCCTTAAATGCACGGACGCTCTTGCGCACAGAAATGGCTTCATAGACATCCATTTTTTACCTCTCCTTCCTGCAGAACTATTTCTTGGTCTGCCTTAATGCTGTAAACCCTGCATTAGTGCGGTATAAATGCAAGAACTTAGTACACCCTATTAGAATTAAATCAGTTTTTCCAGTAGTGAATTTGTTGCAACTGCCAAATGCATGGGGTGACTCCTATGGCAGAAAGGTTAGGAATGCTTGCTAGACCTCCTCCATCTCTGCATTCCAAGAGCACTCGATACAACCCTTCACCGTCTGGTAGGCCGGACACTTATCCGCATAGCTGGTCAAAGCTCTCTCTGCCTTTTCCCTCATTCCTGACGGAATCTTGAAGCGGTACTTAAGGCGGATCTTGGTAATTTTTAAGACACCATCCACATCCTCAATGTCCCCCTCCACTTCCGCAACCAGATTCTCAGCCGACTTGATTCCCCGCGCGTCCAGCGCGGTGCCCAATGTTCCGGTCAGTCACCCCCCAGTGCCGGCAATGATGTGATCGAGCGTCGCAGGGTACTCTGGGCCAGTAATCTCCCGGCCGTACTTCTCACTGTAGAAATCCTTGATACCACCGTGAATGCCGAAATGGATTGGCTCAGCAAAGTTTTCGACGTGGGCTGTGCGGTGTGGCCCCTCATGCTTCTCGATGCGTATGCGACTTGTATGAGCTACTGACATGATGATCCCCCCTTTCTGCATTAGTCCCTTGCGATGGTCTGGCAAAGGGCCTGCGTCCTAAGATTAATAAATGCTTGCCAAATGGTTGATCCGTATTCTACCTGATTTCATTTCAGTATTCCAACTCAATACTGAAATTTTTTAAAGTTTCAATATGATACAATCATAGCAGAAGTCGAAAGCTCGGAATAACGACCTGGTTGAGCGGTGCGGCGTTAAGCCGCGTCCGACTCCAACCGGCGGTTAGGATGCCTTACTGGGCTTGTGAAGCCACTTTCCAATTCTTCTTGCGGCCGAAAAGCTGCTCCAAGCCAATGCACTCAATAACTTATCATCTCCAGGAAAGTTCGTTAGAAAGGACCGA
>Ga0209978_10001270_pt1 | contig 10513 bp, 6 predicted proteins | sample BentaG_FD_182805 | JGI IMG/M metagenome (GOLD analysis project Ga0209978, IMG submission 182805) | Deep subsurface microbial communities from South Atlantic Ocean to uncover new lineages of life (NeLLi) - Benguela_00093 metaG (SPAdes)... | ecosystem: Environmental > Aquatic > Marine > Oceanic >...
TGTATTGACGTATTGAATCATATTTTGACCAGGAGAATATCGAACAGGATAAAATCGAACGGCTAGAAAAACCATACGACGAGAGCCATCGAGGCCACTACCAACTCTATAATCATACCATCTATATGGAAAGAAATCCATACTACTGTAAACTGTACTGTCTTTGACTACAAAATCCTCAACAACCTTCTCTTCCATCGCATTATTCACATTAACCAATGGAACAGGTTCTGGTGAAGGCTGGATTTCCCCAGATATAACTTTTTGATAAACCTGCGAAAGTCTACATTCTACCCCTTTAATCTTTGTTCCAAATGGGAACTTAAATATTTTAGTGTAAACAGGTAAAACAGGTTTCCCTGGATTTATTAAACATGAGGTTGCTTCTTCCACATTCAGAGTTATATATTGATCCCTTTCTTGTAAATTCGGCTCCGAAAAAACAACCGATTCAATTTTTTCTTTTGTGTACAAATCTTCTTCTTCATTTGCTACTATTTGTAAAACACTAGTAATCAACAGCATACAAACAAAAATACCTAATAGTTTCTTTTTCATTTTTTGCCTCCATTCCTCCCAAATAATAAAATTTGGTAAAGTAAATATATATTATCTAGATTTAAAACTTTCCATAAGAATTTTATTGCAACATCTGTAACAAAAGGTTAGTGGGCTGATTTCATTTCAACAAACAAGGATATGGAATTAAAAAAAGAAAGATGAGAGATTTCGTTTGTCACCTGAGACTTGATATTCTATTGAAAACTGGAAACAAACCTAGTATTCTTTCTAACAAAGGAAACCGATGGATAATATTCTGCAAGAGCTGAATGTTTCTAGAAAAGATAGACTGAAGAGTTACCGGAGTGGAAAGCGAAACATCGAGTATCTCGAAGTCACTAGCATTCTCTGTATTTACCACTGTAACATGTCCTGAAAACTGTTTACCACCTTCATCTGGTGCCTTAACGAATACATGTACTGTAACCTGTCCATCTTCAGGTGTAAGATCGTAACCTTCAATTGGTGTAAACGTCCAGTTTCCCCAATCTGGCCATTCGGTAATCTCCCAGTCAAGCAATGAACCAGAAGCACCGATATTCTCCACATAGATATCTTTTGATACAAGAAAACCTGGTTTTACTTTTGTCCATGATAAATCACCAGTGCACTCCAGATCTGGTTCAAGTTTACTTGTTGTTGTAAAATGCCATACAGTACCAGGTGTTGATGCACCATAATTGTCTTCTGCAATAATCTGCCAGTAATAGATTGTATTAAGCTCCATAGTTCCAGGATCATAAGTGGTTTCTGTTTGGTCATCAGATACCAATACATCAGGTGTAGGATCATCTGCCTCGAAATAGATATCATAGGTAAGGATATCACCTGGATCTGGATCAGAACCGGTCCAGCTTAAGTCAGTATTAATATTTACGTTTGTTTCTCCATTATATGGGTCAGGATTACTTGGTTGATTTGGTGGATCATTGGTATATACAGTCTGAAAACAACAATCACTATCAGGTACCGAATGCCAACTTCCATAACTAAAAATATGCACCATTCCACGATTATAAGGATTGGTGTCTGAATAATACCAGCAATAAATCGGATTACTACCCTGCCCTCCATCACCTTCGCAGACAAGATAATATGTCTGCTCTACCTGAACCTGCAAATCAGGAAATTCAAATTCATTCCAGCCGTTTATCACCTCACTACCCGTTTTCGTAACAGTCACCAAGTTAGAGCTGCTCAGTCCTTCTCTGACATAAAATTCCAAATCATATGTAGGAACGCCATTATACTTGAAAAGCTTCAGGTAGACTTTTGAAAGCCTTGGGACACTTGGTTTAAATGATTGAGCAACGTATTGTCCATAGTTAATGTTTAAACCAGCTCCTGCTTCCAGTGTCTGTTCCTGGTCGATATATTCACCTTTAGGATTGCGAAACAAATCTCCTTTTTCATTATGCATATTGATTGAAGTTGAATTAATCATAAGATATTCTCTATTGAAATTGTCAATATTTTTACTCTTACTTACTTTTTCATTATTGCTACTTATTCCTTGTACAATACTCGCTCCTAAAAACAATATTATTATTCCACAAACTAGAGTTTTGTTACGATTATTATTTTTCATATTTTTTACCTCCCTTTGTCAAAATAAAATAAGATATTACAATATTTAAATATTTCTAAAAAATATTTATTGCAACATCTGTAACAAAACCAATATTATTGCTTGGTGGGCTGATTTAAATTACAACTAATAATCTCTAATGTGAATTAAAAAAAGAAAGAAAATGCGTTAAAGGGTTGTTTGTGCTGTTCTATTAAATAATTTCAACGGATTTTTTCATCTAAAAAACTATGATGATCAACAAATAAAAAAAGAAAAGGTGGTTCTATTCTCAACCACCTAGGTTTACCTTTATGAAGAACAGGAAAATAAAACCAGTTTGTTCTCTCATATCTGATGGCCCGTCTGGTATCCAAGCTTCAACATTAATCTTTGTTGGTCCAAATCCAAATATAAAACCCGAACTTATTGCTGCTTCTCCATTTGCAGGAATGGTTAAATCCTCGCCAGTTGTTTCTTTCCCGATAAATGCACCGCCATCAAGTGTGATTTTCCAGTTTACATCTGTTAACTCTAAACCACCCGTATTTTTAATTTCAGTGCCTACTTTGAATAATCCACCCTTGATCAACTGTATTTCAATATCATATCCCGAGATTTTGAATGTTAATGGATCTGACCAAAAGGTTTCTACACTACCATTATCATCCTTAGCTCTTACTTTTACATCATATTTTCCTGCATCATCCCATGCGTGAGAAGCATCTACAGTTGCTTCTGAATCATAAGGTCCAATCCAACCGCTATCATTTCCATCTCCCCAGTCGAACATGTAATAGATTTGGTCTCCATCAGGATCTGATGTTACAGCTGTAAATGTATATTCGACGCCAGTTACTCCTTCGTCTGGTCCATCAGGGGCATCTGGTGTCTCAGGTGGTCGATTAAAAGCAAGTTCACCGATCCAGGTGCCCCAGCGGTTTACGCCACTGCCATTATGTGAATGAGCGTATTCTTGAATAGTCCAAAGCGTCTGTTCATTAGTAGGATCTAATGAGCAAAGGCTGTAATCTCCCCATCGATTTCGACCGTAACTATCGATGAGGTTGTAGGTAGCCTCTCCTTCCTTGAGTAAGACAGGAGGAGCCATCACACCTGGTGGATCATTGGCTGACCGACCAGTGTAGTAAGCAGCTGCATATTGGCCTGAATGAGACCCAGAAAAGCCCATGACTACATCACCACCAGCGTTGACCATGATTGTAGGAAAGTAATAGTACATAACTGAGTCGTCGATTGTGCCATAATCAGCCAGCGTTGTATTGAAGATGTCGATCTTATACCAGCGCGAGGCGGCTCGTCCGCCAACGTCTATGCAATGTGCAGTCCAGATATAACCGTCACGATAGACCGCATTCATCAGACGATGACCTACCGTATCAAGTGGAACAGTACTACCTAAAGCTGGTGCATCGGGTGGGGAAGAATGACTGGGAACAGTTACAAAGCCTAATTCTGTTAAAATGGGATAGGTGAGTAGGTTAGTCAAAAGACGCACGCGAATTCCCGTCGATGACATACGGGAGACAAAATACTCGCCTTCACACGTTCCAAATGTATGTACCGGCTGAATAGCTCCTTCCCATGGCAATTCTCGGAAAGCGTAAACATCACCTAAGCTGGGATCTGGGTCAATTAAAGGAGCCTTATCAAGGGCAAAAATACTCATCCCACTGCTACCACCTACCATGTACGCAGCGGTATAGATACCATCTTCGTCAACTCCAAGCGTTGGATAATCAGGCCATTTACCAGCATCACTACCTTGAGACACTATGAAATTACATTTAAACCAATCCCCAGTAGGATCATCAGACATTGAAACAGCTAGATAAATTCGGGTGTTGAAGTCACAAACGATAATGAACCAGCGGTCACTGTATTGATCATATAAAACACGTGGGTCTCCATTACTACCTGGTAAAAAAGCACCCAATAGTATGTTAATTAATTCCTCTCCAGTGGATTTGTTATAAACAGCGAAGTTTCTGTTGACTACTTCGACGAAATGGTTAGGACCAGCAGCACCACAAGAATCAGGAGGATAAGACCAAGAAGTAGCATCACCTCTGATGACACCTTGATAATCAGAGATTAATGAAGGTCCAGTAGTACGGCTATTATCCTGGGAGCCACTGCTATATTTCTCTAATTCAGACAACTCCTTTTTATCTGTATTAGATGATGTTTGAGGAGCAGACATTTCATCCTGATCAATGTAGAAATCACCGGTTCCGGTTTCCCATATCAAACCAGCATAGTTTGAACTATTGAGATTTTGGTTAAAAGAGCAATCTTCGAAATCAAGGACTATGGTGGCAGATTGCACTTGTTCATTTTTTATCTTTTGAGTATAGGTTAAATCATCCATGGCATACCAACCTGCACCGTTAAAGATTGGGGTGGCTTCGATAACGATTCTGTCAACATCTTGAAGGTTAATTGCAAACCACGTGGGTATATCATCAATGTCCTCAAACCAGTCAGTAGTTTGGGTATGTTCGCCATTACGATAGCCGATGACACGGATACTGCTTGCCCATACGCCTTCACCTCCACCCTGACCAACAAACCATGCACCATGGATATCAACTTTGGTAGGAAATGCGATGCCCATCTTAGTGTCGCCCCATTTGTTTATGATGTTGTGCTTACCCGAGTGAGGATAGTAACTCGCTTCTCTAGATGGTACAACCCAGATGCCGTGTTGCCTGTTACCCTCTTTGAGATCCACATCCAAATTAGACCGCTGGAGTAGATCCCGGGCGATGGAATCATCCATGTGTTCGACGAAGCCTGGGCCGTAGTCAATAGAGTCAAGTTTCTCACCAACGACAACCTCACCTGAGCTACTGGCGTTTATCAGTTGTTGTGGCGAAATATTATTTGCTGCTTTAAGCTCTATATTATCATCAATCTCATAAAGCTTGGATAATTCTTGAGCCGGTGATAATGACGGCATCACAAAAAAAAACATAACTAGCAATATAATTATTTTACTCCATAAATTTTTCTTCATTTTTGTTCCACCCCAGATATACATATCTGTAATAATTGTAATCAGGTAATCAGATTTAAATGTTTGGTATAAAATAATATTGTGACTACCAAAGATTCTTCTGGCTAAAAACCAAATTGGCAGTAAATTATTGTACTGATTTCATTTCCAATTGCTCTATGGAATTAAAAAGAAAATGCGTTAGAGGGGTTATTTGTATTGTTCTATTGAACAATTTCAACGGATTTTTAATCTAAATATGCTGATTCTCTAAACTATGAAGTCTCTGAAAACTGTTAAAGCATTAGGAAAATCAGAAATAGAGTTCCAGGAATTGATTCAGAAATTAAGGGAGCATTATCTGCCCAGACTGCAATAGTAATCATTATTCGACCAAATCCTAAAACCAATTTTGATGTAACAGAAGTTTCTTCGCTGGGTAGAAGTGGTTTTGGTAAAGTCCCTGAAGAATGCCTTCCCACAATAATAAAACCTCCATCAATTGTTATTTTCCATTGAACATTAAATGCAGTTTTGTTACCGATATTCTTTATGATACCCGAGAATTTGAACAACCCTAACCCTGGCCCCATACTAAATGTTAGTTTCGTCATGCCATAAGGTTCTATCAATGGATACCTATCCTGATTATCCTCACCAAATATGTTGTATGGTGTATCGCCTATGCCATCAGACCCATTTATATTCTGATTTTCACCCCAGTTATTATCTATTCCATCATAATCATCCCAGTAGTTACCACCAGACGGATAGCCATCATCCCAGATATTGCCTCCTTCATCATAGGCATTCTGTGTATTATTAATGATGTTATTGTGGTATATCGAATTGTTGGAACTTTTTTCGCTTAGCCAGATACCAAATAGGTTATTCTCTGTTATTGTGTTTTCTGTAATGTTGTTTCCATCTGAACAGAGGAATATGCCATCGTCCTCATTATTATGAATAATATTTTGACTTATCTCATTGCTATATCCATAAGTAGGGTTACTACAACTTATGCCTGATTGACCGTTGTTTTTAATAATGTTGGAACGAATAATAGAATAGCTACAATAGAGGGTTATCCCGTCACATGTGTTATTTCTAATGATGTTATCGTAAATTATACTATATTTGCATGTATTCCAGAGGAACAGGGAAAATGTTGCATTTTGCATGGTAAATCCACTTATTACTACATAATGAGCATTCTCAACCACAATATTATTTCCACTACTTCGAGCATCAATAACAGTGTTGTTTTTATCTTCACCAATAAGACTTATAGATTTGTCAACAATTAGATTCTCATAATATGGTGATGAATCATCATAGACAAAAACAGTATCGCCATCACTAGAGTTATCTATTGCATCCTGTATCTTTGTATAGTTCCCAGGTCCATCGCCACCAACATACAATATTTCACCCTTTTTTCTATTCTTTGCATTGTCTTTCGCAAGAACTGATGAAAACGATGAAAGTATAATAATGGCAACTGCTATGATACTACCCAATAGGATTTTCTTGTTCATTCTATATCATGCCTCACAAGTATTTATAAAGGACCTTCCTCAAATTCTGCGTTGATGAAGAATATGCCAACTCGTCCAGTATAGTTGTTAGCGAATGTTAAACGCTTTAACAAATATATTCTAATGATGGGAGGTACATCAAATTTAATTTCTTCTTTTATTACGTTTCCAGCAAAATCATATACAGCAACGCTAACTGTATAGGATGGCTGCCAATACTGTTTAATTTTAACTATTAAAGCATAAAAGGCTACATTTTGTTCATCAAATTGCCGCCCACAAATTAATCCTTTGACAGAGTATTTAGAGGTTATAATCCAACCCATTTCGAATGGAGGTGTGTTGTCTACAAACATCAGAGCATCGTTAATATAGAACTCTACATAATCCACACCACTCGTAGCATCATCATATATTACTCCAATTGTGAGATACCATGTACCATTCTCGCAATATAATTCCCAAGTGATATCTATTGTAGGTGGTGTTTGGTCAATCGCGAACTCAACCGATTTCCAATCTTCAATATTACCAGCATAATCAACCGACCGATACTCCACCGTGTGTACTCCATCAGCTGTTACATTAAAAAGTTCAGTATACGTCTGAATACTTCCACCATCAACTCGGAATTGTGTCACATTCACTCCAGACATATCATCAGTAGCATTCAACGTAACTTCTACATCGCTAACATACCAATTGTTATTACCATTAGGTTCAGGTGGATTAAGTGTACAGGTCGTAACTGGTGGAGTTATGTCGTCAAAGGCAACTCTATTTCCAGTTGATGGAAAAACACTCATTCCGATGAAAAGTAGTATAACTGCTACTGCTAAACCTTTCCTTAACATCATCAAACACCTATATCATATGGTTCTTGTGCTGGATTCCAATCAAAAATAACCCAAGGAATTGGAGAATATACAGGTTGTCCCCAATGGTCAGTACCAGTTATTATCATACGTTTTCCAAAAATAATCTTAGGACCAAATCCCATCCAAGAATCCCAATAGTTCCTTCTCAAATAATTTCTCAAAAATAAATATTTGAAAAAACTGACATCTTTTTTATTGCTAATTATATTGTTAAATTTTATCGAGTTAAACCCTGATTTATCAAGATGAATACCATTTTCAGTGTTATTTGTGATGAGATTATATAATATCGAATTAAACCTACTGTATCTTATGGATATCCCATGGTAATTATCTTGAATGATGTTATGTAATAATTTATTGTTATCTGCATCAAATTCTAAAAATACACCAGCACCAAAATAATAAATATTAGGATGAAAACCATTTCCCTGAATGGTATTCCCTGATATAATGTTATTATTTGATTCAGAAATATATACACCATGCATCAAATTATCAATTATATTATTCCCACTGATATTATTATAACCACATAGGACAAGATACTCAGAATATAAACTCACACCCATCCGAGAATTAGAATAAATAAAATTATCAGTAATTGTATTGTAATTACAACTGTCAAGAATTATTCCACTGTGTTTATTCAACTGAAAAGTATTATTAGATATAAAACAGTGATCCGAATATATTAACTTCATTGCATAAGTAGATTCTGAAATTTCAATATTTTGAACCGTAATATTATCACAATTTATTATAATAATTTCCCCGACATCAACACCATCAAATATTAAATCCTGTTCACCTACTAAAAAAAGAAAAGGTTTATCATTAATTAAATTACCAAAGAAAGTATTCTGATAAGAATCACTACTAACACTAAAACCACATTTAGTTAAATAATTATTACTTATGGTATTATTATTTGAAACTGCGTTTAAAGCAACACCACAATTATTATTTAAAAAATCATTATTATCGATTATATTAAAAGATGAATCATAACCAATATCAACACCTGCTCCACCATCTTTTATTTCATTATTCATGATGTAATTGTTATTTGAATGCATCAAATCTATACCATTGTCCATCCCTATTATGATATTATCAATAATACTATGATTACTTGTTTCCCATATTCTCAAACCATAATCACAATAAGCAGTATCTTTTAAAGTAAAACCACTAATATTTATTCTATCAACATTAAGGGCAAAACAGCAATAACTATCATGAAAAACTACTGTAGTAAGTTTATTTTCACCAATTATATTTATTGATTTCTCAACATGTATATATCCCGTATATGGCGAGGAATCATCATACACAAATACAGTATCACCATCAACTGCATCATCAACAGCATCCTGAATACTTGTGTAGTTCCCTGGTCCACTGCCACCGACATACAAGGTATCACCAGAAGAAGTAGTGGGCATGGTAATCTGTTTTACATCTGTGGTGCCAGTTGATGGTATAACACTCACGATAATGAACAGAATTATTATTGTGAATGATAACAACTTCTTCAAAACGAATACCACCCTATAGCATCTAATAATTGCTTTAGCAATGGTAACCTTTCCAACCACCCTTGAAACCACATATTCTGGTTCATCGGCATAGTAACTTCAAGATATGCCCAGTCGCTTTCAAAGTCATAAATATCTTTTGCCTTAACTTTAATAGTATATTTTCTCATTTTCTCCCATGTATGACTTAAAGTCACTTCACTTCCAGATGCATATGGACCAATCCACTCTTCTGTATTACCATCTCCCCAATCGACATAGTACCATACATCGTAACCCTCCCAATCTATTGTAGAGATTGCGTAATCATATTCGGTACCTGCCTCTCCATTTGTTTCACCTGTTATAATTGGGGTATTTGGAGGTTGGTTTATACCATATGTCATGAAACACATATCACATTCGGGTTCTTCTTCAAAATCTATTTTAATCCATTCGGTTCCTTGGTCATGCGATATCCATGCATCACCTCGCTCATATGGATTGTTAAACCTACACGCCCAGGCATAAGCTCCACTCGATGAGGTACAATCACTTCTGGCAACTATATAATAGGATTGCTCTGGAATTACTTGTATATCTGGAAAATTAAATTCTACCCATTTTGGATTAGGTGTAAAGTATCCTGCAACAATTTCCGTTGAAGTTAGATCATTACCATCCAATGAATTTCTAATAGAAACAGTAATTATCGTATCTACTGGAGGGTCATAATCTCTGTATAAATAGAGTTCCACTCGTGTCAGTTCGGTTGTGGTAGGTTTGAAGCCTTGTGCAATCCATTGAGTTGGTTGTAGATACCAAGCCCAGCCAGATTGTAGTGTTTGAGATTGGTCAAGTATTTCGCCATTTCCTTGGTAACCAACTGGCTTTATTTCCAAAGAATCATTTATCTTTGTATTAACTGCCTTTTTTTCGTTGTATTCCGCTAGTCCTGATATAGGAAGGACAGTTGTAATCAGCAGCATACAAACAAATATTCCAATTATTTTCTTTTTCATTTTCTTCCTCCTTACCCTTAAATAGCAACTTTAAACAAACCAAAAGCAAAGTCCTCTTTTAAAATACACAATCTTAATTTAGTAGTTATAATTGTTTCTCCTGGTGTAACTTTTTGGAAGATAAATGGCGAGAACTGAATGATTCGTAGATTAATTGCATCAAAACGGGTAAATTCTCCCATTGTCGTAAGGTTTTCGATTTTCCCGAAGAGTAAAGAGAATTTCATCGGAACAATTTCTTGCTCCCCAAAGGTCATAAAAGATTCTGGATCATTCTGATTCCTATAAGATGTTCTGATCCAAGCTAAACTTCTTATAATAGTTGAAATGCGAAGTTCATCAGCATCTCCAATCATCCAAGAACCTTGACCATACATCTCATAACCGCCTAAACCAAATATTTTTGTA
>Ga0209978_10001271_pt1 | contig 10512 bp, 12 predicted proteins | sample BentaG_FD_182805 | JGI IMG/M metagenome (GOLD analysis project Ga0209978, IMG submission 182805) | Deep subsurface microbial communities from South Atlantic Ocean to uncover new lineages of life (NeLLi) - Benguela_00093 metaG (SPAdes)... | ecosystem: Environmental > Aquatic > Marine > Oceanic >...
AGCCAAGAAGTATTTCAGGACCTATGAGATTAGTCCTACGCATAGGACTAAACCACTGTTCTCTGAATCGGTTAAAATGAATATCACAAATGAAAATGATGTGTTACAAGTTTTCAAGAAATTTACTCCAGATGTCGTAGTTCACACAGCTGCAGAGACTAATGTGGATAAATGTGAGATGGATAAAGAATATGCTTTAAAAGTGAACACGGTAGGAACGAAAATTATGGCAGAAGCTTGCGGAGAAGTGGGCGCAAAAATTGTGTATGTTTCAACGGATTACGTTTTCAATGGCGAAAAGGGATTGTATAAGGAGGAGGATGAGCCACATCCGATTAACTATTATGGATTAACAAAGCTTATGGGAGAAAACTATGTGATGAAGCTATGTAAAGACTATGTGGTTGTTAGAACAAGTGTTTTATATGGATGGCACCGCTGGAAACCAAATTTTGTGACGTGGACAATAACTTCTTTAAAGACGGGAAGGCGAATAACTGTTGTAAATGATCATTTTAATTCTCCAACACTCGCCGATAATTTAGCTGAAGCAATATTGGAAGTTATTGAGAATGATTTAATAGGTCTATATCATGTGTCAGGAAGAGAGCGAATAAGCCGGTTTGAATTTGCTTTAAAAATAGCTGAAAACTTCGATTTAGACTCGAGCTTAGTAAAACCAATAAGAATGAATGAACTAAAAGTGTGGGTAGCCAAAAGACCGATAGATTCATCTTTATGCGTGAATAAAATTCAAAAGGAGCTAAGGGTAAAACTTCTAAATGTTGAAGAAGGCTTGTGTACAATGAGGAAGGAAGCCAGGGAATGAAGGGAATAATTTTACATGGTGGACACGGAACAAGGCTTAGGCCACTAACCCATACTGGACCGAAGCAACTTATTCCAGTAGCTAATAAACCAATCTCACAATATGTCTTAGAAAATTTGAGGAATGCCGGAATAACAGATATCGCAATCGTACTTGGAGATGTCTATCCGGAGAGAGTAAAGGAATATTATGGAGATGGAAGTAAATTTAATGTAACGGTAACATACGTACATCAAGAGGTACCAAAGGGAATAGCGCATGCTATAGGCTTATGCCAAGATTTTGTAGGCAACGAGCCTTTTGTTGTATATCTCGGTGATAACCTGTTGAAAGGCGGCATAGAAAAATTCGTTCGAGAATTTAAGGAGTCAGAATACGATGGAATGATACTTTTATGCCAAGTTGAGAAGCCCCAGCTGTTTGGAGTAGCTGAATTAGATAAAAGTGGAAAGCTTATCAAGCTGGTGGAGAAACCAAAGGAGCCACCTAGTAATTATGCTCTAACGGGAATATACTTCTTCAGGCCTGTTATCTTTGATATGATTAAACAATTGAAGCCCTCTTGGAGAGGAGAATTAGAAATTACTGAAGCAATACAGCTTCTGCTTGAGAATAAATACAATGTTAGTTATAGATTTGTTGAAGGGTGGTGGAAAGATACTGGGGCTCCTGAAGATATACTGGAATCAAATAGGCTAATTCTGGACGAGATGACGACACCAAAGAATGAGGGGAACGTGGAGAGAGGCGCAACATTACAAGGAAGAATCTCGATAGGGAAGGGAACCAATATAAAAAGTGGAGCTGTTATTAGAGGACCAGTTATAATTGGCGAAAATACTGTTATCGAAACCAGCGTTTACGTAGGGCCTTACACAAGTATTGGAAACAGTGTAGCTATTATGAGGGGTGAGATCGAAAATTCTATTGTAATGGATTATTGTTTGATAGATGCAAACGAGCGGATTGTTGACAGCTTGATAGGCCCCTATTCGAAGATAAGTTCGGGGGTGGATAAACCAAGAGGGCGTAGATTTATTGTTGGGGAAAGGTGCCAAATGACACTTTGATGTTAAATCGCCTTGATTAATCTGAGAGAACTTTATGTTTTAGGAGGATTGTATTAATGAAGAAATTGATTGAAGGTGTTGAAATAAGAGAGCTGAAAAAGAATGTGGATGAGAGAGGGGTTTTAGGGGAAATCTTGAGGCGAGACTGGAGTATATTCAAAGATTTTGCTATGGCATATTTTTCTGTAACCTATCCAGGAGTTGTTAGAGCGTGGCACCGCCATCCGAAAAGAAGGCAAGAAGACTGTTTTTGTGTTCTTCAAGGAATGGCTAAGATAGTGGTTTATGACCAGAGAGAAAATTCGTCAACAAGAGGAATGATTAATGAGTTCTTTATTGGTGAAGATAATATGATACTACTAAAGATTCCAGGCGAGTGCTGGCATGGCTTTCAGGCTATTGGAACAAAGCCTGTGGTTCTTATCAATTTTCCTACAGAGTTATATGATTATGACGACCCAGATGAAGAGCGTCTACCTCCAAACACTGATAAAATATCGTATAATTGGAGGTTAACTCCGTGGCTGAAGCATGGGTGATCGGATGAAACTATTAGTCACGGGTGGAGCAGGCTTCATCGGGAGCAACTTCATAAGACATATGCTTAAAAAATATAGCAACGTCGAAATAGTTAATTTGGACAATTTGTCGTACGGTTCTAATCCCTCATATCTGAAGGATCTAGAAAACGAATCAAACTACAAATTAGTGAAGGGCAGCGTAACCGACGAACACCTCGTCAGCAATCTCGTAAGGGATGTCGACGCCATAGTTAACATTGCAGCGGAGACACATGTGGATAGAAGCATATCAAACCCGCAACTTTTCCTAGAAACTAATACTCTCGGCACATTCACCCTTATAGAAGCTTCTCGAAAAGCCGATATCGACATGTTCTTACATGTCAGCACGGATGAAATCTACGGCACTGCACAAAAAACCAAATCATTTAAAGAAACTGATGCACTTAATCCTTCAAATCCGTATTCCGCTTCAAAAGCAGCCGCCGACATGCTTGTCACTGCCTACAATAAAACATACGGTTTAAAAACAATAATTACAAGATGCACTAATAACTTCGGACCATACCAATTCCCAGAAAAATTCATACCAAAAACAATCATCCGAGCACAGCTAAACCTGGAAATCCCCATCTACGGCTCCGGAAAACAAATTCGAGACTGGATCTACGTAACCGACCATTGTGAAGCCCTCGATCTAATTCTCAGGAAAGGTCCACCGGGGGAAATATACAATATTTCAGCTGGAAACGAAATCGAAAACATAAAGATCGCAGAAAACATCCTAGATCTTCTTGGTAAACCTAAAGAAATGATAAGGTCCGTCGAAGACAGACCTGGACACGATGTAAGATACAGCCTAGACTCTACGAAAATAAGAACAGAGCTTGGATGGTCTCCTAAAAAGAAATTCAATGAAGCCCTTGAAAAGACTGTTGAATGGTACAAATTAAACGAACAATGGTGGAAGCCTCTAATTAACGAAAAAATCCTACACCCAACACCTTGGAAACTCCACTGGTAAATACAGTGAGATCCAAACGAATATATATATGGAAAAAAAATACGGAAGCCAATGATACCTAACTCCAAGATGAGATTCAGTTTTTCTTTATTCGTAGAAAACTGGCAAAAATAAAGAATTTTAAGGCTCTGGAACTTGTTAGTCAAACGTCCATGATCCCTCCTAAAAACAATGAAACGAAAACCGGAAACCGCGAAGTCAACATGAACGAAACTTTAAAAATGAAGGGGGGACGGAGAACAATACATATTCACAGTTAAGAGATGCTACCGAATTGATGTCTATAATTTGTGTCTACAATGATGAAACTATACTAAAAGTAAACTTAGTACATAGCCTTAAAAAACAAGACATGGATTATGAGCTTATTCTAGTAGATAATAGAAAAAATGATTTCAGATCTCTTCCAAAAGCCCTGAACTATGGCGGGAGCAAAGCCCAAGGTGAATACCTAATGTTTGTTCACCAAGATGTCGAATTAATTGATTCTTCTTGGCTTAGAACCGCTGAGAAGATTTTAGCACCACTTGTTCGTCTAGGGGCAGCTGGAGTTGCGGGAGTTAATTGGAAGGGTAATCCTGTTGGATTCATTATCGATAGAGGTAGATTTTGGGGGTCACCCATTAGAAATCCCAAACCTGTTATGACTCTAGATGAACAGCTAATTATTGTGCCACGAGGAGTCTTTAGCACCATGAAATTTGATGAGAGATTTGAATGGCATTCATGGGCCGCGGACTACTGTCTAAGTGTTCAATCACGTGGATTAAAAACATATGTTCTCCCACTATCAGTTTTACATAACTCACCGACGCTACCCATACATAAGGTAGCAAAGATATAGAATGATGACTTAAAGCTCTGGATAAAGCATGGTGAAAAAAAATTCAGTGATTTATAAAACTACTGGCACCATCGTTCCGCAACGTTTCCTGTCTTGTAAAAAATCGGAGATGGCACGACAATTTGTACATCCTCTAGTATCATTGTTAAAATCGGTTCGAAATAAGGTCATCTACGGTAAATATGACAGAATGCTTGATATCGTGGTACCAGCTGAGCAACCTTACGTAAAAAAAGTCAAGTCGAGCACAAGCTACAGTGTGGGTGTATCAGACAAAATACCATACTTGCTAGTAAAAAGATAAGTGTACATGAGGATTATGCCCATGCATCTTTAAAGAACCTACCTTTTCGAGAAGGGATTTTTGACATAATTATCATAAGAAGCGTTCTAGAATATTTACCTAAACATGAAGGAGAAAGGCTATTGGACGTTTTAGAGAGAATTGGGCGCAGATTGGTTATTACGGTTGTAAACAACGGTTTTCCAAGAGGGCCACGCTATAGATATTACAGATCAATATGGCGTATTAACGAATTGAGAAACAAAGACTATAAAGTTTATGGACTTGTACCGAGAATAAGATTCCAAAACACAATCGAGAAATTGTTTGATTATGTAGTCAAATTATTTTCATGGTATTTACCATGTATATCAGGGATCTTACTCGCTGTTAAGAGAATTATGTAAGTTATTGATAGAGAGGTTTGAATAGTTATGATTGTTTGGTCAAAGCTAAAGAGTAACTTTCCTCTTAGTAAAGGACGCCACCATTGCGTGCACGTCGTGAAATCTTCGTAAGTTGGATTTGCCTTCACGGTTGCAACGGGCATAAATCAGAAAGCTTGACTTAGCATAAACACAAAAACTAACAAAACATCGTAAATACGTTCCAATTCTTCACTTTCATCTTTTATAACCATAAACTAAATTATTCTCTGCAATATATGTTTTAAAACCACTATTAATTAGCGTTTGAGCTATTTTATGTGATGTTTTTATCCCATTTCTTTCGTGATAAGAAGCAATCATAATTTTATGGGTATTCTTTAATGTCTGTTCTGCTCCTTCTAACGCTTCAATTTCTGCTCCTTCTATATCTATCTTGATAAAATCAATTTTGGATAAACATAATTCACGTAGAATATTGTCTAAAGTATCTGCGTCCACCATTATTTTACGGTTTATTATAGTTGATTTGCCTTTCGCCGTAACATCCTTAATTGCGCTATGTGCTCCGGAATGTACGCCTAAATATAGAGTTAATTTTGTTTTACAGTTCCAAACCGCTTTTTGTACAATCAAAACATTGTTTGACTTTCTTAACTTAATATTATAGTGTAAATGTCGGAGATTTGTTGGTTCTGGTTCTATTGCTACAACGGTTTTTGCTCGCTTCGAGACTGAAATGCTGAATAAACCGATCTGTGCTCCCACATCAACAACTACTTCGCCTTTCTCAACACGAAAAAATCTTTCATAGTTAGTGTCTAAATGAGCTATGGGATAACCTACGAGTTTACTTGCGGTTAAGTAAGAATATTTTTTAAGTACCCTAAAGGGATGATTGATGAGGGTTTTGAATTTTTGTTTAAGCATACTTAAATTCCCTTCACAGTTGGAGTATCATAATTGGAGAATAATAAAGAAACCGTGTTTTTTGAGCATATGTCTTATGAAGTTGCTCCCGATGAAGCCCAATCCGCCTGTGACTAAGAGCTTCATTTTTTCACCTGTGAGGTGGATAGTTCCAGTTCCAAGGTTTGCCAACTCAAGGATCATCGGTTGTGCCGTTGATGGGTTAGGGACGATCGCGCGCATTTCAATTTGATAGGATTTCACCATTTTCCTTTCATAGAACAATCCTGCATGCATGCAGCATTTCATTTTGTTTGCCTCAACGGTTTCTTACTCATAAGGTGATGCTTAATGATTTTGTATTCGATGGGTAAACCAAAAAATTTATGTTCCCAACGAAAACGGGCTACTTTCTCCAGAAATTTGGTAGCCACCCTTTTCAGAATATTCGTTTTGTTGAAGTCAACATTACTGGTAATGTACGGGAAAATTGCCAAGTTAAATTGCCTCACTAATCTCGCATATTTTTTTGGAACCCAGTTAGCTTTGAAGTCATGTAGCCCAAAATTCTGCCAGCCATCAAGGGTTCGGGGAGGTGAAAAGCCACAGTTAACGCTTATCTCGTATAAACGTGAGTTAGGATAAGGTGTGTAAAAAAATAGTAAAAACGTAGCATCTTCGTGTATTCTCCATATATTATCAATGAGTTGGATGGTTTTCTCGGTTTCGATACGTGTGTTCACTGTTGGAAGCCCAATCATAAATGATAACCGTATGGCGATGTCGTGTTTTACACATTTTTTGGTGCATACCATAGTGTCCTTCACAGTAACATTTTTACCTATCAAGTCAAGCACTTGTTGAAAACCGCTTTCTGCGCCGATTAGAAGCTCACGGACACCAGCTTTTCTCATCAAGTTCCACATATCATCATTCCAACGTCCCAGCTCCACCCTGCCGTTCACACTTACCAAGTTGATGTCAAGTTTTCTCTTGATGATCCGCATGCAGATGTCTTTCACTCTTGTCTTACTCACGAAAAAATTACTGTCCCCTATCTTAAACGTGTCAATAGCGTAACTGTTATGAAGGTATTCTAGCTCGTCAACAACTCTTTTAGCGTTTAGCCCGAACCATTGTCGCCCACAGACTATAGGTTCACAGCAAAACCCACATGCGTAAGGGCAACCTTGGCTGCTCACATAGCTTATACAACGACTCCCATATTTGTATTTGCTCACGTATTTTTCTACGTCTATCATAGAATAGGGCATTCTAGGAAAATTATTAATATCCTCAAAGGCTCTATTTGGATTGTTAAATACCGAATCGTTCTTTTTGTAAGCGATGCCTTTAATGTTGTCTAAAGGCAACTCGTTTGAGAGGTGGTATACAACCTGTTTAAATGTTCGTTCTCCCTGTCCCTTTACTACAATGTCAACGCATGGATGTAACACTGTTTGTTCAGGTAATAAAGATGGGTGCCAACCACCCCAGATAATCGGTGTGGATGGGTATTCTTGTTTAATCAGTGTTGCAACGTCAAGCGCATCGTGGATTTGAGTTCCTGTCAAACAACTTATGCCAACACATATAGCTTCTCTACCATACCTAACGATTTTCTTTTTATAATTATGGTCAGTTGTTGCATTAACCAGTTTTACATCGTATTTTTGAGTGTTTATCATCCTTGCAATGGCGAGAAGCGAGAGTGGAATAATATTTTTCGCTAGCCTTGTTGGTTTCGGAAAGAAAAGCATTATTTTAGGCTTCGACAAATCTTTGAACCACCTATTTTTCTATTCCTCTTTGTTCCATTTTTTAGGATACCAAGTATTGTGGTGGCTTCTACAAGCCTCTGTGATGAAGTCAGAATAATTTTTGTAATCACCTTCCTGAATCAGTTCACGAATGAGAGCATCAACTTTTTTTGGTATACCAATTTCCTTGGTGACCACGTTTGTTCCCATCTCAACCTTCACCTCCTTGGGTTATCCGTATGAATCGACAAAACGTCGACGACATTGAATGCAGAAAACCTGATCTTTAGGATTTTGCGTATGACAATGTGGGCACTATTTCATATAAGCTTTGCATTCATGGCTATCAAAATGTTCTCCACAGAATTGAATCTCACATTTGTCACAGGTTGCTACGGCTTCTCGCGAGCATAGGGGACAAAAATTTATCTTAGCGCTCAGCTTTCACCAGCCTCCTAAACAAAGCAACAGAATCACGTGTCCAATGCTCAATATTTGGCGTGATATTTTCAACATCCCAGTAGGATTCGCGAGACTTCAAGAACCTAACTATTTCTTGCATGCATGCATGATCTGGTACATTCTAGTATGTGAGGGCTAAACAACAAGTGTTTTCCTATTGCATGCATTCAGGAACACAGATTTTTCAAAACAGTTTCTAGACTTACAAGCTTATCTTTTTCTGAGTTTTTTTCCATCTGTTTACTTCTCTGTTCTTTCAGGTGCACCCATGTTCTTCGCAAAACTATGGGAAAAGCAAAGGTTGTACTACGATGATAATCGGTTGAACAGTCGTGACGAGACCCTGTTCTCAACTGTTCTTGAAAAGAAGCCCAATATGCGGTTTTTTTATTCTTATTTCAGTGGCTCTCGGAACGCTAGGTTGATCTAACCTTTTTACCATAGTTGTCCTTTGAAATTCACCTTTTTCCATGTTTTTGGGAAAAGATAGGATTTTGATAGCCTTTCTGATAGCTTTCTCCATGCTTTCAACATTATGCAACAAATGCGCGCGGTTTTTAGGCGTGAATGGGCTTTGTTCCTTTTTGTGTCTCTCCTTAACACTTCGAAGGAATCTGTAGCCACCAATTTTTAGCTCCCCTCTAACTCTCATGGTTTAAAAAAAGATCCATAGATTTTGTTGGAGCTCACTTGAGGCTATCGATAAATCACCAAGTAAACTAGACATTTTTCCTCCCAAGTTAAATAAAAGGTCTTATTGGTCAAGGTCTAGGTGGTGGCTCTACTCCTCTTTTAACATAGGAGAAGGCCTTAATTTTAGACTGCGCTGCTTGCAGGTAGCGGCGGTCACGGCATAGAAACGATAAGATCAGCGCTCGAGGGATACCAACCAGGTATAAAAATATGGCTTTCACACGCGCACATACTAGGGGATACTCTTTGATTCTGAATAATAGCTTATTTCTCTCGATAAGGTCACTCCTCCACTTAGAATCCAAAGGAGCTGTAGCACCGTGAAGATGTATTATCTTCGCATCAGGAACCCAAACGACCTTGTAACCAGCTCTTTTAACCCTATAACATAGATCTTTCTCATCATAAAGTGCAAAATAAGGCTCGTAAAACATTCCTACCTCATTAACAACTTTTCTTTTAATCATTAGAGCAGCGCCCGATACCCAATCTACTTCTATCCCCCCCTTATTGACGCGTGATTTAACAGACTTCAGAAAAATTTTACGCGCGCGTCTCTCGTGCAGACCTGAGTAAATAGCAGAAAGAATAGAATTTGTTGGGAAGAAGAATTTATGTTGTTGAACTCGACCATCTGGTGTAACCAGAGCGCCCCCTACAACACCAATCTCTTTATCCGAATTCAAAACTCGAACCATCTTTGTCACTGCTCCTCTTTCAACTGTGGTGTCATTGTTTAGTATAAACGGTATTCCTTTACTAACCTTAACACCTTCATTATTTCCCTTCGCGTATCCATAATTTTTAGGATTCTCTACAATCGTAACATTCGAAAAACATTTTTTTACCATCTCCACCGATCCATCGCTTGAATTATTATCAACCACAATAACTTCATAACTTGGATACTCGACATTCCTTCTAATGGAAGAAAGACATTTTCTAAGAAGTTCTCTCTTATTCCAATTCAGAACGATTATTGAAACTAAAGGCTTTTCCATCAATCATCCCGTAAGGTGTGCGTATCGGTTAATTCCATTCACGCGTGCATAAAAGCATTTTGAACCATGCGCGTCATTGAATCTTAACGTTTTTCCGTTCGCAAGTAACCTGCTAAATAATATGGCTGAGCACGCAGTAAGGCGCGGACAACAGAAACGAGTAATGAACGTCCACGTCGACGGAAATATTGCCCTTTCATGTACTGAACATATGGAACATCTTCGTATACGTCTCTTAAAATTATCGCACCAATTTCGCGTAGGTAAATGCATCGATGCTTTTCCGACATACAATCTTTCAAGTGGGTGTCTTCACCCGTTGGATTCACGTCTACTGGAACGTCTCCAGCATATTCGCCGCGATAGAATTGTTTAGGATTCATATGTTTTCTGATTTTCTTTTCGGGTTCGGAGTCAAGCCAGAAGGGTCTCCAGAGCGCGTATAATCCCGTGAAAGTGGTGATCTCTATAAATGGATCGAGTATTCCGTGAACGATTTTGCGGAGAAATGTTATTGCTCCGATTCGCCAAAGGTCAACTAAACTTTTTGGATAGCGAAACTTACTGCAAGACACCAAGCCGACATTATTTTTTCCTACAAGTTTCAGAGCTTTTAGAACATTTCTGTTTATTACCAAGTCGATGTCGACGGTAAGTATCCTATCATATTTCGCTTTCTTAAATCCGGTTCGTCTAACATGAGCCTGATGAAAAATCCACTCCGGGTCTC
>Ga0209978_10001272_pt1 | contig 10510 bp, 10 predicted proteins | sample BentaG_FD_182805 | JGI IMG/M metagenome (GOLD analysis project Ga0209978, IMG submission 182805) | Deep subsurface microbial communities from South Atlantic Ocean to uncover new lineages of life (NeLLi) - Benguela_00093 metaG (SPAdes)... | ecosystem: Environmental > Aquatic > Marine > Oceanic >...
CAGAAAGGAAGACGGACACCATATATTATTATTGCCTCGGTAGTTGTCGCCGTAATCCTGATAATATTTGGTTTCTTCTATAATCAGGAGTATGTAGCACCTTTTCGCCGCACCATAATTACAGTGGATGGCACCTCTATCGACATGGGCTACTTCCTGAAGAGAACCCGGCTGGCTGGTGCTGACCCTTTCGTTATGCTCGACACGCTCACCAATGAGCTGCTGATTAAACAAGGAGCACCACGGTATGTTGGGGAAGTCACCCCGGAGGATATTGACCGGGAGTTGAGGAAAATAGCCCGGGGAGGGAGCGAAACTATTTCTGAGAGCGAATTTAAGGAATGGTACCGCCAGCAGCTTAATGAAACCAGATTCTCAGAGTCTGAATACAGAGAAATTCTGCACACTCGCTTACTGGCCGTTCGCCTCCATGAGTATCTAGCCGAAAGAGTGCCCACAGTAGCCGAGCAGGTTCACCTTCATATCATTCTATTTGAGACGTATGAGGATGCGGAGAAGATAAGGGCAAGGTGGGAAGCAGGAGAAGATTTTGCTGACCTTGCCCGGGAAGCATCAATAGATGAGCTATCCAGGGAAAAAGGAGGGGACATTGGCTGGTTGCCCCGCGGCGTTATGGAATCCACTTTCGACTATGCAGCATTTAGCCTCAGTCCTGGTGATGTAAGCGAGTCCCTGCCATATGTAAGTGAGCCCTCGTCAACTCAAGTGCTCTACTATCTCCTCATGGTTTCAGAGAAAGCCGATGCCCGAGAGCTGGATGAGGACTCCCTCCAAAGGCTGAGGGACAGGGTACTTGAGGGCTGGCTTTCAGAAGAAAAAAATTTCCATGAAATAAGCTTTAACTTTAACTCTGAAATCTATGCCTGGTTAAATTGGCAACTATCGAAAGAATAACCGTAGCTGCTATCAGGTATCGCGCGGCTCTGATTAACTTGATAATATATTAAGGTAGGCACGAGAAAAGTGATACGGGTTGAAAATTTAACCAAATATTACGGAAACCGCCTCGCCGTGGACAATATTAGCTTCAATGTAGAAAAGGGAGAAGTGGTAGGTTTCCTCGGTCCCAATGCGGCGGGAAAAACGACCACGATGCGCATCCTTACCGGCTTTCTGGCACCAACCAGGGGTGATGTATGGGTCGCCGGCTACAACATACTAAGCCATTCCCTGGAGGCACGTCAGCACATTGGCTATTTCCCAGAGGCAGTGCCACTCTATACCGACATGACCGTCCGCTCCTACCTTGACTTCTCAGCCAGCCTCAGGGGTTTAGACAAAAACAGGATAAAGACCAGAATAGAAGAGGTGGTAGATATATGCCACCTTGAAGAATATATTGATGTGCTTATTGGCAAGCTATCAAAGGGATTCAGGCAGCGAGTCGGCGTGGCTCAGACGATAATCCATGAGCCGGAGGTACTAATTCTGGATGAACCAACGATAGGCATCGACCCCATTCAGGTAGCTATGACCAGGCAGCTCATCAAGGAACTGGGCAAGGAGTGCACCGTCCTTCTCTCTACCCATGTCCTCCCTGAAGTAAGCATGACCTGTGAGCGGGTGATTATCATAAATGAAGGCAGGATTGTGGCTGAGGACCGTATTGAGAACCTTTCCTCCATGATAGGTGGTTCCAAGCGTATCCGCCTGGAAGTAGCAGGCCCCTCTAAGCAAGTAGCCGAGCGTCTAAGGCGAATCAAGGGTGTTCAGCGGGTTAGCTACCAAGATTCTCACTACGTTGTCGAATGCTCTGCCGGGCAGGACCCTCGTAGCAAGATAATGGAAACCATAGTCCAGGGTGGTTGGGCTCTGCTCTCCATGGAATCTATAGAAATGAGCCTTGAGGACATCTTCCTTAAGTTAACCACTGAAGAGGAAACAGGCCAGTGAGAAACACGACAAGCATTGCCCTCAAGGAGTTCAAGTCCTACCTGGCATCGCCTATGGCCTACGTAGTGATTTGTATCTTTCTGGTGCTTACCGGTGTCTTCTTCAGTATCAGTCCTAGCACCTATCTTGAAACCAGCATCAGGGGCCTTTGGGGATTTTGGGGCGTTCTGTTTCTACTGTTGCTGGCAGCAGTGCTCACCATGCGCCTGCTAGCTGAAGAGAGAAAAATGGGCACCCTGGAATTATTGCTCACGGCACCGGTAAGAGACAGCGAAGTAATAATGGGGAAGTTCCTGGGTAGCCTGTCCATCCTTACGGTAATGCTGGTGCTCACCTTTTACTATCCCATCCTCCTAATGGGTTTTGGCGACCCTGATATGGGGCCCATTGCCACCGGTTACCTCGGACTCTTTCTTCTGGGTTGTGCCTCCCTGGCAGTGGGACTATTTGCCTCATCGCTGACCTCAAACCAGGTAGTGGCGGCAGTGGTTGCCGGAGGAATCCTCTTTGCCCTGTGGTTCACCGGCATGGTCGCCAACTTACTCCCCGAAGCCATAGGAGAGGCCATTGGCTACTTCTCGCTCGCCTATTACTTTCCTGACTTTATGAGGGGAGTAATTGATACCAGAGGCATAATTTATTATCTAAGTATCACTGTTTTGTTTCTGTTTCTGGCAATAAGGTCTCTTGAAAACAGCAGGTGGAGCTAAATGCAGACTAACCCCAAGGTTTATAGGTCTTCCGGGCTACTCGCCGTGCTCGGGCTGCTAGCCCTGCTGGTGGGTTTCATAGTTATGCTGGTGCTACCCGGCATCCAATACGCAGCCTGGGGCATCCTGGCACTGGGAGTAATACTGCTGGCCTCAGCCTTTATCATTGATTTCCGGCGAGTTAGCAGTGCCCTGACTGGCAGGCGCGGCAGGCTTGGCGTTGGCACCACGGTAATGGTTTCAGTTTTCATCAGCATTTTCATCCTTGTTAATGCTATTAGCATCGGAAATTATCACCGTTTTGACCTCGTCGGTGTGGAACAGTTCATTCTCACCTCTCAGACCAAGGAGGTCCTTAGCAACCTGGAAACACCGGTGCAGGCTCTTTGCTTCTTCACCCCTAGCGACCCTACTGGTTTAGATATTAATATCTACGCCACAAGTTTACTAACCAGGTATCAAGACCATACCGACCAGTTAAAGATAGAAACCATTGACCCTGACGAGCATCCAGACCAGGCAAGACAGTATGGCATAATCGAATATCAGACAGTTGTTTTTAAAAGCGGTGAACGGTACCGTCTGGTATCACCACAGGAAATTATTGTCCAGGCGGAACATGCCTTTACCAGCGCCATTCTGGAGGTCACCGGGATTGTGCAGAAAAAGGTATATTTCCTCACCGGGCACGGTGAGAGCAATATTAACTCCACCGCCTCTAATGGCTATAGTAGAGCCAGGCAAGGTCTGCTCGATAACCTCTATAAGGTAAGGACACTGGACCTCATGCGTACTCCCGGCATACCCGAGGATTGTGCCGCCCTGATAATTGCGGCGCCGCGGAAGTCGCTAACCAGCAGTGAGATTGAGATTATTGGGCACTACCTTGAAAATGATGGCTGGCTAATGATTCTAACCAACCCTGATTGCCCATCAGAGATTAAGCAATTGCTCTCTGCTTGGTGGGTTAACATAGAGGACGGAACCGTTGTCGACCAATCATCTCATGTTGCTCCCAATAAAGACACACCTCTGGTGACACGGCAAAGAAATGCCTTAGCTCTGCCAGAAATCTACTTCCCTGGGGCTACCGCTATCATCCCTCAAGAGGATTACCCAGAGACTATTGTCTTGCTCCCACTGGTCTATACGAGCAAGGATAGCTGGCTGGAGAAGGATTTTGACCCTCTAAGGGAGCCTAAATTTGATGAGGGAATAGACCTGGAGGGTCCTCTGGCTCTCGGTGTTCTCATTACCACTTCTCCAACTGAAGGGGCTGAAGAAGAACCACCTGAGGAAGGCAAAGGAACCCGCCTGGTAGTCATCGGTGATTCTGACTTCGCCTCAAACGGGCATTTTTACAACGGCAACAATAGCGACCTCTTTCTCAACGCGGTAAACTTGCTTACCGCCGGGAAAGAGCTAATTTCAATCGAGCGCAAGGTACTTCCTTTCCGCAGACTAGTCATTGGCGCAGAGGCAGCCAATTTCATCAGGATTTCCAGTATAGGCCTGCTACCACTGATAGTGTTGTTGGTAGGGGGCGTCATCTGGTGGCGAAGAAGGTAGTGAGACTGGCTTATCTCGGGGAGGAAATCACTTGAGACTCAGAAACATCCTTATTCTGCTGGTTATTCTCCTTGCTCTAGGAGGATACTTTTATTTTTTCAACAAACCTGAGCCTGCTCCAAAGCCGGAGCCAAAGCTGTTCGTATGGTTGATTGAAATGGATGAAATACAACATATTGAGATACGGCTCCCCCATGAGGACAAAAGCGAGGCATTTATCAAAGTAAAAGAAGAAGGTAAGTTCCCCTGGTACTTTGATGACCCCCAAAGGTCTAATGTGGATGTGACGCGATGGGGAGGAGGCATACCGCTTCTTTTAAGCGGCCCCGGAACAGACAGGGTAATTTCCGAAAATGCAACGGAAGAAAAACTGGCTGAATTCGGCTTAGCTCAACCACAAATGGAAATAATTTTAACCTTAGAGGATGGGAGTATCCTGAATATTGCAGTAGGCGATAGGACGCCAGGTGGCAATGCCTTTTATGTACGAGCCCCAGGCTCAAACGCCGTATGTTTGGTGGATTATACCTGGTACGAAGTGCTTGAACGCCTGGTCAAAGAACCACCCTATGCTCCCCCTTCAACTGATTAACCCGCAAAACTCTAGCATAGACCCTCTAATACTGCTCATCAAAGATAAACAATCTCACTGGGGAAGGTATTTTTGCCATTCATCCCGAATGTGTGGGTAGTAAGCGGGGATGTAAAAAAGGCCGTTACCGCGTGGCCGGGAAGGCTGACGAATTAACTTCATCCTGGCCTCCTGAGGGGTTCTACCTGCCTTACGACGATTACAGGGCACACAGGCGCTAACTACATTTTCCCAGGTGTGTTGTCCGCCCCGGTATCGAGGGATGATATGGTCTAAGGTAAGCTGTCGAGTTTCCTTACCACAATACTGGCAGGTGTATCGGTCACGCCTGAAAACCTCAAGTCGGGTCAGCTTTCTGTCAAACCGATAGGGACGCTTAACCATAGAAGCCAGCCGGATTACCGAGGGCACTGGGAACTCACAGTTGACTGAATGAATAAAGCCTGAGCCATTTTCCAGCATATCGGCCTTATTTTGATAAAGCAACACTACCGCTCGCCGGACCCGACAAATGTTAAGTGGCTCATAGCTCTGATTTAGCACCAGGACAGGAAGGTTTATCATCATCGAATCTTCTCTCTACACAAAACCTTGCTCATTTTACTAGAAAACTTCTGGCCTTGCAAGCTTTGCTTCTCGCTACCTAGCTCCAGCGCTCTTTCCGGCCACTGCGAGGTACCCTCTTTTGGCTAGTCACATCGCTTCGGTAGTCAGGAACCTTGATATTAAATGGATTGCTTATTTTAGGGTCGGCTAGCCTGGAAGCCATACGGCTTTCGATTTCATCCAATGAATAACCAGTAGTAATCACAGTGGGCAGCCGGGCATTATAGCGATAGTTGATAACCTGGTAGAGCTTTTCCTGCGCCCAGGGTGTAGTTGTCTGCTCGCCAAAGTCATCCAGGACGAGCAGCGGGGCTTTCTTTACACTTTCAAAGAACTGGTCATAGGATATTTTGCTCTCCGGGCTGAAGGTGGAACGCAGATGGTCAAGGAAGTCTGGCACCACAATGAACAGGGCTGGTTTTTTGTGCTGATAACGATAGTTGACAATGGCTGCCGCCAGATGAGTCTTACCGCAACCATTTTCGCCCAGTAACACCAGCCAGCCATCGGGTGACTTGGCGAAGTCAAGGGCTATACGGAAAGCTTCCTTAAGATTTTCACGCTGTTCTATCGGTAAATTCACCCTTTTCCAGTCAAAGTTGTCAAAGGTCATACTTTTCTGCAGTTCGAACTCAGGAGCCCAGCCAGAGGTAAACAGGGCTGGCGGTTCTTCATCAATGGCATACATCTGGCAGAGGTTGGAGGCAACCAGGCGAGTGCGTATTCTATCCTCCAGCTCTTCAACGGAGACAATAGAAACGATTACCGTAGGTAGCTGATTATTGAAGCGATGATTCAGCAGCTGGTCCAGTTTTTCCTTAGCCCAGGGTGTGCCGGATTGAGCGCCCAAATCATCCAGGATTAGTAGAGGAGCATTGCGTACCTGTTCAAAGAACTCATCGTAAGGCATTTCACTATTTGGGCTGAAGGTAGAGCGCAGGTGGTCAAGAAGGTCTGGAGTTGTGATATAGAAAACAGGATGATTGTTTGCTATACAATGGTTGGCAATAGCCGCAGCTAAATGAGTCTTGCCACAGCCACTGGGACCAGCCAGGACCAACCATCCTTTAGGCTCGGCGGCAAATGTCCTAGCTGCCTCGTAGGCACGACTAAACTGCTCCTGACTGATAGGATTCTCGCTTTTGCCTTGAGAGAGCAGGTTATCAAAGGTGAGGTGAGTCAGCGAGCCCAGGTTGCTATATCGCTGTAAACGAGCCTGACGTTCCTCATCCAGTTCCTGCTGAGTGCAGCGGCAGGGAACAACCTGGCTAAAATCCGGCTTCCCCGAGGCCAGAAGAGGATGAACAAATCCCGCCCCTTTACAAATAGGGCAGGCTGAACCCGGTGAGGCTTCTTCTGCTTCAGCGCTGGACCATGTGTCCATACTTGCCTTTGATGTATTTATCCGGGTCTGTCTTTTTAAAATCTCGCCGATATGTTCCATCGCCTCTACCTTCTGTGGACCAGCGTTCTAAAATTGCTGAAATATAACGCCAATTTCGTTTGTTTTGATTAACCGCCTCTTTAATGGCATCTCCAATCCAGTCTTGAGGATAGAGCTTCTCTGCCTCCTTTAATTCCTCAGCAACCATCGGGGTCAGCATACCAATATTCTGTTCATAAAGGGTAAAGATGTCAGGCGGCGGCTCGGTCTCAACATCAGGATAAGCCTGTCCCCCGGCTTTCAATCCGGCGAGGACAAGCTCACCGTTCCGGATTTTAGCCACAACCTGTCTATCGGACTCAGTGTTTAGGAAATAAACGTCTTCTGGTGCTCCATCTCTCTCTAATACTAGATGTAGGATTGTTCCTCGTTTAACTGCCATTTCCAGGGCATCACCCAGTACTTCATCAGGCAGTTTTTCTCCCTCTCTGAAGCTGCTCATCAGGCTTGTATTGCCCAACAGCTCCCGATAAGTAGTGAAACGAGGGTAGCCCCGTTTGCCATAAAGTGACCAAAAAATGTGGAGGGTTATCTTCAACTCGGCAATGTCGCTGATTTGTGGCAGCAGCCTGCTGAAAAAGATGTTAGGTATGGATGTAAACTGCATCTTGGCTGGGAACCCACTAAACTGCTTCATAATAAACTTGGCTCTTCACTGCCAATATTTTCAAACCTAGTTATTCTCGGTACAAAACGAAGACTTATTTGCCCGATAGGGCCGTTACGGTGCTTGGCAACTATAATTTCAGCCGGCGGTGGGTATTGTTCACCCGGGTGGGCAACTTCCCAGGCTTCCCTGGTCGGATAATGTAATTCGTCGCGGTTGACAAAGACGACAACATCAGCGTCCTGTTCAATGCTACCACTTTCCCTCAGGTCGGAAAGCTGGGGTACATGTGAGGCGCGGAATTCAGAGGCCCGACTAAGTTGTGACACCGCCAGCACCGGCGTATCGAGTTCGCGAGCCAGCGCCTTCAGTGAACGAGAGAGGAAGCTAAGCTCTTGAACCCTGCTTTCGACTCTGCCATCTGCCTGCATCAGGTGCATATAGTCAAGGATAATGAGGTCAATATGATGTTCTGAGTGAAGTCGCCGCGCCTTGCTCCGCATCTCCACCATTCGGAGTTGAGGAGTATCATCAACATAAATCGACGCCTCAGATAGCTTGCCAGTGGCCTCCATAATCCTTTTTTCCTCTTCTTCAGTGTGCAGCCCGAGGCGAATGCGACTCAAATTGACCCCCGACTCGCCGGATAGCAGTCTCCACACCAGCGAATCTCGCGCCATCTCCAGACTGAATAAGGCTATACAAGCCCCCTGCTCCACAGCAGCGTTTCTGGCGATATTAAGGACGAGACTGGTCTTACCCATGCTTGGCCTGCCGCCGACAATAATGAGGTCGGAGTGCTGAAATCCGCCCAGAAGTTCATCCAGTCCAGCAAAGCCGGAGAGCGTATAAGGGAGTGCTTCTTTGTAGTCCTCCACCCCGGGAGTTGGACTGGGGGCAGCCTCTTCAAAATATTTGTCCAGTATCTGGCGAATATGGACGAAGTCTCGGGGGCTTTGCCCATGACGCAGCCTGAACAGGACATCCTCTGCCTTATTCAGGCTGGTATCGACATCAGGGTCTGCCTGATAGCCAATAGCTTCAATTTGCCGAGCAGCACCTATCAAACGGCGACTAATTGCCAGGCGATAAACAATTTGAGCGTAGTGCTCAATATCGAGCGAAGTAGGCACAATAGATATCAAGTGACTTAAGTAGGCAGCACCCCCGCACGCCTCCAGCTTTCCCTGTCGGTCCAGCTCTTGGGCTACAGTGATTTGGTTTATCGCTTCGCGTTCAGGGCGTTCATAAAGTGCGAGGCATGCCCCATATAGCCATTGATTTTGTTCATGATAGAAGTCTGGCTGCTGAAGGAAAGTGGCAATTTTGTAGATTGCCGTACCATCTATCAGGAGCGAACCGATTACCGCTTCCTCAGCATCAATATCATGTGGTGGCAATTTTTCGCTACTCACCTAGTCCGCCTTCTTTTTGGACCGCCGCAAAGCGGCCTTTTCAGTCACCGTAACCTTTATTTTGGGTACTATATCCTTAGCTAGTCTAATAGTCACCTCATAGCTGCCGGCCTGGCGAATTGATTCGTCTAGCTCGATTTTTCTTTTGTCAACAGCTAACCCGGTGATGCTCTCTAGCTCGGCGGCAATATCAGCAGCGGTGATTGAGCCGTATAATCTGCCTTTGCCCCCACTCCGGGCCTCCAAAATGACCTCCCTCCCATCCAACTGGTTAGCCACCTCAACTAGTTCTGCTTCTGTTTGAACCTGGCTGCGGGCTTGCATTTCAAGCTGCGCCCCCATAGCATTTATAGCCCCTGGCCTAGCTAGTAAGGCTAGTTTTCGGGGGATGAGGAAATTCCTGCCGTAGCCATTAGCTACCTCTTTTATCTCACCGGCTCTAGCCACATTGGGTACATCTTGAAGAAAAACGACCTTCATAAACCTTCCTCTTTCTTCATAATTATACTTCACTGTGAAGTATAATTGCGAGGAAATTGGATGATTTTGTTAAAAAAATTGGATGATTTTATTAAAAAACCTTGACAGCTTAATTACTGGTAAATTTCAGCCGATTAAACCCCGAACACCCTAGCTAGCTTATCCTGCTGTCAATGCAAATTGATTTCCATAGATTGAAGATTCTCACTGAAGCCCCTATAATATATGTGAGAATCACCCTTGGTGGAAATAGAAGTTGGCTAAGCCCAACTTTTCCTTTGTGCTGATTCATCTTTTGGCTTGGTTGTGAAACAGCCAGCAGTGAGGCGAGGATAATGGGTTTTTTTGATATGGGGATAATGGAAATATTATTAATCCTTGTCGTAGCCCTGATAATATGGGGACCAAGAAGGCTACCAGAGATTGCCAGAACGCTGGGCAAGGCAATGCGTTTTTTAAGGAAAGCCACCTCCGACTTTACAGTAGCGGTGACCAAGGAAATAAGCTTAGAAGAAAAAGATTCCCCGCCTCAGCCAGAGGCAAAAAGCGGCGATAAGACCAAGGAACCCCCAGATGTAGATAAGACAGAACCCCATAGCGGCGAGGTGGTCAGCCCGAAAGACCAGTGAGGCGTTAGTGATAAGATAATATGAGTAGTGACGAAAAGAGATTGAGCTTCCTCGGACATCTTGCCGAACTACGAAAGCGTTTAATTAAAATTGTAATCGCCGTAGTAATTACTTCGATTCTCTCCTTCATCTTTGCCGAGCAGATATTCGACATTCTCATTTCTCCCGCGCCCCAAGACATCAATCTCATCTACATTGAGATGACGGAGATGATCGGCACCTATATGAGGGTGTGCCTGGTCAGCGGTATTATACTGGCTATGCCCTACCTGACCTATCAACTCATCATGTTTGTCTCTCCGGCACTCACCCAGAGGGAAAGAAGGTATGTTTACCTGATACTCCCCTGGATAGCATTGATGTTTGCCGCTGGTGTCGTCTTTGCCTATTTCATCCTGATACCACGGATAACAGAATTCTTGCTTACCTGGCCTCCAGGTATAGCCACTCCCCAGCCCAGGATCGGAAATTATATCAACGTCGTGACCAGGCTGCTACTGATGGTGGGTCTCGTTTTCGAGATGCCGGTACTAACAACCTTCTT